>Ga0193726_1001939_pt1 | contig 14859 bp, 15 predicted proteins | sample H2c1metaG_FD_144928 | JGI IMG/M metagenome (GOLD analysis project Ga0193726, IMG submission 144928) | Soil microbial communities from a riparian zone of the East river system, Colorado, United States - H2c1 | ecosystem: Environmental > Terrestrial > Soil > Riparian zone | place: USA: East River... | reverse complement strand
GGATGCCCGGCACAAGGCCGGGCATGACGACATCATTTGAAGCGCCCGCCCCTGCACAATCTCACCCCAGCACCGTCCTGCCGCTCTTGATGACGGCGACGTTGCGCGCCTTCACCTTGGCCTCGAATGAAATCACATTGCCGTCCTTCCACAGATCCATCGTCACGGTCTCGCCGGGATAGACCGGCGACGAGAATCGCGCGGCGTGCTGCCGGAAGGCAGAAGCATCGTAGTCGGCATAGGTCTGAAGAATGCCGCGGCAGGTGATGCCGTAGGTGCACATGCCGTGCAGGATCGGTTTCGGGAAGCCGGCGCGCTTGGCGGTTTCGGGATCGGAGTGCAGCGGATTGCGATCGCCGCAGAGCCGATAAACCAGCGCCTGATCCGGACGCGTCGGGATGTCGATCGATCGGTCGGGGCTGCGGGTCGGCACTTTATGTGGCTCGGGCTGGCCTTCGGAAGGCCCGCCGAAACCACCGTCGCCGCGCGCAAAACGCGACGCGACCAAGGTCGCCAGTGGCTCGCCCTTCTCGTCTTTCAGCACCGTCTTGTGCCGGATCACGGCGCCCTTGTCCTTGCCCTTGTCGAAAACGTTGAGAACGCTGGAATCGGCGGTGATGTGGGCGGCCACCGCCAGCGGCTTATGGAAGGTGATGTCACGCTCGCCATCGACCACCATCAGGCGATTGAGATTCATTTCGCCGGGCCCGGCTCCCCACGCCGCGACCGAGGCAAATGTCGGCACCACCTTCAGGGCGCGCGGCGTGGCGACGGCCTCGTTGACGAAAGCGAGCTCCTTCTCGTCCATGGGATCGGCGCCCATCCCGATGCCATAGGCGTACAGCATCACCTCGCGATCGCTGTAGGCGTATTTCTGGCCGAGATTCTTCAGCGCCATCAGCTCGTCGTACTTGATCGGCATTTGCGGTATTTCCTCCGGATATCTTTTTCGTTGTCATGCACGCGAAGGCGGGCATCCAGTAATCACCGACGTTAGCGTTTACTGGATCCCCGCTTTCGCGGGGATGACGGTCATTTGCGTTGCAACGTTCAGGCGCAACTTCAACCTCACACCGGCGTAAAGAACGGCAGCGGTGCGCCGTCGGTTGGCTTGAATACCACTTTCACCTTCTGGCCGATCTTCAGGCTGTCCATGTCGCAGTCGATGAAATTGGTCAGCAGCGAGGGACCTTCCTTCAGCGTGACGTAACCGATCGCATAAGGTCCGGTCGCTGATTTGCGCATCAGGCTGAAGGTATAGATCTCGCCCTCGCCCGAGCTTTCTTCCCACACCGTCTTGTCGGAGAAGCAGAACGGGCACAGCGTGCGCGGAAAGTAGTGCGGCTCGCCGCAGGCGGTGCAGCGCTTGATCAGGAACTTGCCCTGGGCGGCGGCGTCCCAGAACGGCTTGGTCTCGGGATTGCCCTGTGGTGTCGGGTATTTCGGTTTAACGGCCATTACACGCGCTCCAGAATGCAGGTCGAGGCGGCGTGGCGAACGCCGAGCAGGCCGCCGGTGCCATGGGCCAGCGCGAGATCGCAGTTCGGCACCTGCACCTTCGGATGCGCTTCGCCGCGCAGCTGGCGCACCGCTTCGATGATCTTGGTCATGCCACCGCGGTTGACGGGGTGATTGCTGCACAGCCCACCGCCGTCGGTATTGAACGGCAGCTTGCCGACCCCGGAAATCAGGTTGCCGTCAGCGACGAACTTGCCGCCCTCGCCTTTCTTGCAGAAACCGAGGTCCTCGATCTGCATCAGCACGGTGATGGTGAAGCTGTCGTAGATCGAGGCGTATTTGATATCCTTCGGCGTCACGCCGGCCTCTTCGAACGCCCGAGGCCCCGACCAGACGCCGGCGGAATAGGTCAGGTTGAGATCCTTGCCGCCGCGCGGTCCCTTCAAGGCCTCGCCGTGTCCGATCATCCGTACCAGCGGCTTCTTCAGGCTGCGCGCGATCGCCTCCGTGGTGACGATCAGCGCGCCGCCGCCGTCGGTGACGACGCAGCAATCCATTCGGTGCAGCGGATCGGAAATCATCGGCGAGTTGAGCACGTCCTCGACGGTGACGACCTCGCGCAGCATCGCGTGCTCGTTGTATTGCGCGTGATGGGATGCCGCGACCTTGATCCAGGCCAGCTGCTCGCTGGTGGTGCCGAACTCATGCATGTGGCGCATAGCGCACATGCCGTAAATGTTGTGCGTGGTGGCGTTGTAGGCGGCCTCGAAATCGACCTCGGCGCCGGTCGCACGCGGCGGCATGGCGCCGGTGCGCGGTTTTCCAGCCAGCGTGATCAGCGCGATCGAGCATTTGCCGGCGGCGATCGCCTCCGCGGCATGGCCGAGATGGACCAGATAGGAGCAGCCGCCGGTGTCGGTGGAATCGAAATGACGGACCTTGAGGCCTAGATAATCGGCCATCGCCATTACGCCGCCGGGCGCATCGCCAGCGCAGAAATAGCCGTCGATATCGGCCTTGGTCAGGCCCGCATCTTCCAGCGCGCCCTTGGCGACTTCGGCATGAAGCTGTGCGGTGGATTTATCGGGTGCATGCCGGGTCGGATGCTCGTAAATCCCGGCGAGGTAGGCCTTACCCTTGATACTCAAGTCGTTCTCCGCTGGCGTTTCTTGGTCCCGGCGGTTTTTGTGGCCTGTCAGCGTGGCCTTGGCAAGCGCCGAAATATTCCGTCAGGCGAGACGGTGTGTGCCAAGCTTATCATCGTCGTCCCGGCGAACGCCGGGACCCATAACCACAGGCGTTCGTGGTCATACCAAGCTGGTGCTCCAGCTTTCGCAAAACTAAGATCGGTGGTTATGGGTCCCGGCGTTCGCCGGGACGACGATGGTCGTGAGAGCTACTTACTCCGCCGCGATTTGTCGTGGCGCGGGCGGCGGGTTGGCGAGATCGGCGGCCAGCTGCGCGTAGCGCGCCTTGGCATCCTGCACCGCTTTTTCCTTCACCGGTCCATAGCCGCGGATGCGATCCGGCAGCGAGAGCAGTTCGATCGCGGTATCCAGCGTCAGCGGCGACAGCACACCGAGCACATGGGCAACATCCTTCTCGTAGCCGGCGATCAGGTCGCGTTCGAGCCTGCGGTCGGCGCTATGGCCGAAGATGTCGAATGCCGTTCCGCGCAAGCTGCGCATCTTCGCCAGCAAGCGAAACACCGGCCACATCCAGGCGCCGAACGCGCCCTTGCGCGGCCGACCCAAAGCGTCCTTGCCGCCGCCCAGCAGCGGCGGCGCGAGATTGAAGCTGATCTTGAAGTCGCCGTCGAACTGGTCGCGGAGCTGCTTTTCGAATTTGCCGTCGGTGTAAAGCCGCGCCACCTCGTACTCGTCCTTGTAGGCGAGCAGCTTGGCATAGTTGATCGCAACCGCGCGCGGCAACGCGTCGCCGAAGCCGCCATTTGCAGCGGCGTTGCGCACCTGGGTCACCATGTTGCGGTAGCGGTCGGCAAGCTTCTGGTTCTGATAATCGGTCAACAGCGCGCTGCGGTGCGCGACGATTTCGTCGAGCGACATCGCATCCAGGGTCTTCGGCGCGACCGTCGCATCCTGGCCCTTCATCATGTCAGCAAGCCGCGCAGGATCGGCTGCCGCCAGACGCCCCAACTGGAACGCCTGGGTGTTCATCTTGATCGCAACCCCGTTGATCTCGATCGCCTGCTCGATCGATTTGGCCGAGAGCGGCAATAATCCCTTCTGATAGGCATAGCCCATCATCATCATGTTGGTGGCGATGGAATCGCCGAGCAGGATTTCAGCCGGCTTGGTGAAATCGAAGAACGACGAATCCTTGCGCAGCGCCGTTTCCAGCACATGGTTGACCTTGCGGCTCTGGAAATTGAAATCGCGGTTCATGATGAAATCCGCGATCGGAATGAGATGGGTGTTGATGACCCCAAAGGTGCGGCTGGATTCGCACAGCGACATGGTTTCTTTGGCAACCGCCACGACTTCGTCGGCGGCAATCACCAGATCGGCGGTGCCGGTGACGATGCGCGAACAGGTGACGTCGGCGGTATGCTCGGAGAGCCGGACATGGCTCAGCACCGCGCCGCCCTTTTGCGCGAGCCCGGACATGTCCAGGATCATGCTGGCCTTGCCCTCGATGTGCGCGGCCATGCCGAGCAGCGCGCCGATGGTCAGCACACCGGTGCCGCCGACGCCGCCGACCGCGATGTTGTAGGGCCGCTCCAGCGAGGGCCGCGACGCAGGTTCGGGCAGATCGCCGATATCGCCGAGACCCGCCGGCGCGCGGCGGCGCAGCTTGCCGCCGTCCACGGTGACGAATGACGGGCAAAAGCCCTTCAGACAGGAATAATCCTTGTTGCAGCTCGATTGATTAATGGTGCGCTTGCGCCCGAGTTCGGTTTCCAGCGGCTCCACCGAGATGCAGTTCGACTGCACCGAGCAGTCGCCGCAGCCTTCGCAGACCGCGGGATTGATGATTACGCGGCGCTGCGGATCCTCCAGCGTTCCCCGCTTGCGGCGCCTTCGTTTTTCGGCAGCGCACGTCTGCACGAACACGATGGCGGAAGCGCCCTTCACTTCGCGCAGCGTTTTCATGACGGCGTCGAGTTGATCGCGATGCGCGGTCCTGGTGCCGGGCGCGATATCGGAGGCCGGATAGGCGTCGGGATTTTCCGAAACCAGGTAGATGTCGCGGATGCCTTCGCTGTGGAGCTGGAAGGTGATCTGTTGCGGCGACAGCTCGCCGTCGACGTGCTGGCCGCCGGTCATCGCGGTCGCGTCGTTGTAGAGGATCTTGTAGGTGATGTTGGCGCCGGACGCGACGGCCTGGCGGATGGCAAGACTGCCCGAGTGGAAATAGGTGCCGTCGCCGAGATTGGCGAAAACGTGCTTCTCGTCGGTAAAAGGCGCGACACCCACCCACGGCACGCCCTCGCCCCCCATATGGGTGTAGGTCTCGGTGTTGCGATCCATCCACAGCGCCATGAAGTGGCAGCCGATGCCGGCAAAAGCGCGGCTGCCTTCCGGCACTTTGGTCGAGGTGTTGTGCGGGCAGCCCGAACAGAAATATGGCGTGCGGCTGATCGGCGCCACCGCCTGCATCTGCGTGGCCTCGCGGCCATTGAACCAGTCGGCCTTGGCGCGCAGCATCTCGGCAATCTCGGGATTGAGATTGAGGCGGAGTAGTCGCTCGGTCAGTGAACTCGCGAGCGAAGCAACGCTGAGTTCTGCCGCGAATGTCAGGAAGCGCTTGTCGTGTTCATCCATCTTGCCGACGATGCGTGGCCGCACGTCGTCACGCCAGTTGAACAATTCCTGCTTGACCTGGTTCTCGACGATCTCGCGGCGTTCCTCGACGATCAGGATTTCTTCAAGTCCGACCGCGAATTCGCGCACACCTTGCGGCTCCAGCGGCCACGGCATGCCGATCTTGTAAAGTCTGAGACCAATCTTGGCGGCGACTTCCGGGGTCACCCCGAGTTCGCGCAGCGCCTGCCGGATATCCTCGTAGCTCTTGCCCGAGGCCATGATGCCGAACCGCGCGTTCGGCGAATCTATGGTGACGCGGTTGACCTTGTTGGCGCGGGCGAATGCGATCGCGGCAAAGCCCTTGTAGTCCTGCAGCCGCCGGTCCTGATCGTAGCGGTCATCGGGCCAGCGCAGGTTGAGGCCGCCCGGCGGCATCTCGAAATCGGTGGGGATGATGAAGGGCGTCATCTCGTCGGTGAGATCGATCTCCGCCGTGGTCTCGACGGTCTCGGTGATCACCTTCATGCCGACCCAGCAGCCGGAATAGCGCGACATCGCGATCCCGAGCAGTCCCATCTCGATCATTTCGTGGATGCTGGAAGGATAAAGATAGGGCATCAGCGCGGAGATGAAGGCGTGATCGGACTGATGCGGCACGGTGGAGGATTTCGCGCCGTGATCGTCGCCGGCAAGGCAAAGCACACCGCCGTTTTTCGCCGAGCCCGCGGCGTTGCCGTGGCGAAACACGTCGCCGCAGCGATCGACCCCGGGGCCCTTGCCATACCAGATGCCGACCGCGCCATCGTACCTGGCGCCCGGCGAGAGATTGAGTTGCTGCGAGCCCCAGATCGCGGTGGCCGCGAGGTCTTCATTCACGCCGGGCTGGAATTTGATGTTGTATTGCTCGAGGTGCTTGCGCGCGGCGAACAGTTGCTGGTCGTAGCCGCCGAGCGGAGAACCGCGGTAGCCGGTGACGAAGCCGGCGGTGTTGAGACCGGCGGCGCGGTCGCGGCGGATCTGCGCCATCGGCAAGCGAACCAGCGCCTGGATCCCGGTCAGGAAGACGTGGCCGGAGCCCTGGGTGTATTTCTGATCGAGACTGATCGGACCTTGGTTGATTCCCATTCCACCCTCTTCCGCGCCGAGCGGCCAAATGGCCGCGGCGTTTTTTACGTAGCCATTCAACCCGTTAGAACAAGACTGGAATTAGTCTATGTCGCTTTCCGCAGCCAGCGCACCACAAATCTAGGCAATGGAGCCCCGCGTTCCCGAATCGCAATTTCGTGCCCGAAAGGGTGCCAACTGGTTTCGCCTTGTGTCGCTGCGGCGTGCTGTCGCGAAACGACGTGACGTCCTCATTGGCGTGATTTCGCGCTATAATGTCCCTGGGACACACTAATCGGCGCAGGGACCATATCGCGCAATGCGAGCGATTCTCGCGATCATACTTTTGTGCACTGCGTTCGGCTTTGGCCAAGCGCAGGCCGAGCCTTCGGCTGAGACCATCGCGCGCGGCAAGGCTCTGACCGAGGCGGCCGATTGCGCCAATTGCCACACTGCCGATCCGGCAAAGCCGTTCGCCGGGGGAAAAAAGATCGACACCCCGTTCGGCGGGATCTACTCGCCCAATCTGACACCGGATCGCGATACCGGCCTCGGCGCCTGGAGCGACGAGGAGTTCGATCGCGCCCTGCGTTACGGCGTACGGCGCGACGGTTCGCTCTACTACCCCGCGTTCCCCTATCCCAATTTCACGAAGATGATCCGCGACGACCTGCTGGCGATCCGCGCCTACCTCGCGACGCTCACGCCAATTGCCAACAGCCCGCCGCCGCCGGAACTGCGCTGGCCGCTCAATTACCGCGTGGTGATGCGGGGCTGGAATTGGCTGTTCTTCCGGCCGGGCATCTTCGAGCCCGACCAGCAGAAAAGCCCGGAATGGAACCGCGGCGGCTATCTGGTTGAAGGCGTCGCGCATTGCGGAGGATGCCACACGCCCAAGAACATGTTCGGCGCCAGCAAGCGCGGTCGCGCCTTCAGCGGCGGCCCGGTGCAGGGCTGGTTCGCGCCAAGGCTCGACAGCGCCGAACGCAGCGGATTGAAATCCTGGAATGTGGACGACATCGTCGAATATCTGCAGAGCGGCCGCAACGGCCGGAGCCATGCCGGCAAGCTGATGGCCGAGGTCGTTGTCAATTCGACCTCGAAGATGAGCGACGCCGATGTCCGCGCCATCGCCGTCTATCTGAAGGGTCTTCCGGTGGGCGTGTCGGAGCGCGGGTTGGCCACCCCGCCGCAGACCCAGATGGCGGACGGTGCGAAGCTCTATGCCCGTGACTGCATCGCCTGCCACGAAGCCGACGGTACCGGCGCGCCGCGGATCTATCCGCCGCTGCCCGGCAATGCCAATTTGCAGTCCGCCGATCCCTCCAGCACACTTCGCATCATCCTCGACGGCGCGCAGACGGTGACGACACCGCGCGCGCCCAATGCCGGTTCGATGCCGGGTTACGCCGGCAAACTTTCCGATCAGGAGATCACCGACGTCACCAATTACATCCGCAACTCCTGGGGCAACGCCGCGCCCCTGGTAACGCCGGCGCAAGTGGCAAAAGCGCGGGGGATGTGAAGGTCATTCCGGGTTCCCTCTACTTTGCCCAGAAAGAACGCCCCGAATCAGGAACCCCTGCTCCGGCCAACGGTTGTTATGGGCCAACGGAGGAACCCATTCATGGCCAACCTACGCAATCCGAACGATCCCACTCGCTCCGCGGACGATCCCTATCGTTCCAATCTCACGGACGACGAAATCAAGCGCCAGGCGCGCCTTGACGGCGAGTTGCAGCCCGATCTGGAACTGGCCGAGGGCCCCGCCAGCGGTGCCAAGGTGGCGATGTTCGCCATCGCCATCGCGCTGGTGCTTGGTGCGGTTTTTTACGGCATGAACAATTCGTCGATTAATCAGGCCGGCACGTCTTCGACCGCCGAGAACGCTCAGAACGCGCCGCCGAAGTCGCCTCCCCCGGCGCCTACTGGCATGCGTGACGTGACCCCTCGCGCCAATACCGACCAGGGCACGACCACAGGTGCGGCTCCGGCGCGCCCGCAGACACCGCCGGCTCCGGCAGACACTCCGCCGGCCAACAACGCGCCCGCCAAGTAACGGACGGTTGACGGCCGAACAACAAGAGAGACCAGCAACGCAGCGGGCACCGATGGCCCGCTGCGTTTTGGTTTATGGCCGTTACTTGAACATCTTGTTTAATTCGGCACCGGAGTAGCCGTTGGCCAGCTCGGCGAACGTTCCCTTATCTGCAATCTCGCGCGCGGCCTTCATGAATCCGGCCCACGCTACGCGCACCAGCGAGCCGCCGACGCTGATACGTCGAACACCGAGTTCGGCGGCCTCCGCGACCGACGTGCCGGGCGAGACGAGCAGAAGATTGACCGGCTTGGGGTGCACGGCTTTCACGACAGCCGATATCTGCTCCTTCGTCTTGATCCCAGGCGCGTAGAGGCAGTCCGCTCCCGCCTCCGAATAGGCGGTCAAACGGTCGATCACCAGATCGAGATCGGCCTGCCCGACCAGGAACGCCTCGCAACGGCCGGTGAGCAAGACGCCACTGCTGTCGGCATCGATCGCCTTGCGCGCAGCCCTGATCCGCTCGATCGCGTGTGCCCGGTCATAAAGCGGTTTGGCCGCATCGCCGGTGGAATCCTCGATCGACAAGCCCGCCACGCCGGTCTTCACCCCGCGCGCAACATTGATCGCAACTTTCTCCGCCTCATGGGCAAAGCCGCCTTCGAAATCGGCGTTGACCGGCAGATCGACCGCCGCGCACAGCGCGGTGAGATGCGTGCAGACATCGTCGACGGTGACCCGATTGTCGGCCTTTCCAATCGACCATGCAAAGCCCGCACTGGTGGAGGCAAGCGCCTTGAACCCCAAATGCTGCAGCGCCAGCGCGCTGCCGACGTCCCACGGGTTGGGAATCGCGAAACAACCGGACTCATGCATCTTCCGGAATGTTGCGCGTTTGTCTTGAGTTGTAACCGGCATGATCACTCCCTGCTTTTTGTTTTGATGACGTGGCGTAACGATAGTCACCGAACGCACGCGGCGCTAGTGCGCGTCGTGCGTGGCCCGGCTGTCCTGCGGCGCCTGTGCGCGGTCTTTCATGCCGTAGTCCCGGATGACGCCGGCAATACGCAATCGGTAATTGTCGAAAATCCTGGCACGCCCCTTGGCCTGGGTCTTGCGGTGCTGGGGAATGTTCCGCCATGCCGCGACGGCGTCTTCGTCACGGAAGAACGACAGCGACAAGATTTTGCCTTTTTCGGTCAGGCTCTCGAACCGCTCGATCGAGATAAAGCCGTCGATGGTTTCCAGGATCGGCCGCAGTTCAGCCGCGAGATCGAGATATTCGCCTCTGTGCTCCGGCTTGGGCCAGACTTCGAAGATCACAGCTATCATTTGCATCTCCTCCTCTGCGTTTTGACGATCCATCACGTCACCTGTCGCAGAAACGTTCGCTCCTCCGCAAGGATGAATTTGTTTTCCTCGGCGAACGCAAAATTCGCCATGCCCTCGCCGTCGGCGCGAAGCCGTGCGCGATAACTTTCGTAGGCTGCGAGACTTTCGAAGGAAATCAGCGCGAACGCAATGTTGTTGGTGCCTTCATGCGGCATCCAGTAGCCGATGAGATCGCCGCCGCATTTCGGAATGATGGTGAGCCAGGCTTTCGCGTATTGCTCGAACATCGCGCGCTTGAACGGATCGAGCTGGTAGCGGATGAAGACGGTGATGGCCACGGGAACCTCCGGTGTTTCGAACGGCCTCAATCTAGCCGCTTGACGACGTGAATGCTTCGGCTATCATCGAACTATGAAAGCAGGCCCCGATATCGCCATGGTCGCAGCACTGGTCGGCGATCCCGCGCGCTCCAACATGCTGACGGCGCTGATGACCGGCCGCGCGCTGACCGCGAGCGAGCTGGCGCACCAGGCCGGCGTCACCCCGCAGACCGCGAGCTCGCATCTTTCAAAGCTGGAAGCCGGCGGCCTGATCGAGCCGGAGAAGCAGGGCCGCCACCGTTACTATCGCCTCACCGGTCCCGATGTCGCCGGCGTGCTCGAGGGGCTTGCGGGGCTTGCGGCACGCGCCGGTCACATGCGCGTGCGCACCGGCCCGAAGGATCCGGAGCTGCGCCGCGCGCGGATCTGCTATGACCATCTGGCGGGTGATCTTGGCGTGCAGATGCTCGACAGCATGAAAAGGCAGCGGCTGGTCCGCCACAGCAAGCAGGCGATCGAACTCACCGCCGAAGGCAAGCGGTTCATGGAGAACAGCCTGCAGATATCGGCTGAAAGCCTCGCCCATCCGCGCCGGCCGGTATGCAAGGCCTGCCTGGACTGGAGCGAACGGCGCCATCATCTTGCGGGCACGCTGGGTGCCGCCATGATGACGCGGTTCACCGAGCTGAAATGGGCCGCGCGCGATTCCGCCCCCGGCAGCCGCGTGGTCAATTTTACCCGCAATGGCGAGAAGCGGTTCGCCGAGTTATTCGGAAAGAGCGAATAGCGCTGGGCGCTACTGGTCGTCATGGCCGGCTTGACGAACATGAAAGTTGAGTTTCATCCGATGCAACGAATTTTCTTTCACCTGATCTCTGCCGTGCTCCTCGCATTGCCGCTGATCCCGGCCCATGCCGCGGAGCCCGGCCCGCGCGAACCCTACGGCATCGGCCTTGAAGGTTTTGCCTATCCCTACCCTGTCAGCATGCTGCCGCTTAACAATGAAGGCGAGCAGGTGCGGATGGCCTATATGGATGTCGCAGCGGCGCAGCCGAACGGCCGCATTGTGGTACTGCTGCATGGCCGCAATTTCCCCTCGAGCTACTGGGCGCCGGTGATCAGGACCCTGAATGATGCCCGCTACCGCGTGGTGGTGCCGGACCAGATCGGCTTTGGCAAATCCTCCAAGCCGCAGGGAGACCTGCATTTCGACACGCTGGCCCGCAACACCGTCGCGCTGCTTGATCATCTGCAGATTGCGAAGGCCGATATCGTCGCGCATTCGCTGGGCGGCATGCTCGGTGTGCGGATCGCACGCGCCTATCCGGACCGGGTCGGGCATCTGTTGCTGGTGGCGCCGATTGGACTGGAAGATTACCGGCTCTATGTACCGCCGACTTCAACCGAGATGATTCTGGAGAACGAGGACAAGCTCACCGCTGAAGGTTACCGCAAGCAGCTCGAGACCAACTATTCGCTGAAACTGCCGCCGGATCAGGTCACGCCGTTCATCGACGCGCGCTTCAACATCAAGGGCGGCTCGGAATATCCGCGCTGGCTGCGCGCCTTTGTCAGTTCGGCGCAGATGATTTATCGCGAGCCGGTGGTGCACGAAATTCCGCTCATCACGCAACCGACGCTGTTCATCATGGGCGCCGACGATCACAACGCGCCGGGCAAGCCGAATGCGCCGGCGGCGCTGCGGCCGAAGATGGGCCAAAACGCCGAGCTCGCCAAGGCGCTGGCGGCCAAGATGCCAGATGCCCGCGCCGAGGTCATCCCGAATACCGGGCATCTGGTGTTTCTCGAAGCACCTTCGAAGTTCAACGAACTGATGCTGGCGTTTCTGGCCAGGTAGGTCTCGGTGAGGCTTCAGCGCGTACGCGGAACCGCCTTACCAGTAGCGGCGACGCCAGTAGCGGCGGCGACGGTGCCAGCGGCGGCGATGCCAACCCCAATGACGCCGGCGCCAGCCATAGTGCCGGCGGCGACGCCAGCCCCAGCGACGCCTGCGCCAACCCCAGTGGCGGCCGCGGTGCCAGCCGCGGTGATGCCCGCGCCCGTGGCCCCAACGCACCTCTTCGGGCTTGAGCCGATCGACATCATCTTGCGTGGTGACCGCGGGTTCCGCGCCTTCGCCGTGCGGTGGCGCGAGGCCGTGTTCCGCCGATATCGGCGGCAGCGGTGCGGCCTTCGCGCTCGCAGCAAGCGCGGCAGCACCGGCGACATATCCCAAGGCGAGTTTCAGAAAGTGGCGGCGTTCCATCACATCTCCTCCCTTGCGCATCGTGAATGACGAAGAGAGTTTCGGTGCGTCGAGATGAATGATCGCTGAACCGCGTGTTTATTCCGGCGACAGCAATGATGCCGTGCCGACGCGCAGCTCGATAGCCGCACATTCTTCACAAAATTGCCTCGCACCGGACCCCAACCAAACGCGGCACTGTGCGTTAAATCCCGATCGTTCCACATCCAGAGGAGATCGCTCATGAACAAGGCGAAACCCGTTCCGAAGGGATTTCATACAGTCACTCCGTACATCACGGCCCAGCACGCCGATAACGTCATTGCCTTCATGCAGCAGGCGTTTGGCGCGGAATTCGATCACGAGCCGATGAAGCGGCCTGACGGCAGCCTGATGCACGTCACGCTCAGGATCGGCGATTCCATGGTGATGGTTGCGCAAGCCACGGAGCCCGCTCATGCAATGCCAGCTTCGCTTTATCTCTATCTGCCCAATGTCGATGCCACCTATCAGCTCGCGATCAAGGCGGGAGCGACATCAGTGATGGAGCCGGCAGATCAATTCTACGGCGATCGCTGCGGCGGCGTGAAGGATTCCGCCGGGAACCAGTGGTTCCTCGCCACCCACATCGAAGATGTTCAAGTCGGGGAATTGAAACGGCGGGCCGCGGAGTTCTTCAAGAAGCAAGGCAAGGCTGCATAAGAGGCACGGCTGGCCAAGCGACCCGAATTGCAAAAGTAGCAAATGAATAAAGCGTCGTCCCGGCGAACGCCGGGACCCATAACCACCGGCGTCACTATTACGCAAGACGTCGGCTCCATCTTTTACCCGAGAGTCCTCGGCGTATGGGTCCCGGCGTTCGCCGGGATGACGCCGGAGGTGGCTGGCGCAGACCGCAGCCACGATCAGCCCGCCGCAACAAACTCCTCGGCGAGCACCAGAAGCTCGCGGGTGCGGGTGATGTTCGGCCAGTCGCGGTTGAAGTCGGCCACCAGCCGCTTCAGGTTCTCGCCATTCATCGCCCGGTCCAGCGCGGCCTGATCGGCGAACTGGTAGGTCGCCTGATGCAGCGAGGGATCGCTGATGCTCCAGAAACGCCAGGCCTTTTCGACGCCGAACGACTTTGCCGCGTCGGGCAGATGCTCCTTGCTGTACCACCGGTCGAAGGCCGCGCGCTTGGCTGGATCGGAGGCGGTGGCGCGAACGACGAAATAGGCCGCTGGCATTGGCTTCCTCCGCATGGAATATTTTTTTAAAGCGTATGGCGAAATACTAGCCCAACGCGCCCCCTAAACCCAGCCACCGCGCGCCATGATCGCCGCGCAAAGCAGGATGATGGCGATGCTGAACAGCTCGCCGTGAATGACGGCCGTGATCAATCTCTTTTTCTTTGCGCTGATCGCGGGCACCTGCCCGGTGCTGAGCACCTCGCGCCACGACAGGAATTCGACCGTCGGGATGATCGACAACAGGCCGATCGCGATGAAGATCGAGAATTTTGCCAGGAAGGCGTGATTGTGGAAATAATAGTTCGGACCCTTCTCAAAATAGATCACCCGCAACAGCCCGACAATGAACAGCGTGCCGGCGGCGATGCCGAGCACCATATCCGTGGCCTGAAGCCTGCGCGCCGATTCCAGCGTCAACTCCTGCCGCATCAGCGTGAACTCGATCGCGACCGCCGACACCAGCGTGAAAGCGCAGAGGTGGTGCAGGAAAGCAAGCAGCGTGGACATGATGCGGCAGCCCCTTTTTCCCAAGGATTGTAGTCGGCGGGGAAGCGGGTGCAACCCCACACACGCAAACGTCACACTGCTATGATGATATCAGCTTATGCATCGCAGCAATTTAAGGATTCCGTCCATGCCGATCAGCCGTCGTTTAGCTCTCGTGTCCGCGCTCTGGATGCTTGCCCCGATTGCATCCGCCGGAGCGCAGAGCATTCCGCTGCCACGCGAGGCCCAGGTCGGGCCCCGTCCGTTCTACCTCGTCGACAAGATGAAGGACGGGCCGCTGAAGACGGAGCTCAGCCAATGCACCGGACCTTTCCGCAAGACCGATTTTTCCTTCGGCCACCGCGGCGCAGCGCTGCAATTTCCCGAGCATAGCAGGGAATCCTATCTCGCAGCGGCCCGCATGGGCGCAGGCGTGATCGAGTGTGACGTGACCTTCACCAAGGACCGGCAGCTGGTATGCCGGCATTCGCAATGCGACCTGCACACCACCACCAACATTCTGTCGGTGCCCGCGCTGGCGGCGAAATGCTCGCAGCCGTTCACCCCGGCCGACCCCGCCACCGGAAAGAAGGCTTCGGCGAAATGTTGCACCAGCGACATCACGCTCGCCGAATTCAAAACGCTGTCGGCGAAGATGGACGGCTCCAATCCGAATGCGATGACATCAGCCGAATACCAGAACGGTACGCCGCGCTGGCGCACCGACCTCTACGCCAATTCCGGCACGCTGATGACGCATGATGAAAGCATTGCGCTGATCAAGAGTCTCGGCGCCAAGTTTACGCCGGAGCTCAAGGCGCCCGAGGTCGCGATGCCGTTCGACGGCGACTACACCCAGGAAAAATACGCAACGCAGATG
>Ga0193726_1001938_pt1 | contig 14868 bp, 13 predicted proteins | sample H2c1metaG_FD_144928 | JGI IMG/M metagenome (GOLD analysis project Ga0193726, IMG submission 144928) | Soil microbial communities from a riparian zone of the East river system, Colorado, United States - H2c1 | ecosystem: Environmental > Terrestrial > Soil > Riparian zone | place: USA: East River... | reverse complement strand
TGATAAAACCGGTCGTGCCCGGCCGCTAAAACGGTAGGGGCCGGCTTCAGCCGGCCCTTGACGTCGAAGTGCAAACCCCAAGTATATCCGCTGGTTACGGGAGGATCAACCGTGGCTCCCGCGGACCGGATTCCTCCGTTCCTGGAGCGGACGGGTCGTCGTCGCCACGGCGGATCACGCGGCCCAGCAGATCGAGAAAGGCCCGGCGGTTCCCGGCGTCGCTGGCGCGAACGCCGCGGGCCGCCTCCTCCACGCGCCGGAGGACGACCGCCGCATCGCGCTCGAACGCGGAGCCAGGCGTCTGGCCGCCGGCCTCGGCGATCAGCGGTTTCAACGCGCTCATCAATCGTTCGGCGGGAAGTGACGCGGGGCGATGCTCGTAAATGACGCCGCGCGACGACGTCTCGAGCGTCGCGGCCAGGGACGCCGCCGCCTCCGCCGCATCGTCGTCGATGATCGGCTGGAGTTCGGGCTGGTCGTGGTCGTAGCGGACGAGGAACGAATTGATCAGGAAAAAGAGCTGCGACTGGCGCTCGTTGAAGTCGCGCATGAACTGCAGGAGGAGCGTGAGGTCGTGCTGCTGCCGGCGGACCACGGCCGCGGGCGGATGTTCGCGCGCGGTGGAGAGGAACGCGCAGTCGGACGGGCACTGAATCTGGACGAGCCGTTTGGTGCCGCAGCACGTCGCACAGATCTGTTGGCCGAGAGCCGGACATGTGCGCCGCGCTTTTCGCTGGCCGCAAAGAGGGCACACCACAGCCGTATTATTGTATAATCCCGCGCAAATTCACCGGAGCTCATCGGAACGCGGCTTGCACTCACCAACGTCGTGCATGTCGAGCGGGAGATTTCTCTATGAGCGATCCGATCTTCCAGCGCGAGTCGGCGGTCGAGTACTTCAAGGATCTCGTGGAGGCCGCGCTCGCGCGCCAGCACGTGTGCGCCGGCGAGCTGACGTCGTACTACGTGGTCAACCTGCTCGCCGGATTCCTGCAGCGCCGCGCCGAGGAGCATGACGAGCCGCTCGCGTTCCGCTTCGCGCGCGCGTTCGAGCGCAGCGGCGTCGAGCAGCGCGCCACCCTGCGCGAGGTCGGCGACGCGTCGTTGTTCATCTCCGGATTCTTCTCCGATTCGCTGCGGCGCAAGCTCGTCGACGTGGACTATTACGTGTCGATCGGCGGATCCGCGTACACGGCGCTGAGCCGCTTCGAAGCCGACGGCCTGGCCCCGGTGTTCGGCGAGCTTGCCGAGAATTTCGTGCGCTTCGTGGACGTGCTGTCCGAGGTGAGCGAGCGGACGGCGTGCACCTCGAACGCGGACCTGCTGCGGCTGTACGAGAAATGGCTGAAGACGGGGAGTCCCCGAAGCGGCCAGCTCCTGGTCGAGCGGGGCGTCGTGCCCAACGCCAGTGTGCGGATGAGCCGCACACAATAGTGACGACCGTTGCGAGATCGGCACACCTCTGCCGTTCACCGTACACCCAATCCGTCCGTCAAATAGGACAAACAGCCAGCTCAAATCCGCGAACCGTTCCACGACGTCAGGCGTCTAACACTGCATCGACGGACGAACAACCGGTCAAATCGCAAGGTTGAGCGTCCGTAACACGTTGTCTACGAGGGTATTAGAACATCGCCCTTGATGCGGCGGCGATGAACCCGGCTCAGCTTGGTGGATGGCCATGAGCGGCGGAGAGCGCAGTCAGAGGCCACACGGCGCGATGGTTGATATGACTTTAGTTCGTGTTATTATTGGCAGTTCATTTGCATAGAGACGTGCACTTATAAGCGGCGGCGCCCGAACGTTGGGCTTGGAAGGAGCGGCGACATGAAGGCAAATCAGACGGCGAGCGGCACCGAGTCGCGAACCCGTTATTCCGACCTCAAGCAGATGCTCGACGAGCGCCGGTCTGAAATCCAGGCCGAGGTTCAGGGCAAAATGCGCGACGTGCGTGCCGAAGGCACCTGGGGCGGCAAGAACAACGAAGTGCTCGACGCGGTCGAGAGCGCTGAAGCCGACATTCAGGAAGACATCGAGTTCGCGCTCGTGCAGATGAAGTCGGAAACGCTCAACAAGATCAACGACGCGCTGATCCGGCTGGAGCAGGGCGACTACGGCAACTGCTTCGACTGCGGCGAGGAAATCGCCGAGAAGCGGCTGCGGGCGCTGCCCTTCGCCGTCCGCTGCAAGGACTGCGAGGAGGCTCGGGAAAACGCCGAGCAGCGCCAGCGCCATCAGGCACAGCGCCGCGGCGCGACGTCGCTCTTCTTCGACATGTAAATCGTTTCCGGCGTCCGATGGGGCTCCGCCGGTGGGCGGAGCCCGATTCCCTCCCTCACCGGCCTCCAATCCGCACTCAGCAATCTGGAATCCGCAACGAAAAGAGGTCGCCATGAGCGATCGTGATCACATTTCGACTGAAGAGAATTCCAGCGGTGATCGGCCGCTCGCGATTCCGTCCGAGCTGCCGATTCTTCCGCTTCGCGATACCGTCCTGTTTCCGAATTCGTTCATGCCGCTCGCCGTCGCGCGCGAAAGCTCCGTGCGTCTGATCGACGACGCGATTGCGAACGGGAAACTCATCGCCGTCTTTACGCAGCGCGATGCGTCCGTCGAAGAGCCGGCGCAGGCGGACCTGTACACGGTCGGCACCGCGACGCACATCCACAAGATGTTCAAGCTGCCCGACGGCAGCCTCCGGCTGATCGTCCAGGGGCTCGCGCGCCTGACGCTCAACGAGGTCGTCGCGACGCAGCCGTACCTCCGCGCCAGGGTCACCGGCGCGGCCGACGGCACCAACGACGACGACCGCCTGGAGATCGACGCGCTGGCGCGCAACATCAAGACGAACTTCCAGCAGGTCGTCTCGCTCTCGCCGCTGCTCTCCGACGATCTGCAGACGCTGGCGGCGAACATCATCGAGCCGGGGCGCCTGGCCGATTTCATCGCCTCGTCGCTCTCGACGATCAGCACGGCCGTCAAGCAGGAAGTGCTGGAGACGCTCGACGTGCGCGCGCGGATGGACAACCTGAACCGCATCCTGATCAAGGAGCTCGAAGTCCTCGAGCTCGGGTCCAAGATTCAGTCCCAGGTGCAGTCCGAGGTCGGCAAGAACCAGCGCGAATACTTCCTGCGCGAGCAGATGAAGGCGATCCAGAAGGAGCTCGGCGAAGGCGACGACCAGAGCAAGGACATCGAGGAGCTGACCGAGAAGATCGAAGCCGCCGGCATGCCGGAGTTGGTGAAGAAGGAAGCCCTCCGCGAACTGGACCGGCTGTCGAAGATGCCGGCCGCGGCGGCGGAGTACACGGTCTCGCGGACGTACCTCGACTGGCTCGTCGCGCTGCCGTGGAACAAGCGGACCGACGAGGTCATCGATCTGCCGAAGACCAAGGGCGTGCTCGACGCGGATCATTCGGGGCTGGAGCGGGCGAAGGACCGCATCCTCGAGTACCTCGCGGTGCGCAAGCTGAACCCCGACGTCAAGGGGCCGATCCTCTGCTTCGTCGGCCCTCCCGGCGTCGGCAAGACCTCGCTCGCGCGTTCGATCGCGCAGGCGCTCGGCCGGAAATTCGTGCGCGTCTCGCTCGGCGGCATGCGCGACGAAGCCGAGATCCGCGGCCATCGCCGGACCTACATCGGCGCGCTCCCGGGTCAGGTGATCCAGGGCCTCCGCCGCGCGGAGTCGAAGAACCCGGTGTTCATCCTGGACGAGATCGACAAGCTCGGCTCCGACTTCCGCGGCGACCCGTCGTCGGCACTGCTCGAGGTCCTCGATCCGGAACAGAACAACACGTTCCGCGATCACTATCTCGACGTGCCGTTCGATCTGAGTGAAGTGCTGTTCATCACGACGGCGAACGTCCTCGATCCGATTCCGCCGCCGCTGCGCGACCGCATGGAAGTGCTGGAGCTGGCGGGCTACACCGAGGAAGAGAAGCTGAAGATCGCGCTCGATCACCTCGTCGACAAACAGGTGAAGAACCACGGCCTGACGCCGGAATACATCCGGTTCACCGACGAGGCGCTCCGCCAGGTGATTCGCGGCTACACGCGCGAAGCGGGCGTGCGCAACCTCGAACGCGAGATCGGATCGCTCTGCCGCAAGGTGGCGCGCCGGCGCGCGGAAGGCAACGAGACGCCGATCGAGATCACGCGCGACGTCGTGGTCGAGATGCTCGGCGCCCCGCGGTTCCTCGACGAGGAGATGGAGGAGCGGACCAAGGATCCGGGCGTGGCGATCGGCCTCGCGTGGACGCCGGTCGGCGGCGAAGTGCTCTTTATCGAGGCGTCGCGGATGGCGGGCGGCGGCTCGCTGACGCTGACGGGTCAGCTCGGGGACGTCATGAAGGAGTCGGCGCGGGCGGCGCTCTCCTGGCTGCGCGCCCACGCGCGCGAGTACAGCATCGATCCGGACTTCTTCAAGAACGCCGAGATGCACGTGCACGTCCCGTCGGGTGCGATCCCGAAGGACGGTCCGTCCGCGGGCGTGACGATGGTCGCGGCGATGGCGTCGGAGCTGACCGGACGTCCGGTCCGCGGCGATCTCGCGATGACGGGCGAGATCACGCTGTCGGGCCGCGTGCTGCCGGTGGGCGGCATCAAGGAGAAGGTGCTCGCGGCGCGGCGCGCCGGGATCCACGAAGTCGTCGTGCCGAGGCAGAACGAGAAGAACATCAAGGAAGACCTGACCGAGGAATTGCGTCAGGGTCTGACGGTGCATCTCGTCAGCGCGATCGACGAAGTCCTCGCGCTGGCGCTCCAGCCGGCCTCGTCCGACAAGCGGCCGGTCAAGAAGGAATCGAGACCCGGCGGGACCGTGGCCGCGCGACCGTAGATCGCGCGTGTCCCCGGCACTCACGCCGATCGTCTATGCGGCCCGGTATCACATCGATATCGGGCCGCACGTGTTTCCAACCCGAAAATATCAGATGGTGCACGCCCGGCTGATCGAGTCGGGCGCGGATCTCCAGTTCCTCGAGCCTGAGCCGGCGACCTGGGACGAGCTCGCTCTCGTGCACACGCAGGAGTACCTCGCCCGTCTGCGCGGCGGCACGCTGTCGGACGAGGAGCTCGCGCAGCTGCAGCTGCCGTGGTCCGTGGAGATGGTCGAAGGCTTCCGACTGATGGTCGGCGGAACGATCACCGCCGCGAAAAAGGGGTACGGCCCCTTTTCCATTCACATCGGCGGCGGCCTCCACCACGCGTTTCCGAATCATGGCGAGGGGTTCTGCCCGTTCAACGATGTTGCGGTGGCGGTGCGCGTGCTGCAATCCCAGGGCGTGGAGCGCGTGGCGATCGTGGACCTCGACGTCCACCACGGAAACGGCACGGCGTTCATATTCAATCCCGGCGGGGCCCCACCCCCGCCGGACGAAGACCGACGCCTCGAGCGTAGACGCTCGGCGCCGGGCGCCGATCCTCGCGTCTTCACCTTCTCCATGCACCAGCAGCACAACTACCCGATGTGGAAGCCGCGCGGCTCGCTCGACATGGGGCTGCCCGACGGCGCGGGCGACGCGCGCTACCTGCGCGAGCTGCGCGCGGCACTCCCGCAGGTGATGGCGAGCGATCCTCAGTGCGTGTTCTATCTGGCGGGCGCCGATCCGTACGAGGACGATCAGCTCGGCGGACTGCGGCTCACCATGGACGGACTCCGCGAGCGCGATCGCCTCGTGATCGAAACCGTTCGCGGCGCCGGCGTGCCGCTCGTCGTGACGCTGGCGGGTGGCTACGCGCGGCGCGTCGAGGACACGGTGAGCATCCACGTCGCGACGATCGAGGAAGCGCTCAGATCAGCGTGAGGGCGTAGGCCGTCTTGAGGTCGACGATGTCGCCGCGTTTGACCATCGCTTTCGCTTCGGCGACGGTCACCGTCCGCGCCTCGATCTCCTCGTCATCGTCCGGCTTGTGAGGTGAGTCCGGCGGCGGCGGGCGCAGATCGGTGGCGCGAAAGAAGATCATCTCCTCGTCGCAGTATCCCGGGGTCGGATAGAGCGCGGGGAGGCGCTCGAGCTGGCCAGGCACCAGGCCGATTTCCTCTTCGCACTCGCGCGCGGCGGCCGCCTCCGGCGATTCGCCGGCCTCGACGCCTCCCGCCGGCAATTCCCACATCTCGAGTGCGACGCTGGGCCTGAACTGCCTGATCAGGACAACGTGCTGCGGATCGGGAAGCGGGATCAGTACGACCGACGGCGAGTGGCGAACCGTCTCGATGCCGTCTTCAACTTCCACCGAAAAAACACGACCTCTGTAAACAAACATAAACGCCTCTACGACGGAGGTCAGTGCGGGCTTTCCTTTTCACTCGCTGCGCGGAGGTCATCCAGCACGTGCTGCAGATCGTCGGGCAGCGGGCTGGTGAACTCCATCGGCCGGCCGTCGCCGGGATGCGTAAACGCGAGCCGCGCGGCGTGGAGGAACGGGCGGTCGAGATGCGTCACCGCGCGCAAATCGCCTGGGACCCTCCGGTGCACGCCGCCGTACAGCGAATCGCCGACGATGGGATGGCCGATCGCGCTGAGGTGCACGCGGATCTGATGCGTGCGGCCCGTGTGAATCGCGATCTGCGCCAGCGTCAGCGTCTTCAGCTTCTCGGTCCGCACGATCCGCGTCACGGCCTGACGGCTGTGCCGCGCCCGCGCCGACATCTTCTTCCGGTTCGACGTGTCGCGCCCGATCGGCTCGAGGATTCGGCGGCCCGCCGTGACCTCGCCCCACACCAGCGCCAGGTATTCCTTCTCGACCTCGCGCTCGCGGAACTGGCGCGACAGCTCTTCGTGCGCCTGGTCGTTCTTGGCGACGACCATCAATCCGGAGGTGCCGCGATCGAGCCGGTGGACGATCCCCGGCCGCTTTTCGCCGCCGATGCCGCTCAAATCGTCGACGTGATGCAGCAGCGCGTTGACGAGTGTGCCGGTCGAGTGCCCGGCGGCGGGATGCACCACCATGCCGGCCGGCTTGTCCACGACGACGATGTCGTGGTCCTGGTAGAGGATCGGCAGCGGAATCGCCTCCGCTTGCGCGGCGGCGTCGACCGGTTCGGCAATATCGACCGTGATCGACTGTCCCGCCTTGACCGACTTGTTCGACTTCGCGCTCTGGTCGCCGACGCGGATCTGGCCTTCCTTGATCAGCCGCTGGATCTGCGACCGCGAGAGCGTGGGCAGGACGGCGACCAGGAATCGATCGAGGCGGACGCCGTCGGAGTCGTCCGGTACCGTGAACGTCGTCACGCGACTTTCTTCGATCCGCGCTTGCGCTCGGGCGCCGGAACGTCCTGGCGGCGCGCCAGCGCGACCAGCATGACGATCGCCAGCGGCGCGAGGATGATCGAGATGAACTGCGACGTGGAGAACATGAAGACCGTGCCGCGTTCGTCGCCGCGGAAGATCTCGATGATGAAGCGCGAGATCGCGTAGAGCAGCATGTAGAGCCAGAACGTGCGTCCGGAGAACGGACGGCCCTTGCGTTCGGTGAGCAACAGAATCCCGAGGATCAGCAGCTCGGCGCCGGCCTCGTACAGCTCGGTTGGGTGCAGCGGAATCCCGAGCGGCGTGCCGACGTTGGCCGCGGCGAACGGATCGGTGAACGTGATCCCCCACGGCATCTTCGTCGGCTTGCCGTAGCAGCAGCCGGCGAAGAAGCAGCCGAACCGGCCGATCACGTGCCCGAGCGCAATCCCCGGCGCGAACACATCGCACGTCGTCCACAACGGCAGCCCGACCCTGCGGATGTACCACAGCGCGACGGTGACGGCGAGGATCAGGCCGCCGTAGAACACGCCGCCCGATCGGGCGAGCGTCAGCAGCTCGCGTGGATCGTTCCTGAACGTCTGGAAATCGGTGATGAACAGCAGCAGCTTCGCGCCGACGAGCGCGCTGATGATGATGTAGATGCCGAGATCGAGGATCCGCGCCGGGTCGAGGCCCCGCTTGTCCGCGCGCACCATCGCGAATTTCAGCCCGAGCAGGTACGCCGCCGCGAGCAGGACGCCGTACGTGTAGATGGTGATCGGCCCGAGTTCAAACAGCCTTGGATACATGCGTCCCCACGTCGAGCATATCGAGAATCATGATGGCGACGCCGACCGTGATCGCGGAGTCGGCGACGTTGAACGCCCAGAAATGATGCGACTGCCAGTAGACGTCCACGAAATCGACGACCGAGCCGGCGATGATGCGGTCGAGCAGGTTGCCGGTGGCGCCGCCGATGATCAGGGCGAGCCCGATGCGCGCGACGATCTGATGGTGCGCCAGGCTCGCCGCGTACAACCCGACGCCGACGAGCGCCGCCGTCGCGATCACGGCGATGACGACCGATTTCATCGGGAAATCGACCGCGTTCAGGATCCCGAACGCCGCGCCCGTGTTGCGGACGTGCGTGAAGTCCAGGAAGCCCGGCACGATCTCCCGGTTGGAGTGCAGCGGCAGCGTCGCGCGCACGATCGCCTTCGTGATCTGATCGACGATGACGACGGCGAGCGGCAGCCAGAGTTCGAGCCGCCGCGCCGGCGGCGGCACATGCGATTCGGCCGGGACGGCCGGGACGTTCACTTCAGGGGCGGCGGGCTCAGACATTGGTGGTTTGCACCAGCGCCTGCTGGCACCGATCGCACAGGCCGGCCCATTCCGGATCCGAGGACACCGTCGGCACGTAGCGCCAGCAGCGCTCGCACTTCACACCGCCCGCGCGCTCGATCGTCACGCGCGGCTTCGCTTCCGACTCAGCTTCGACATCGCTCGGCGCCGGCCGGAGCTCGACCTCGGAGACGATGAACAGCATCGGCAGGTCGCGCGCGCACGACTCGAGGAACGCGAGCTCCGCCTTCGTGGCCGAGAGGATCACCTTCGCCTGCAGCGAGCTGCCGATCTGCTTGTTCTTCCGCAGGGGCTCGATCTCGGCGAGCACCGTTTCGCGGATCGCCATGAGCTTCGTCCAGCGCTCGATGAGCTTGGCGTCCACGAACGGTTCCAGCGACGCGGCCGTCGGGAACAGGCCCGTGTGGACCGATTCGTCCCTCGCACCCGGCAGGTACCGCCACAACTCATCGGCGGTGAACGAAAGGATCGGCGCCGCGAGGCGCGCCAGGCCGTCGGCGATCAGGTACATCGCCGTCTGCGCCGACCGCCGCTCCTTCGAGCGTGCGCCGAACGTGTACATGCGATCCTTCGACACGTCCACGTAGAACGAGCTCAGATCGACGGTGGTGAATCCGTTCAGCGCCTGGAAGATCGTCCCGTAGTCGTAGGTCTCGTACGCGCGCAGGATGCGCGTCGCGACGTCGGCGTACTTCGCGAGAATGAACCGATCGACTTCTTCGAGATCGCCGGGCGGCACCAGATCCACGGCGGGATCGAAGTCGTAGAGATTTGCGGCGAGAATCCGCAACGTGTTCCGGATCTTGCGATAGGCCTCGATGACGCGCGCCAGGATCTCCTTGCTCAGCCGCACTTCCTGCGTGTAATCGCTCGACGACACCCACAGCCGCAGGATGTCGGCGCCGCTCTGCTTGATCACGTCCTGCGGCTCGATCGAGTTGCCGAGCGATTTCGACATCTTCTTGCCGTCCTCGGCGACGATGAAGCCGTGCGTGAGGACTTCCTTGAACGGCGGCCGCCCGCGCGTGCCGAGGCCGACGAGCAGCGAGCTCTGAAACCAGCCGCGGTGCTGATCACTGCCTTCGAGGTAGATGTCGGCGGGCCACGTCAGCTCGGGGCGCACGGAGAGCACCGCCTCGTGGCTGGATCCGGAATCGAACCAGACGTCGAGGATGTTCATCTCACGCTCGAACGCCGAGCCGCCGCACGACGGGCACGTCAGGCCAGCGGGGATGAACTCTTCCGTCGGCCGCTCGTACCACGCGTCCGCGCCGTAGACGTCGAAGACCGCCGCGGTTTTCTCGACGAGCGCGGGCGTGACGATCGCCTCGCCGCACTTCACGCAATCAACCGCCGGGATCGGCACGCCCCAGACGCGCTGGCGCGAGATGCACCAGTCGGGGCGATTCGCGACCATGTTGTACATGCGGTCGTGGCCCCACGACGGGATCCATTTCACGTCGTGGTCGATCGCATCGAGCGCCGCCTGCCGCAACGTCCGTGTTTCGCTCGAGCCCCCAGCCCCCAGCCCCGAGCCCCCGCGTGCGAGCCGTGGTTCATCGAGCGTGATAAACCACTGCGACGTGGCGATGAAGATGACCGGGTTGTGGCAGCGCCAGCAGTGCGGATACGAGTGCGAGAACGCGTGGCGGTGCCACAGGCGCCCTCTTTCCTTGAGCGCCGCTTCGACGTTCGGGTTCGCGTCGAACACCCGCTGACCGCCGAAGAGCTCGACCGTCTCGAGGAAATGCCCCGCCGGTCCGATCGGCGCGTAGATCTCGAGTCCGTAGCGCTGGCCCGTGGCGAAATCGTCCGCGCCGTGGCCGGGCGCGGTGTGCACGGCGCCGGTGCCGGCGTCGAGCGTCACGTACTCGCCGAGTACGGCGAGCGACGTGCGCGCGTACAGCGGATGCTGGAAGCGGATCCCTTCGAGTTCCGCCCCCTTCATCCGCGCAATTGGCGCGCCGAACGTCTTCCCGCCGGCTTCCGCCACCTTCGGCGCGAGCGCCTCGGCGACGATGACCGCCCGGGCATTTCCGTCGGCTTCGGCATTGCCGTCGCCTTCGGCGACCATGTACGCCGCGTAGTCGAACTCGGGATGAAACGCGATCGCCAGGTTCGACGGAATCGTCCACGGTGTCGTCGTCCAGATGAGGACCGAGACGTTTTTCCCGGCGAGCGCCGGCACGCGCGCCGCGATCTCACCCGCACTCTCGGATGCGAGCGGGAACTCGACGTAGATCGACGGCGACGTGTGATCCTCGTACTCGACTTCGGCTTCGGCGAGCGCAGTGCGGCAATGGATGCACCAGTGCACCGGCTTCTTGCCCTTGTAGACGAGCCCCTGCTCGACGAAGCGCCCGAACGCGCGCGCGATCGCCGCCTGGTACCTGAAGTTCATCGTCAGGTACGGGTCGTCCCAGGTGCCGAGGATCCCCAGCCGCTGAAACTGCGCGCTCATCGTGCCGACGTACCGCTCGGCGTACGCACGGCACGCACGGCAGAAGTCGGCGACCGACATGTCGCGCTTCTTCGGCCCGAGCTCGCGATCGACCTTCAGCTCGATCGGCAGGCCGTGACAATCGTAGCCAACCACGTACGGCGCGTCGAAGCCGGCCATCGACCGCGACTTGACGACGAATTCCTTGAGAATCTTGTTGAGCGCCGTGCCCATGTGGATGTTGCCGTTGGCGTACGGCGGGCCGTCGTGCAGCACGAACTTCGGCGCGCCCGCGCGGCGCGCGCGAATCTTCCCGTACAGGTTCATCGCGTCCCACCGCGCGAGCGTCTCGGGCTCGGAGGTCGGCAGATTCGCCTTCATCGGGAAGTCGGTGCGCGGGAGGTTGACGGTCTCTTTCCACTCAGGCATGGATATCCTTCGATTATATTGAAAGGATGGCCGTTCCCGTAACGCAGGCCGCCCTCGCCAACGGACTCAAGGTGCTCGTGCAGGAGGAGCACACGGCGCCGCTGGCCTCGGTGTGGTGCTGGTACAAAGCCGGCTCGAAGCTCGAGCGCCCGGGCCTCACGGGTGTCTCGCACTGGGTCGAGCACATGAATTTCAAGGGCACGACCAACATCCCGCGCGATCAGGTGAAGGGCATCATCGAACCGGTCGGCGGCAGCTGGAACGGCTACACCTGGATCGATCAGACGACGTATTTCGAGACCGCGACGCGCGACGCCCTCGATCGCATGCTGTTCATCGAAGCGGAGCGGATGGCGAGCTGCCTGTATCACCCCGACGACTGCGAGTCCGAACGCACGGTGATCATCTCGGAGCTGCAGGGCGGCGAGAACGATCCCGACCAGTTCCTCGATCAGGAGGTCACGGCGACCGCGTTCAAGGCGCACACGTATCGCCACCCGACGATCGGCTGGCTCTCCGATCTGCAGACGATGACGCGCGACGATCTCTACGGGTACTACCGCCGCCACTACGTGCCGAACAACGCCACGCTCGTGATCGTCGGCGACGTGGACACCGAGGACGCGCTGGAGCGTGTGCAGCATCACTTCGGCGGCATTCCGTCCGGCGAGGTGCCGGCGCGGCACCTGACCGCCGAGCCCGAGCAGACCGGCGAACGCCGCGTGACGGTGCGCCGCGAGGGAACGACGGCGTATCTCAAGATCGCGTATCACGCGCCGGCGATCGGCGACGCCGGTTTTTTCCCGCTGCTCGTGCTGGACGCCGTGCTGACCGGTGCGAAGGGACTGAACCTCTGGTCCAGCTTTCGCGTCCCGCCGGCGCAGCGCCGCGCGCGCCTGTATCGCGCGCTCGTCGAACGCGGGCTCGCGTCGGCGGTCAGCGGTGCGCTGCTGCCGACGCAGGAACCGTTTCTCTACACGCTGTCGGCGACGGCGACGGAAGGCGTCGCGCTCGCGGCGGTCGAAGGCGCGCTGCTGGCCGCGCTCGAAGAAGTCCGGCGCGACGGGATCGCCGACGCGGAGCTCGCGAAAGCCAAGCAGCAGCTGAGGGCGCGGCTCGTGTTCGACAACGACAGCATCACGAACATCGCGCACCAGCTCGGGTACTTCGAGACGATCGCCGGCGTGGACACGTATCGCACGCTGGGGCGATCGATCGCCGCGGTGACGCTCGACGCCGTGGCAGCCGCGGCGTCCACCTTCAACGCGGCGAACCGGACCATTGGCTGGTTCGATCCGGTCACGGCGTGATGGCGCCAGCACACCCCGGCCTCGCGCCGGCCCGCACGACTCTCGCCAACGGCGTCGTCCTGCTCGCAAAGGAGACACGTACGACGCCCGCCGTCACGATCAACCTCGCCATGCGTGCGGGTTCCATTTGCGATCCGGACGACGCGCCGGGCGCGACGTTCCTGCTGTCGCGCACGATCGATCGCGGAACCGCGACGCGGTCCGCGGAGCAGATTGCCGAGGAGCTCGACAATCACGGCATCACGCTGACGATCACGGTGACGCGGCACATCTTCTCGATGGTGTGCACGTGCCTGGCCGAGGACTTCGACGCCGTGTTCGCGCTGCTCGGCGACATCATCATGTCGCCGACGCTGCCCGAGAGCGAGCTCGCCACGCGCAAGGGCGAGGTGATCACGGCCATCCGGCAGGACGACGACAATCCTGCGGTCCGGGCGACCGAGTCGCTGATGGCCCTGCTGTACGAGAAACATCCGTACGGTCACCGGCTCAAGGGCACGGTCGCGGACGTCGAGGCGCTGACGCGCGCGCGGCTCGTCGATCTGCACGCGCGCCGCTTCGCGCCGGGCGAGCTGATCGCGGTCGTCGTCGGCGACGTCGCGCCATCGCATGCGGCCGACGCCGCTCAGAGGATCTTCGGCGCCTGGCGCACGCCGCCGCCGCCGCCGATTCAGGTCGCCCACGTTCGGCCGCCGGACGCGCGGCGCCGCCTCGTCATCCCGATGATGAACAAGTCGCAGGCAGACATCGCGTACGGATTCGTGGCGATTGCGCGCCGCGATCCCGGGTATCACGCGTACTGGCTGATGAACAACGCACTTGGGCAGTACGCGATCGGCGGGCGCCTCGGCGACAGCATCCGGGAGCGGCAGGGGATGGCGTACTATGTGTCGAGCTCGCTCGACGCGAACGTCGTCGAGGGTCCGCTGGCGATTCGCGCGGGTGTCGGTCCGGCGAACGTCGATCGCGCGATCGCGTCGATCGACGAGGAGCTGATCCGGCTGACGGCCGACGGACTGACTGAAAAGGAGTTCGACGAGTCGCGCCGGTACCTGATCGGATCGATGCCGCGCCGCCTCGAGACCAACGACGGCATCGCGGCGTTCCTGCTCGGGCTGGAGTTCTTCGACCTCGGGCTGGATTATGACGTGCGCATGCCGTCGCTCCTTGCGGCGGTCACGCTCGACGACACGCTCGCGGCCGCGCGAGCCCTCCTCGATCCGGCCCGCGCCACCGTCGTCGTCGCCGGGCCGTACGGCGCATCATGAGCCGCACGCGCGCGGTGTTCTTCGACGTCGACTTCACGCTGATTTATCCCGGCCCCACGTTCCGGGGCGAGGGCTATCGCGTCTTCTGCGAGCGGTACGGCATGAGCGTGGATCCTGCGCGGTTCGAGGACGCCGTGGCGAGCGCGGCGCCGCTGCTCGACGGCCCCGTGGACGCGCCGTACAACGCCGAGATCTTCGTGGTGTACACGCGGCACATCATCGAACGGATGGGCGGCCGCGGCGAGTGCATCGACGACTGCGCGCGCGAAATCTACGCGGAGTGGGCGGCGTGCCAGCATTTCGAGTTGTACGACGAAGTGCCGGCGGCGCTGCGGACGCTGGCGGATGCCGGCATCCGCATCGGGTTGATCTCGAACACGCATCGTTGCCTGGCGTCGTTTCAGTCGCACTTCGAGCTTCAGGGGCTGATCGCGGCGACGGTCTCTTCGTCCGAGCACGGCCTGATGAAGCCGCATCCCAGCATTTTTTCCGCCGCGCTGGGCCTCGTCGGCGTCCCGGCGGACGAGGCGGTGATGGTCGGCGACAGTGTGCGGCAGGACGTCGAGGGGGCGCTCGGCGCGGGAATGCGGGCCATACTGATCCATCGCGGCGAGCGCGCGCACCCCAGCGAGAAGGACCTCCGGGCGCGCGGCGTTCCCATCATTCGATCGCTGACAGAACTCGCGGATCTGGTAATTGGATAATCTGGTAATTGGGTAATTGAATTGATTCAATTGTCCAATCCAATTACTCGATTACCCAATTACCCGATTACCCAATGTCTCTGTCATTTCGTGATCTGACGTCCCTGGGCGATTTCG
>Ga0193726_1001937_pt1 | contig 14869 bp, 11 predicted proteins | sample H2c1metaG_FD_144928 | JGI IMG/M metagenome (GOLD analysis project Ga0193726, IMG submission 144928) | Soil microbial communities from a riparian zone of the East river system, Colorado, United States - H2c1 | ecosystem: Environmental > Terrestrial > Soil > Riparian zone | place: USA: East River... | reverse complement strand
CCGCTGGTATCGAAACCGACTGATCGCCATCGGCACGGCATTTTGGAGCGTGCTGACGGCCGCCACGGGCTTCGCGCAGAATTACGCGCAGATATTCGTCGCGCGCTTAGGCGTGGGCGTCGGCGAAGCCACCTGCGCGCCGGCCGGTCAATCCCTGATCGGCGATTTGTTTCCGCAGCATCAACGCGCGAAAGCCATGGGCGTATTCATGCTCGGGTTGCCGGCGGGCATTTTCCTGGCGTACCTCAGCGCCGGCGCCATCGCCACCAAGTTCGGCTGGCGCGCGGCCTTCTGGTTTGCCTGCATCCCCGGAATCATCTTGGCGCTGATGGCGCTGCGCATCCCCGAACCGGTGCGCGGAGGCTTGGATCCGGGGCGCGTCGTGACCACCGCCAAGGCGGGCGGCAAAGAGGCCTTCATGACCGTGCTGGGATTGCCGACGATGTGGTGGATCATCATGTCGGGCATCTTTCACAACTTCAATATGTATGCCATCAACTCGTTCAACTCGCCATTCTTGCAGCGCTTTCATGGAATGAGCCTGCTGAACGCGAGCTTCATATCCTCCATTTCGGTCGGCGCGGTCGGTGCCATCGGGCTCTTGGTCGGTGGTTGGCTGGCGGACAAGATGAGCGCCAAGCGGCGCAACGGCCGGCTGGTGCTGTCCTCGGCGGCCATGGCCATCGCGGCGCCGTGCATCTTCATGGCAATCAATCAACCCAAGGGCTCGATCACCGCGTACATCCTGTTCATGTCGGCGGGCACCATCACCATGTTCGTGTATTACGCGACGGTGTATGCGGCGATTCAAGACGTCATCGAGCCGCGCTTGCGCGGCACCGCGGTCGCCATCTACTTCTGCTTCATGTACATCCTGGGAGCCAGCATGGGACCGGTGGGCACCGGCTTCTTGAGCGATCATTTCGCGCACAAGGCGATGCTCGATGCGGGCGCCGGCGATATGACCGAGGCGTTCAGAGCCATCGGCCTGCACAATGCGATGTACGCCATCCCGGTGTTGGCGCTGGCCGCCGCGGTTGTGCTGTTCGCGGCCTCACGCACCATGGAAAAGGATGTGCGCAAGCAGCAGCAACCCCACCAGACCTGAGCTGCGGCTGACGCCGAACGGCGCCGGCGTGCCGCCTGTGAGGCGTTAGCCGGCCGGTCTCAAGGTATCGCTGAATTTTGCCACATGATAGTCGGCGTCGCCGAAGGTCAGGTCGATCATGGTGAGCCGTTTGAAGTAATGACTCACGTTGAGTTCATCGACCACGCCCATGCCGCCGTGCAGCTGCACCGCGTGCTGCCCCACCAACCGTCCCGACTGGCCGATGTAGGCTTTCGCCGCCGCGATGGCGCGATGGCGCTCCGCCGCGTCTTCTGAATCGGCGTGCACGGCGGCGATGATGGCCATCGAGCGCGTCTGTTCCGCGGCAATCAGCATGTCCGCCATCTTGTGCTTCAAGGCTTGGAAGGTGCCGATGGCGACGCCGAACTGTTTGCGCGTCTTTAGATAATTCAACGTGGCTTGATTCAGCGCGTTGATGATGCCGACCGCTTCGCCGCACAGCGCCGCGATGGCCCGATCCACGGCACGCTCGATGACGGGCAGCGCGCGACCGGCCGTGCCGATCAAGGCGTCGGCGCCGACCGTGACGTCTTCCAGCAGCAGATCGGCGGCACGCGAGCCCGATTGCGTCGAGTACGCAGCCGCAGTGAGCCCCTTTGCATCGCGCGGCACCAGAAACAGCGATATGCCGTCGCCGTCCGCGATTTTGCCGGCGCTGCGCGCGGACACCAGGAAATGATCCGCGGAAGGTCCATCGAGCACCACGGTCTTACGGCCGGAGAGATGCCAGCTGCCGCCCTTTTCCTGTGCCGTGGCCGCAACATAGGACAGGTCGTAGCGTCCAGCCGCCTCATAGGCGGCCAGCGACAGCTGCAGCTTGCCCTCTGCGATCTGCGGCAAGAGCTTTTTCTTGAGCGCCTCGGAGCCCGCGTCGCGGATCAAGCCGCCGCAGGTCACCACCGTGCTCAAATATGGTTCCAGCAGCAACCCCGCACCGAACTGCTCCATCACCAGCATGATGTCGACGCCGTTGCCGCCCAAGCCTCCGAAATCCTCCGGGAACGGCAGCGATAACAGCCCAAGGTCGGCGTATTGACTCCAGGCCGGCGCGGAATACCCCAATGGCGAGGCGGAAAAAGCGCGGCGCTTGTCGAAGTCGTAGTCCCGGGATATGAAGCGCTGCAAGGTGTCCTGTAGCGCCAATTGCTCTTCGCTGTAGTTGAATTCCATAGGTGCTCTTTAAAGGCCCAAAATCATCTGCGAGATGATGTTTTTTTGTATTTCGGTGGATCCGGCGTAAATCGTGGTCTTGCGCTGGTTGAAGTATTGTCCGGAGATCGGCGGCGCATAGGATCGATAATGCGCGCCGAGCAAGGGGTTGCCGACCCAATCCATGTCGAGCGCCTCGCGCACATACGGCAGCGCATCGTGGCCCAAGGCATGCATCTTCAGTTCCGCGAGCTGTTGGATGATTTCCGAGCCCTTGATCTTGAGCACGGACACTTCCGGACCGAGCGCGCGCTGCTCCTTGGCTGTCGCCGACAGCACGCGCAGATTGGTGATCTCGAGCGCCATCAATTCCATTTCCACCTTGGCGATGCGGTCGCGAAAGCGCGAGTCCTCGATCAGCGGCCGGCCGTTCGACAACTGTTCCGTGGCGATCTCTTTGAGCTTCTTGAGCGCGCGCTTGCAAATGCCGACGCCGGCATTGCCGCTGCGCTCATGCGTCAGCAAGAACTTCGCATAGGTCCAACCCTTGTTCTCTTCGCCGATCAGGTTCTGCACCGGGACCTTCACGTTGTCGAAGAAGATGTCGTTAATTTCGTGCTCGCCATCCAGCATGATGATGGGGCGAACCGTGATGCCCGGCGACTTCATGTCGATCAACAGGAAGGAGATGCCCTGTTGCTGGCGGCCCTCGGTGCTGGTCCGCACCAGGCAAAAGATCCAGTCGGCGAACTGACCCAGGGTGTTCCAGGTCTTCTGGCCATTGACGAGGTAGTGATCGCCCTGGCGCAGCGCGCTGGTGCGCAGGGAGGCCAGATCGGATCCCGATCCGGGTTCCGAGTATCCCTGGCACCACCAATCCTCACCGGAAAGAATCCGCGGCAGGAAATACTCCTGCTGCGCGGCGTTGCCGAAAGTCTGCATCACCGGCGCAAGCATCTTGAGTGAAAAAGGGTTCTGCCCCGGGGCGCTCGCGTCCGCACGCTCCTCCTCGAAAATATGCTGCTGCACGATGTCCCAGCCCGTGCCGCCGAAAGATTTCGGCCAGTTCGGCGCGCCCCAGCCTTTGCGGAACAATATCTTCTGCCAGCGCAGCATATCGTCCTTGGAGATGCGCCTGCCCAACTGCAGCTTGGTGCGAATGTCGGTGGGCAGCTCGGCATCAAAAAACGCCCGTACCTCGGCGCGAAATTTCTCTTCTTCCGGACTGTATTTGAGATCCATTTTGTTTCCTTAAGGAGGCGAGCGCCTCAACCCACCGTAACGACGACCTTGCCGCGCGCCGAGCGCGAGCCCAGCCGCGCAATCGCTTCACCGCCGCGCGCCAGCGGAAACCGTTCCGTGACCGCGGGCTTGATTTTACCATCCACATATAACGCCATGAGCGCCGCCACGTTGGCCGCGTGCTGCGCCGGGAAGCGATGCGTGAACTCACCCCAAAACACGCCGACGACTTCGCAGCCCTTGAGCAGCGGCAGGTTGAGCGGCAGCTTCGGAATGCCTGCCGTGAAACCCACCACCAGGTGCCGCCCCTGCCACGCAATGGCTCGCAACGCGGCCTCGCTGTAGTCGCCGCCGACCGCGTCATAGATGACGTGGGCGCCCTGCGCGCCGCAGGCCGCCTTGAAGCTGTCGGTGAGCGCGCGGGCGGCGTTCTTGTCGAGCGCGCCGGCAGGATATTGCACCCCGTCATCCGCGCCGTGCTCACGCGCCAGCGCCAGCTTTTCGGCGCTGGAAGCCGCGGCGATGACGCGCGCGCCCATCGATTTGCCCAACTCCACCGCCGCGAGTCCGACGCCGCCGCCGGCTCCCAGTACCAGCAGCGTTTCGCCGACGCGCAAATTCGCGCGATCTTTCAAGGCATGTTGCGAGGTGCCGTAAGTCATGAGCAGCGCCGCCGCATCATCGAAAGGCATGCTGTCGGGAATCTTCCAGCAATTGCCGGCGTGCGCGATTGCCTTCTCCGCCATGGCGCTGCGCACCGGGCTCACCAGCACTCGATCGCCGACCTTCAGATTCGCGACGCCATCGCCCAAGGCCTCGACGATGCCGGCGAGCTCGCCGCCGGGCGAGAAAGGCCGCGGCGGTTTGATTTGGTACAGATCCTGGATGATGAGCAAGTCGGGGAAATTAACACCCACGGCGCGAACGCCGATTCGCACCTCGCCGGGGCCGGGGCTCGGATCCGGGATCTCCTCGAGGGTGAGCGTTTCAGGGCCGCCGGGCTGTCGGCTGAGCAGTGCTTTCATAGGGATTTCGCCGTGGCAGAAGTCGATTTTGTGTTTTCGCGCTCTTGCAGTTCGCGCCACATGATTTTGCCCGAACCGGACTTGGGCAGTGCATCGACGAACTCGATGACGCGCGGCACCTTATAGGCCGCCATGTGTTCCCGGCACCAGTCGATGATGGCCTGTGCTTCGATGCGCTCGCGCCATTCAGCGCGCGGCACGATGACCGCCTTGACCGTCTCGCCGCGATGCGCGTCCTTGGTGCCGATGATGCAGGCCTCCTGAACCGCGGGATGTTGGTACATCAGCGATTCGACCTCGGTTGGCCATACCTTGTATCCGGAGGCATTGATCATGCGCTTCAGGCGGTCGACGATGAAGAAGTAGCCGTCCTCGTCCATGCGTCCCAGATCGCCGCTGCGAAAGAACCGCTTGCCGTCGAGCTCGATGAAAACCTGCGCGGTATCCTCGGGCTTGTTCCAATAGCCCAAGAACACTTGCGGTCCGTGCATGATGATCTCGCCGACCTCGCCCGGAGGCAGTTCACGCAAGGTTGTCGGATCGATGACCCGCGAATCCGTGTCGAAGATCGGAATCCCCAAGCATTGCTGCTTGGCATGATCGGCGGGATTGATGTGGGTCGCGCCGATGGTTTCGGTCAAGCCGTATCCTTCGACATAAGTGATGCCGACATTCGCGAGGCGTTGCGCCACTGCGGCGGGCATCGCCGCGCCGCCGCCGCTCAAGCGCCGGATCGACGATAGATCGTACTTGTCGATGTTCGGATTCAAGAAAAAATCCTGAATCATGGTCGGAATGGCGGTCCAACTGGTCACCTTGTAGCGCTCGACGCACTGCGCGGCGACTTCGCGGTCCCAGCGCGGCAGCAGCACCATGGTGTTGCCCGTGAACAGCGGCCCGTTCATGCCGCCCTGCATGCCGGTGACATGAAACATCGGCGCAACCGCCAGCAGCGTGAATTCCGGCTGCAACGCAAACCACTGCATGCCCCCCGCCGTGGTGTGCATCACCGAGCGATGCGTGTGCATGCAGCCCTTCGGCTGCCCCGTGGTGCCCGAGGTATACGGCATGACGCATAGATCGTCGGGTCCCGCCGTGAGCGGGCCGGGTTCGAGATTCGCCGCGAGCGCATCCTTCCACAATGTCAGTCCCTGCGCCGCGTAGTCGATTCGCGGCGCGGTGATGAAATCCGGGACGGCCAGGCTGGTCGGCTGTTTCAAGTAATCCGAGTACGCGGCGACGATCACGTGCTGCAGCTCGCCGCTTTTGAGCAGCGGCTCGACGCGCGGATATAATTCCTGGGACACCAGTATCGTCTGCGCGCCGCAATCCTGCGCGTAGCGCAGAATTTCCTGGGTCAGATTCATCGGATTCAGGGGCACGACCACCGCGTTGGCGCGCAGGATGCCGTAATAGCCGATCATGAATTGCGGGCTGTTCTGCATGAGCAGAAGAACCCGATCGCCCTTCTGAACGCCGCAGCGCTGTTGCAGATGCCCGGCGATGCGTTCGGCTTCGTTGTGAAACTCCGCAAAGCTCACCAGCGTGTCGTAGTAGACCAGGAACGGCTTGTTCGGGAAGCGCCGCGCCGAAACCTCGGCGTTGTAGAACATATTGGTGGCGGGCGCGATCAAGTTATGCATCGCATGACTTGGCCAGAACTTGAAATGCGCGTTCGCCACGAGCCTAAGCCTTCGGCCGGTAGCGGGATAGCTCCAGCTTGGCGACCTGCTCACGGTGCACTTCGTCCGGGCCGTCGGCGAGCCGCAGGGTGCGCGCGCCGGCCCACAGGGCTGCCAGCGGGAAGTCATCGCTCACCCCTCCGCCGCCATGCAATTGAATGGCCCAGTCGAGCACCTGCAGAGTCATGGTGGGCGCCGCGACCTTGATCATGGCGATCTCCGCCTTGGCCGCGCGGTTGCCGACAGTATCCATCATGTATGCCGCGTTCAACACCAACCAGCGGGTTTGGTCGATCATGATGCGCGCTTCGGCAATCCGTTCCAGTGTGACGCCTTGCTCGGACAAGCGCTTGCCGAATGCAACCCGCGTTTGCGCCCGCTTGCACATCAGCTCGAGCGCGCGCTCTGCAACCCCGATGGTGCGCATGCAATGGTGGATGCGGCCCGGGCCCAAGCGCCCCTGCGCAATTTCGAATCCGCGACCCTCGCCGAGCAATAAATTCTCCGCGGGCACGCGCACATTGACGAAATCCACTTCCGCGTGTCCATGCGGCGCATGGTCGTAGCCGAACACCGTCAGAGTGCGCAGCACCTTGACGCCGGGCGTCTTCATCGGCACCAGAATCATGGACTGCTGACTGTGGCGCCCCGCTTCGGGGTTGGTCTTGCCCATGAAAATCAAAATCTCGCAGCGAGGATCGCCGGCGCCGGAGGTCCACCACTTGCGGCCGTTGATCACGTAGCTGCCGCCCTCGCGCACGATGGAAGACTGAATATTGGTGGCGTCGCTCGACGCCACGCTGGGCTCGGTCATGGCGAACGCAGAGCGGATCTTGCCGTCGAGCAGCGGCGCAAGCCAGCGTTGCTGTTGCTCCTTGGTTGCGTAGCGGGCGAGCACTTCCATGTTGCCGGTATCCGGCGCGGAACAATTGAACGCCTCGGGGGCAATGTGCGAGCGTCCCATGATTTCGCACAGCGGCGCGTACTCCAGGTTGGTGAGGCCGGCGCCATGCTCGGAGTGCGGCAGAAACAGATTCCACAGACCCGCCGCTTTGGCTTTACTCTTGAGGTCCTCGACGACCTTGGTCACCTGCCAAGGATTGCCCGCGCGGCGATTCTCCTCCAACTCCTTGTGATAGAGCGGTTCGGCCGGATAGACGTGCTCATCCATGAACTGGCTGATCCGTTCCTGCAGATCGCGAACCTTCTCACTGTGCGAAAAATCCATGGGAGTCCTTTGATTGATTCAAACGTCGAACGATTGTTGTACGAGATTCCAGCCAAGTTCGGCCAAGGGGCGGGCGCGGCGGCCGGCTTGCAGAGCCGTAGCACTCGATGCGTTGCCCTGCAAGGCGCGCGCCAGCACTCCCTGAAGAATTCCGGTCAGTCGAAACATGCAGAAGGCCAAATAATAGGTCCAGTCCTGCTGCGCGACCGGCGCGATATCGCGCAGGCGGCAGTACTCCGCGACGCTTTCAGCCTCGCTCGGGATCAGGTGGCTCGCGGCGTCTACGCCGCCGAGCCCGCGGAACTCTGCGACGGGAAGATGGAAGCGCAGGCAGTAGTACGCAAGATCGACCAACGGATGACCGAGCGTGGAAAGTTCCCAGTCGAGCACCGCCAATATTCGCGCTTCGGTGGGATGAAAAATCGTGTTGTCGAGGCGAAAGTCGCCGTGCACGATCGAGGTCTGTTCATCAGACGGGATATGTTGCGGCAACCATTCGATCAAGCGTTCCATCGCATCGATCTTTTCCGTAGCGGAGGCGCGGTATTGCTGGGTCCAGCGCGCGACTTGGCGCTCGACGTATTGACCCGGCTTGCCGTAGTCGCTTAAGCCCACCGCGTTGTAGTCCACCGAGTGCAATGCGGCCAACACGCGCACCATTTCCATATAGATGCCGCGCCGCTCCTGCGGCTCAGTCTCCGGCAGCATGGCGTCCCAAAAGATTCGGCCTTCGACGTAGTCCATGACGTAGAAAGCGCTGCCGATGACCTCAGGGTCCTCGCACAGCGCGTGCACCCGTGCCACCGGCACCGGCGAGTCCTTGAGCGCGGCGAGCACGCGAAACTCGCGATCGACCGCGTGGGCCGAGGGCAAAAGCTTGCCGGGAGGCTTGCGTCTCAAGACATAGCGGTGCGCCGGCGACTGCACCAAAAAGGTCGGATTCGACTGGCCGCCGGCAAATTGCCGCACTTCGATGGGGCCTGCGAAGCCGGCGATGTGATTCTGCATCCACGCATTGAGGCGCGCCGTATCAAAGTCATGCTGCGCCGGCGTTTGGCGCAGTCCGGCCGCTTCGAGGTTCATCGTCATGTACTGGAGGCGCCGCCATCCACGGCAATGTATTGCCCTGTGACATGCCGGGATGCATCCGACGCCAGGTACACCGCCGCGCCTTGCAGGTCGGTGTCGCCGCCGATCCTTCCCAGGGGCGTGCGTGCAATCACGTCGGCCTTCATCGTATCGAGCAAACCACTCGCCATTTTCGAGGGGAAGAAACCCGGGCAGATCGCGTTGACGCGGATATTGTATTGACCCCATTCGCCGGCCAGCGCGCGCGTCAGGTGCAGCGCAGCCGCCTTCGATGAATAGTAGGCCACCGCCTTCATTTGCATGCCCGCGCGCAGGGCTGCGGTCGATGCGATGACGATGATGTTGCCCGAGCGCTGCGGTATGAAGCAGCGATTGGCGACCGCCTGGCTCAGCGCAAATACGCTGGAGGCATTCAGCGTCATCACCTTGTTCCAGGCTTCGAGCGGATGTTCTTCCGCTTTTGCGCCCCAGCTCGCGCCGGCATTGTTGACCAGAATATGGATGCCGCCGTAATGTTTGACGACGGCGTCGACCAGCGCGGGTATCTGCTCTTGTTTGGACAGGTCATTGGTGACGGTGAAGGCATCGATGCCGTGCTTTTTGAGATCGGCCTGCGCTTCTTCCAACTCGCCGGCCTTGCGCGCGCTGATGGCGATCTTCGCACCCATCTCGCCCAAGCCCTTGGCGATCTGCAGGCCGAGTCCGCGCGAACCGCCGGTGACCAGCGCCACCTTGCCGCCCAATTCGAATAAATCGCGCAATCCCATCAGGCAACCTCGAACAGTCCGGCGGCGCCCTGACCGCCGCCGATGCACATGGTGACCACCACCAATTTGGCGCCGCGGCGCTTGCCCTCGATCAAGGCGTGTCCGGTGAGACGCGCGCCGCTGACGCCGTAGGGATGGCCGACGGCAATCGCACCGCCGTTGACGTTCAGGCGCTCGTCGGGGATTCCCAGTTTGTCGCGGCAGTAAATCACCTGACAGGCAAACGCCTCGTTCAATTCCCACAGGTCGATGTCGCTCACTTTGAGCCCCGCGCGCTTCAGCAGGCGCGGCACTGCGAACACCGGGCCGATGCCCATTTCATCGGGCTCGCAACCGGCGACGGCGAATCCCCTGAAGATGCCAAGCGGTTTGATGCCGCGCTTCTCGGCCAGCTTGGCGTCCATGACGACGCAGGCGCTGCTGCCGTCGGAGAACTGACTGGCGTTGCCCGCCGTAATCACCCCGCCGGGGATTGCGGAGCGGATCTTCGACACCCCCTCGAGCGTGGTGTCGGCGCGGATGCCCTCATCGCTCGAAATGGTGACTTCGCGGGTGCCGATCGCGCCGGTATTTTTATCGACCACGCCCATGGTGGTGGTCATCGGTGCGATCTCGTCCTTGAATTTGCCGGCCGCCTGGCCCGCGGCGGCCCGCACTTGGCTGCGCACGCCGTATTCGTCCTGAGCTTCCTTGGAAATGTTGTAGCGCTTGGCAACGGTCTCTGCGGTCTGCAGCATGCTCCAGAACAGGGTCGGCTTATGCTCGTCTATCCAGGGATCACGGCGCATGTGCGTATTGGCTTCATTTTGCACGCAGGAAATGCTTTCCAGCCCGCCGGCGACGATCACCTCCGCACCCTCCGTCATCACCCGCTGAGCGGCCAAGGCAATGGATTGCAATCCGGAGCTGCAGAATCGATTGATGCTCAAACCCGCGGTGGTGATCGGCAAACCGGCGCGCAACGCGATTTGGCGAGCGATATTTCCACCGGTGGTTCCCTCGCCGAAAGTCGATCCCATGATCACGTCCTCGACTTCAGCGGGATCGATACCCGCCCTGGCGACCGCGTGCTGCACGGAGTGCGCGCCGAGAGTCGCCCCGTAGGTCATGTTGAATGCGCCCTTCCAGCTCTTGCCGAGCCCGGTGCGCGCGGTGGATACGATGACGGCTTCTGTCACTTTTCTGATCCTCTATATGCGCTGAATGTTTTTCCTTCCTGGGCGAGGCGCGCAAGCAGCGGCGCCGGGGTCCAGAATGCCTGGTCGGCGAGCGGCTGCGCGGCGATTGCCTTCAATGCACGCGCGACTTCGCTCAACCCCACTTGATCGGCGTAGAACATCGGTCCGCCGCGCCAGGGCGGGAAGCCGTAGCCGTTCAGATACACGATGTCGATGTCGGAGCTGCGCTGCGCGATACCATCCTCGACGATCCGAGCTCCCTCGTTGATCAGGGCGTAGATGCAGCGCTCGACGATCTCATCGTTGCCGATCTTGCGCGGCGTGATGCCTTTTTGCCTGCGATACTTCTCGATGATCGCCGTCACCGTCGGATCCGGGATGGCATTGCGTGAACCGGCTTCGTAGCGATAGAAGCCCGCGCCGGTTTTTTGGCCGAATCGGCCGGCCTCGCATAAATCGTCCGCGACATTCGAAAAATCGCGCTCCGGAAACTGCGCCGCGCGGCGCTTGCGCGCGGCCCAGCCGATATCCAGTCCCGCAAGATCGCTCATGCGAAACGGCCCCATGGCCATCCCAAAATCTTCGAGCGCCTTGTCGACCTGATTGGGCAACGCACCCGCCATGATCAGATCATGTGCCGCAGCACCGTAGCGAGCCACCATGCGATTGCCGATGAACCCGTCGCACACTCCGGATATGACCGCGACCTTGCCGATCTTCTTGGCCAGCTGCATGGCCGTGGCGAGAACGTCTTTCGCCGTTTTCGCGCCGCGCACGATTTCCAGCAAGCGCATGACGTTGGCAGGACTGAAGAAATGCAAGCCGATCACGTCCTGCGGACGCTTGGTGAACTTGGCGATCTCATCGAGATTCAGCGCCGAGGTGTTGGATGCCAGTATCGCCCCTTCGCGCACCACTTGATCGAGCTTCTCGAAGACCGTCTTCTTCACATCCATGCTTTCGAAAACAGCCTCGATGACCAGGTCGACGTCCTTGAACTGCGCGTAGTCGAGCGTCGGCGTGACCAGCGCCATGCGCTGATCGAGCGCGGCCTCCGTCAGGGTTCCCTTCTTCAATGCACCGCCGTAGTTGCGCCGCATGGTGGCGAGCCCCTTGTCGAGCGCCTCTTGCGTCATTTCCAGCAGCACGACGGGAACTCCCGCGTTGATCAGACTCATGCTGATGCCGCCGCCCATGGTGCCCGCGCCGATGACGCCAACCTTGCGGATGGGGCGGACCGGCGTGTCATTCGGCACATCGAGAATATGCGATGCCGCGCGTTCCGCCTGAAACACGTGGCGCAGCGCGGCGGATTCCGGCGATAACATGAGGGTGGTGAACAATTCGCGCTCGCGCTTGATGCCGGCATCGAAGGGCCGGTCGAAGGCCGCGGCAACTGCTTCCACGCAGGCCACCGGCGCGGGATAGCGGCCGGCAACCGCCTTGGCGGTATTGCGCGCGAACTGGAAGAAGGCCTCATGATTCGGCATGCTGACTTTGAGATCGCGCACGCGCCTGACGCCCAGCTTTTCCGACACGACCTTGCGGGCGAATGCCGTGGCAGCTTCCAGCAGGTCGCCTTCCGCAAAGGCATCGAACAGGGGTGTGGCGCGCAGCTTTTCCGAAGGGACGGTCGCGCCCGAAACAATCATGTTGAGCGCGGCCTCGGCGCCGATCACCCGCGGCAGGCGCTGCGTGCCTCCCGCCCCCGGCAAGAGACCCAATTTGACTTCCGGCAGCGCAATTTTTGCTCCCGCCGCGCCGACTCGATAATGACAGCCGAGGGCAAGTTCCAGCCCACCGCCCATGCAGACGCCGCCGATGGCGGCAATCACCGGCTTGCCGCTGCCTTCGACTGTGCTAATGACCGTCATGAGGTGCGGCTGGGTGGACGCCTTGGGCGTGCCGAATTCGCGGATATCCGCCCCGCCGGAGAACCCGGCGCCGGAGCCGATGAGCACTATCGCTTCAACGGCCGGATCGGCATTCGCTTTTTCGATGCTGTCGACGATTGCCTGCCGCAATTCGAGCCCCAGGCTGTTAACCGGAGGGTTATCGAAAGTGAGGATCGCGATGCCAGCTTTGAGCTCCAATCCAGCCTTGTTCATACTCATTCTTTATTCCACTCTGCAGAACTGGGTTCCGTCGTTTTGGCCGACTAATGTAACAGCGCACAGTGGTATTTGAGAAGTTAAAGCACGGGCTCGACGGGCGAGATAACCCGCAGGTTGCGGGCTCGGCGAAGAGATCGGCGGCTCGAGCGAACTCGCGCCCAACGCCGCCGGGATAATGTGAAATTAGACCGCTGCGCGCTTGTACAGAGCGACCAATTCGAGCCAGGCTTTTTCAGCTCCCGCCTCGTTGTAGAGCGGTTTGCCGTCCGGCCCGTTCGGCATGTCTTTCACGCACCAGCCGTGCTGGCAGCCTGCATAGACTTCTTGTTGTTCCGCAAGATTGGTTGCCTTGAAGGCTTCCGCGAGCTTGGTCTTCGCGTCCGGCTGTCGCTGATCATCATTGGCCGCGATCGCGATGTAAAACTGGGCTTTGATCTGCGGCACCTTCAAGTGCGGGCTGTCGGGCTTGTCGGTGACCAGACCGCCGCCGTGGAAGGATGCGCCTGCGCCCACGCGGCCGGGATTCGCCGCTGCAGCCTGCATGGTCATCGGGCCGCCCATGCAGTAACCGAAGACGCCCATCTTGGCTTTTTTGTTGACCATGGCTTGCGAGTCGAGAAATTTCACATAGGCGGTGGTGTCGGACATCACCGCTTCGTCCGTGAGCGGCTTGCGCACCGCGGAGATTTTCGCGAGATCGTCCTTATTGGTGAAATCCAGCGTGCTCGGCAAGCCCGGCGCCTTGGCGACACGGTAGTAGGGATTCGGTACCAGCACCGTGTAGCCATTCGCAGCCAAGCGCTTCGCCATGTCGCGCATGGTGGGCCGCAATCCAAATACATCGACGAATAAAATGACGCCCGGCCATTGACCCTTGCCCTTCGGGTGAATCAACGCAGCTTCGGTGGTCCCGTCGGCGGTTTTCACTTCGACATCGGTGTCCACCACCTCGGCGGCGGCGGCAGCTGAGGCGCCCGCGGCAGCGGTGACGCCGGCGGCCAGCGACAGCGCCGTAAACTCTCGACGCGAAATTTTGCTTGAGTCGTCGGTCATAAAATATCCTCGGAGAGGGAAAGTGATTGGAAAAAGCGGGCTGGAATTATAGGCCCAAGTTTGGGCACTTCAACGCCGCGCAGCGGTCGGGCGCTTCGGTTGCCCACTCGAGGGCATACGGCGATACTGGCCAAGCATCGCTGTCCGCCGCACACCCGAGGAAAACATGAATACATTAAAAGGCAAAACCGCCATCGTCACCGGCGCCGCGAGCGGCATCGGACGGGCGAGCGCAATGCTGTTCGCAGCGGAAGGCGCGGCGGTCGTGGCGCTCGACCGGTCCCCTGAGGTCGAAGCGACGGCGGCGGCCATCATCGCCGCGGGCGGCAAGGCCATCGCCTTGGTGAAGGATTCCTCCTCCGAGGCCGACGTCGCCGGCGCGGTCGCAACCGCCGTCAAGGAATTCGGCAGCCTCGATGCCTGCTATGCGAACGCCGGCATCAGCGGCGGCTTGGTGCCATTCTTCGAGGAAACCGTCGAGCATTGGACCGAAGTGCTCAAAATCAATTTAATCGGCACTTTTCTGCTCGCCAAGCACGCGGCGTTGCAAATGGTGAAGCAGAAGCGCGGCTCCATCATCTGCACGGCGTCGGTGGCCGGCCTGCGCTCGGGAGCCGGCGGCGTTCCCTACAGCGCCAGCAAAGCCGGCGTGATCAGTCTGGTGCAGACCACGGCCTATCAGCTCACAGGCACCGGCGTGCGCATCAATGCCATTTGTCCCGGCTTGATTGAAACCGGCATGACGCGGCCGATGTTCGAACGCGCGCGCGAACGCGGCACGGAACGCAAGATCGGCCAGCTGAATCCACTGCAGCGCTACGGTTTGCCGCAGGAAATCGCGCAAACCGCTTTATTCCTGGCGTCGGATGCGGCTTCTTATGTGAACGGTCAGGCCATCGCAGTGGATGGCGGCCTCTCCAGTTCCCATCCGGTGGTCAGCTCGCGGCATCAATCATAAGAGCAAACCCGTGCAAAAAAATGCCGCGCTTTTCAAGGCGCGGCATTTCCGATCGACTGGTACCAAAACTATTGTTTCTTGACGTTGGGCGCGGGTGTTGCCGCTGCCGTCTTGTTGGCCGCCGCCGCCTTGGCCTTCTCTGCGGCTGCCGCTTCATCAGCGCGAGCCCCGGACAGAATGCCTTCGAGCGCATAGTTGCCTTCATGGCACGCATATTCGAATATGCGGCCGTTCGAGGCATTGAATTCGTACTCG
>Ga0193726_1001936_pt1 | contig 14876 bp, 14 predicted proteins | sample H2c1metaG_FD_144928 | JGI IMG/M metagenome (GOLD analysis project Ga0193726, IMG submission 144928) | Soil microbial communities from a riparian zone of the East river system, Colorado, United States - H2c1 | ecosystem: Environmental > Terrestrial > Soil > Riparian zone | place: USA: East River... | reverse complement strand
GGGGAATCCGACTTCCTTGAAGGACCCGGTCGGCAGCGAGACCTTCACGTGCTCGATCTGGTCAGGGTCTATCGTTCCCTGGCTCTGAAGCGTCTTGACGGCCTCGAGGATCGGATGAATGGGAACGCGGCACGCCCACATCTTGAAATTGACCCCGTACCCGAGGTATTCCTCGCCCAGCCCGGCATCGAGCTTATCCAGGTCAAAGGTGTCGCGCCCGCCGGAGAACGCTGACGGGAAGCTGCCGTACCCGCACTCGAAGACATTCTCGACGTTCGTGAACCCGTGCCCGGCCAGCTGGGCTGCCAGCACTCCCGAATGAGCAGCCTTGCCCAGCAGCAGGCGCTTGCCCATGCCGCCATGGTGCGTGGCCATCAGCCCGCCGGTGAACTGCGCGACGTTGGCCAGGGTGTAGACGCACTGCTGCTCATCGAGCCTCAGCGCGTAAGCGGCGGCCGCGCCGGCGGCGAACGCGCCGAACAGGCCAGGGCCGTGGAATCCGCATTCGACATGCGGTACCTGCCCCACGCACCGGGCAATGCGGGCGGCGACCTCGATGCCCGTGATGCTCGCGCCGATGAGTTCCGGGCCCGACACCTCGGCGCCCGCTTCGGCCAGCGCCAGCGCCACGGTCGTGGTGACCGCTCCGAAGTGTCCCCTGGCGCCGACGTCATCGAGCTCGAAGCCGTGCACGGCGGTCCCGTTCACCATCGCGGCCAGCGCCGGGGAGAGCCGGCCCTCGGTTCCCCAGAGCAGCGACGGGCCCGGCGCCTCCGTCGCCTGCAGGGTCTCCCGGAGCGTCACTGTCCACGGCAGGTCTGTCGTGAGCAGGCCGCAGCCGATGGTGTCCAGGGTGAGCAGCTTCATCCGGTGGACAAGGTCGCTCGGGAAGTCCGCGTCGTGGTTCCCGGCGATGTACCGCGCGAGTGCCCGGGTGTGGACACCCTCTCCGCTTGTCATCGTGAAATGCTCCCTTGACTAAGAGTTGTTACCGGGACGGAGAAGGTCAGTGATCACAGAAACGTCATCAAGGGCCTCCAGGCCCCGGACGAGCGACACGACCTTGTCCTGGTCATTGCCAGCAATGATGTGGCGGCTGTAGCGCCGGAACTTATCCGCCGCGTCGTCGAAGGTTGCGGGATTGGCAGGCGAGCCCCGGAAGGCACTCAGTTCGATGTCCACGGTCTCCGTCGCCGTCACGATCTGAACCGCCGCCGACGCCGGGTTATCCGCCGCCGGGTCAGCCTCCCAGCTGAATTTCCTCGCGAGCGTCTCCACCTCCGGGTCGCCCAGGACCGAGTCGTCGTACTGCAGCGGATCGTCCAGGTCCCGGAAGAAGGCGACAGCCATGGTGAACGGCACTGAGTACTGCGCGCCCAGCGCATTGGTGGGAGCCGGATTCAGGAAGCGCTCTTCGAAGGACCGGCCGGACCGCATGTGGACGCTCTTGATCTCTCGCGGGTCGATCTCGTGAGTGCGCTTGAGCTGCTGCACTGCCCCGACCAGGCCCTGGCAGCTCACATGGCACGGGTAAGCCTTGATCATCAAGGTCTCTAGCCGCCATTCCGCACCCAGGCCGGTGAGGATTACCTCGGGCTTGGGCGATGGCGAGAATGCGTGCAGGTAGCCGTACCTGCCCTCAACGATCGTCATCGGCCCGGTGAAGCCCTTGGCCGCCAGGATGGCGCTCTGCAGGCCGCCCCTCGCCGCCAGGCCCAGGTGCAGCCGCTTGGTCATCGACCCGTCCCAGGCGTATTCCGTCAGGCCCCCGCAGTGGGAGCCGGCGATCCCGAACGCCCGTGCCATCTCGACGTCGCTCAGGCCGAAGAGCTTGCCGGCTGCCGCGGCGGCCGAGAATGCGCCGTTGGCGGCCGGGTTATGGAAGCCGCGCTCGATCTCGACGGCACCGGTCTGGCCATCGCCGATCCGGCAGACGACCTCATAGCCCATCGCCATGGCCAGGAGAAATTCAGCTCCGCTCGCGTGCTGGCGCTCCGCGACGGCCAGCGCCGCCGGGGAGACCGTCCCCGCGGGGTGCGAGACGTGCCCGACATGCTCCGACTCGAATCCGCCGATCATCACTCCGTTCAGCAGCGCGGCCTGCAGGCCGCTCACGCGCTCCGAGCGCCCGAAGACCGTGCTTTCTGGCCGGCCGCCCTCCTCCCGGACCATGTCGTAGACGATGTCCGCCCACGGCAGGCGCGCCCCGACGCAGCCCGCCGCGAGCACGTCGAGCACATAAACCTTCATCCTGTCGATCACCGCTTGCGGCAGATCGCCGTATGTCGTCTTAGCGACGAAGTTGGCTAGCTCGCGGGTGATGGCCTGCGACGACTGGCTCGACATTCTTCACTCCCACAGAATCGAAAGGGACTTCATCGGGCAGGCAGGCCAGCGTGAAACTGACGCTCCCTTGGGTCGGTCCTCATCACGCGCCGAAACGAGCTCGCGCCCTGCCTTCCAGCCATCTCAGGAAGAACGTCGGCACGAGAGATATCACTACGATCAGGACGACGTCGCCGAGAATGTCCTGCAGCCGGACCAGGGTGACGTTGTGCAGCAGCTCGTAACCTAGCCCGCCGGTACCCGCGAACATCTCGACGACAAGCAGCCCGACGAACGTAAGGCCGAAAGTCAGCCGCGCACCGGTCGCCAGGCTTGGCACCATCGACGGCAGCACGATCTTGCGTATCAGCGCCGGATAGCTCATGTTCAGGCTTGCCGCCAGCTTGAGGTGCACCAGCTTGACGGCGGCCGCTCCCTCCAGAACGATGAGCAGCATCGGCATGACACCGCTCACGAAGGCGAACGCAACGCGGCTGGGCTCACCAATGCCCAGGAAAATCAGGAACACCGGGAACAAGACAATCTTGGGCAGGCTGTTGGCCGCATAGATAATCGGCGAGACCGCATCTGTCCAGAACTTGCTGATGCCGATAAGCACGCCGATGATCGCTCCCACGACCACTGCCGCGAGGTAGGACTCCGCCAGGAGCTCGAGAGTGGCGATGACCGAGGAATCAAACTCGGTAAGGCGGAGATTATCGAACAGCGAGGTGATGGATTCCAGTGGGGCCGGGAACACTGTCGAGTGGGCAGCATCTGCCGCCACCCACCAGGCGGCGATGACAAGGACAGCGAGCGCCACGGGTGGCAGGACAGTGTTAGCCAGCATGCGGGCAGACATGATGTGGCGCCGCCCCGCGCGCCCGGAACCCAGGTTAGATACGCTCACCAGCGCCTCCAGTCAAAGCGACGCAGCACTGCCCCGAGGCCCGCATTAGCGAGCAGCGCCAGGGCCGCAACGATGAGGATCGCTCCGTACATCCCCGCTATCTGGAATTCGTCGTACTCATTGGAGATGTACCATCCCAGGCCTTGGGTCGCCAGGATGAACTCCGTTGCCAGGACGGCAATGATCGAATAACCGAAGGCCAGCTTGAGTCCGGCGGCCACGTCCGGGAGAGCCGCCGGCAGCAGGATGGTCCGTACTCGTTTCATGCCGGTAAGCTCCAGCGACCTGCCGAGTTTATCGATCACCACCGGGACGGAGTCGAACCCCTCCAGCCCCTTGACCGTCACTGAGATGACGGCAAAGGCGCTCGCCGTAATAACGATCGGCACGGCACCAGTGCCGAAGATCACCACGACTATCGGGTAGAGCGCGAACGTCGGGACCGAGTAGTACACCGAAAGGAACGGGTTCAGCGCCCGGCGGACGACCCCGAACGCGTGCATCACAAGAGCGATCAGGATGCCCACCACGCTGGCAAGCGCAAAACTGACCAGAATCATGAGGGAGGAATGAAGCAGCGCGTCCTTCAGGAAGCTCCCGTTACCCAGCAGCGAGATAGCCTGGCGCACCATCGTCTCGATGGGTACCAGCTCAAAGCGCGTGACAGCCGGGCTATGGGCGACCCCCTCGACAATGCCGAGAAGCACGATGAGAACCACGATGGTCCAGACGATCTTGGGCAGGCCAAGGACGCGCTTGGGCATTGGCCGCAGGTAGCGCGGAATCCCGCGCCCGCGTGCGCTCATGTCTCGGGCCCCTGCATGGCCGCGCTGGCCTCAGATCTCAGCGTGCCCCAGATCCGGTCGATCGCCGCGACCGCAGCCGGCTGGGCCAGGGCGTGCTCGCCCCTCGGCCGCGGCAGGTCAATGCGGACCTCATCGAGAATCCGCCCCGGCCGGGCGCTCAGGCAGATCACGCGGTCCGACACCAGCACCGCTTCCTGAATGCTGTGAGTGATGAACAGGACGCCGCAGCCGAGTTCGGAAACAACGCGGAGCAGCTCGTAACTCATGAGCAACCGCGTCTGCTCGTCGAGTGCCCCGAACGGCTCGTCCGCCAGCAGCAGCGTCGGGCTCGTCGACAGGCAGCGCGCCAGCGCGACCCGCTGGCGCATGCCGCCGGACAGCTGAGAGGGGTAGTGATCGCCGAAGTGGCCGAGCCCCACTCGTTCCACCAGCTCCCGTGCGGCGCGACGGCGCTCGGCCCGCCCGACGCCGCGTGCTTCCAGCGCGAATGCCACGTTGTCGGTGACGGTTCGCCACGGGAGGGTCGCCGACTCCTGGAAGATGATCGCCGTGGACTGCCGGGGCCCGTCGACGGGCTGGCCGTCGATCTCGAGGGTCCCTCCATCGGCCTCCTGGAGGCCGCCGAGCAGCTCCAGCAGGGTCGACTTGCCACAGCCGCTCGGGCCGACCACTGACACGAACTCGCCGTCCGCTATGTCGAGGTCGATGGGCCCGAGGGCGTGGATGGCGCCGAAATGGCGCTCGGCGCCGCGCACCTGGACGAGCGCACGCGGGCCGGCCATGGCTGGCCCGCGTGCACCCTTCTCCACCTGGGGGGACGGCACTGCTAAGACCCGCACTTCTTCGGCAGGGTACGCGAGACGCCGGCCGGCAGGTACGACGTATTGAAGATCGCGCAGTAGTCGATCTTGCCCTTGAAGCCGCCGATGCGTATCGCCTGGGCCGACGCCTCGAGTGCCTTGTCGTTGATGGCCGCGCCCCATTGCAGCGCCTTGACGCAGCTCTCGACGACGAGCTTCGCGTCCGCTACCGAGATACCGGCTTGAGTGGCGTAGAGCGCGGCCGCCTGATCGACGTGGCCGGGGATCCACTTAACGGCGTCGTTGTAGCCAGCGACGACCGACTTGACGATGGCGCCATGCGACTGCAGGTAGCTCTTCGTCGTGGTGATGACACTCTGCTGGAAGCTCCCGATGACAGATGCCGGGGAGACCACGAGCCGGTACTTGCCGGGATTGCTCAGGATCACGGCCTGGCCGATGACCGTTACGTCAACCTTGTGCGACTCCAGCAGGGCAATTCCCTCGCCCGTGCCGCCCGAGGCGACGCGCTTCACGCCGGCATCGGGGATGCCTTCCTTCTGCGGAATCATGTACGTCAGCGCCTGCGACACCGATCCGGGGTTCGTGTAGGCCCAGGTCTTGATGTCCCTGACGGTCTTGATGCTCGTGTTGCCGGCCAGCGCGTAGAAGGAGCTTCCGTTGAGAGATTGCGTCGCGCCGGCAACTGCGACGACTGGCGCGCCCTGGTCGATGGCCTGGGTGACACCAGTAAAACTGATGTCACCGATCGGGATGTCGCCGCTGAGCTGAGTCTGGAGGCTCTGCGTCCCGCCCTTGCCCTCGACGATCTTGCTGACGTTCACCCCCGCCTTCTTGAAGAAGCCTTCCTTCTGCCCAACCAGCCACGGGATCACGAAAGCGTCCGTGGCGTTACTGACCGTCACGTTAATAGTAGGAGTGGCCGCGCTGGAACCGGACCCTGAGCCCGAGGCCGAGCCTGAGCCCGAGCTGCCGCAGGCGCTGGCGGCGACAAGAGCGGCGCTTACGCTGAATGCCAGGATGATGTTACGACGACGGAACATATGCACGGGACTCCCATTCGACTGGATGGGTCTAGCTATTCAGAGGGCCTGATGAACTGCTGCCCTGTTGTGGCGCCAGCGCGCACGACGAAAAGTGCTCGTGACGGTATCTCGGTGGCCAAGAAACGGCGCCGAGGGACATGGGCCGGAGCAATCGCTAGAATCCGCCAGTCACGGCGGGAGATCGCGATTACTAGTCCAAACACGCAGCTCGCCAGGAGCGCGACGAGCTAGTGACAGCGGGACAACCGCGGCTAATGGCTGAGCCATTCGGCACAAACCCATCCGCTCACGTCCGTGTCGCAGTATTGCGAACATGAACACGAAGTTACCACCACTGTCTACACTTGTCTACAGTGGTAAGCAGTATTGTACTAGCGTATGCTTTCGCCGCCCGCCGCCCCGGCGGTCCTGCGGCCGCGGGCGCGATGCTGAAGCTGTACTGACAGCCATCGACCGCCGGCAGGCAAGCTCACTGACACGATCTGGGGCGCCAAGCACCACTCGCAGGAAGGGCACAGACATGCCTATCGTCCGCGGGTTGAGCGCTCATTCTCGAGGGGCAGGAAGCAACGCGCTCTGGCTAGCGGCCCTCGAAGTTCGGAACACGCCGTTCCCGGAAGGCAGCAATGCCCTCCGCGTGGTCATACGTGGCGCGGTTCGCGCGGACCGCCAGCTGCAGATAGTCCATGACGGCCTCGAGGTTGCCCGACACGCTCATCTTGATGGCGCGCTTAGTCGCAGCAACTGCCAGCGGAGCCTTGGCGGCCAGCGCGTCGGCAAGCTCCGCCGTCTCTGAACGCAGCTGGCTGGCCGGCACAACCCTGTTGAACAAGCCCAGGCTCAGCGCCTCTTGCGCCCGGATCTCTTGCTCGAGCAAAAGGATCTCGTTCGCCTTCGCCGTGCCCACCAGCCGGGACAGGAAGAAAACCGAGCCGTCTCCGGGGACGAGACCCAGCCGGAGAGCAGCGGGCTTGAGATACGCGGTGTCTGCAGCGATTCGCAGATCAGCCTGCAGGGCCAGTTCAAAGCCAGCGCCAGCGGCAACCCCGTTCACCGCCGCTATCACCGGCTTGGAGAAATTGTTCAGCGCGAGCGTAAGCCTCATCGCCAGCGCGTGCGAATTGCGCTGGTCGCTCTTGTCGGCGTCGGCGTTGCCCGACATTGCCTTGACGTTGCCGCCCGCGCAAAAGGCCCGCCCCGCGCCGGTCAGGACAACGACCCGGATCTGCGGATCGTGCTCGGCGTCATCGATGGCCTGGCGCGCTGCCCTGAGCATTGCCGGGCTGAACGAGTTCAGGCTCTCAGGCCTATTGAAGGTCAGCCAGGCCACATGCCCTTCAACGTCGCACAGCAACTCTGCGGTGGTGCTGTCGCCAGTCAATCCAATCCCTTCGCCAAGACTGCATACTACGGTATCCAGTGCCGCATGGCCAGAGCTCACTATGACCCCGGGCAGGCCTGCCCGACCCGGATCAGCCGCCCGTCCCAGCGCCTGTTTCGATCTGCGCATGCAGCCAGCGGGCGATCTCGGTGTGATCGGCGTCGGCGGGCAGGTCGCTCGCCGCGCGAGCCCATAGGTCGACGGCGGCAGCTGACAGGCTGGCCGGGACCGCCCCGGACTGCGCGAGCCCGAGAGCGATCCGCATGTCCTTGAGCATGAGCCGCAGGCCGAACCCGGAGTCGAATGTTCCCGTCTCGATGAACTTCGGCCATTTGGTGTCCGTGGAGCCGCTGCGCCCGCTGGAAGTATTGACCGCGTCCAGGACGGTGGGGATGTCCAGGCCGAACTCGGCGGCAGCGATCATCGCCTCGGACGTGGCCAGCAGGTGGGTTGCCGACATCAGGTTGTTCAACGCCTTGACCGCGTGCCCGGCGCCGGTGCCGCCGACGTAGATGACCCGGCGGGCCAGGACGCCGAGCAGGCCGCGGACCCGCTCCACGTCGGCCGCGCCGCCGCCGACCATTGCGGTGAGGCTGCCCTGCTGCGCGCCCCGGACGCCGCCCGACACCGGTGCGTCGACCAGGGCAACGCCGTAGCCCGCGGCCAGCGCGGCGAGTTCGCGGGTGACCCGGGGGTCGGATGAGCTCATGTCGACGACCACGGCACCCCGCGGCAGCGCGGCGAGCAGTCCGCCCTGGACCAGAACGTCAGTCACGACACCTGAGTCGGGCAGCATGAGGATGACGGCGGCTGCCGCGGCGCCGGCCAGGCTGGCCGCTGCCGTACCGCCGATGTCCCGCGCCCAGTCCCGGGCGGCCTGCTCGCTGGCGTCGTAGCCGAGCACCCGGTACCCCGCCCCGGTCAGCCGGACGGCCATCGGGCGGCCCATCCGGCCCAGCCCGACGAAGCCGACAGCCGATCCCGGTGCTATCTCCGGCCCCTGGTCAGCCATGGGCATCGATCTCCTCCAGCACGCGCTCGGCCACCCGGAACGACTCCAGCGCCGCCGGCGCCCCGCAGTACACAGCGGCCTGCAGCAGTGCCTCGCGGATCTGGTCGCGGGAGCATCCGTTATTGACGGCCCCGCGGACATGGACGGCGAACTCGTGCATCCGGTTGAGTGCGGTCAGCATGACGAGGTTGAGCAGGCTCCGGGTGCGCAGGTCGAGTCCGTCACGGCTCCATACCGAGCCCCAGCAGTACTCGGTGACGAGGTCCTGGATAGGCCGGGCGAACTCGCTGACCTGGCCCATCGACCGGTCGACGTGCGCGTCGCCCAGGACCTGCCGCCGCATGGACATTCCCCTGTCGTACATGCTGGCCCCGGCTTCCGGGCGGCCAGCCGCCCCGGACCGGTTCCCGGGCCGGGGCGGTTCGGCAGTGTCGTCAGCGGCGATCAAGAAGCCTCCCATTTGCCCGCGTGAGTCGTCCTCATGACACGCGCACCACCAGGTCAGAACCGGCCCGGCCCGGGAACCGGTCCAGCACCGCCGGGTCGTGCCCGGCGACGACAACGGTGCCCCGGTCCTGCTCCAGCTCCCGGATCTGGTCAAACGCCGCGTACATGGCCGGGACGTCCGCGACCATCGAGAACGGCCGGTCCCGCTCCAGCTCCTCGTAGTAGTGCACCGCGTCGGAGGCCAGGACCACCCGCCCGGCCGGCGTCGTCACCAGCACGATGGCCTGCCCCGGCGTGTGCCCGCCGACCTCGAGCAGCTCGACGCCCGGCGCGACCGGGAAGCTGCCGCGCACCAGGGTCAGCCGGCCAGTCTCGCGCAGGTCGCGCAGGTGGCCGATCTCACTGCCCTCGGCCGAGTGGGCGAACTGCGCGCGCCGGGCCATGGGGCTGGTCCAGAAGGCGTACTCGGCTTCGGTCATGATGACCTCCGACGCGCCGAGCGCGGGCAGGCCGCCGATGTGGTCGTAGTGCGCATGCGTCACGATGACCCGCGGCACCCGGGCCGGCGTCAATCCCGCCGCCCGCAGCGCCTCGGACGTGGTCAGCAGCGCCGTCCGGTTCCGGGACCGGCCGCCCTTAGCTGAGAACCCGGTGTCCACCACGATGTCGCCGCCCGGCCCGCGGATGACCCACAGGAAGTAGTCCATCCCCAGGACCCTGTCCGGCTCGCCGTAGGCGTGATAGTTGAGGAACACCTCGCTCGCGGTGGCCTGCCGGGTGCCGTACCGCACGGCCAGCACCGCATAGCCACCGCCCGGACCTTCCGAAACGGGCTCCATCCTCGCCACGTGCCTCCCCCGGGTAATCGTCGATCAGGGCTGGCTTCTTGGATCAGCGCCGAGGACGGTGTAGTCGGGCAGGTCGACCTCGTCGAGCCACTGGGTCTCTCCGTGGGAGATCGCAACATGCGTCAGCAGCGAGTCCGGGGCCGCGCCATGCCAGTGCTCCTCGCCCGGCTCGGCCCAGACGAAGTCACCGGTGGCCAGCACCTGAACATCACCGGAGCGGGTCGCGACGACGCCCATCCCGGCGGTGACGACGAGCAGCTGCCCGCCGGGATGGCTATGCCAGTAGGTACGCGCGCTGTGGATAAAGGTCACCGTGTTGACGGACACGCCGTCGGCCGCGAGTACCGGGTCCATGTACACGGTCCCGGTAAAGGTCGCGGTGCGCTGCTCGGACGGCGAGCCCGCCCGCCCATGGGCCACCTGCACGTTTAGCCTTCTTTCTGCGTCACGCGGACGCCGCCGGCCAGGTCGCCGTAGGAATCGACGACCCGGTTGCTGATCATGTCCGCATAGCCGAGCGCGTTGGAAACCTGGAACGCGGTGAGCGTAGCCGGGCCGACCAGCGTGGTGACCCGCAGGTTCTCGGCCAGGGTCAGGTAAAGACGGACGTCCTTGGCCATGAGCGTCCCGGTCAGCCCGCCCTCCAGGTAGTCGCCCCGGATGATGTGCGGGAACCGGTTGAGCGACGCGTAGCTGACGCCGCTGGAGCTGTTGATGACATCGAGGAGCTGGGCCAGGTCGAGCCCGGCCTTCTGGCCCGCGACCATGACCTCGGCAGTGGCGGCGAGGGTGACGCCATTGAGGAAGTTGTTGAGCACCTTGGTGACGTGGCCAGAGCCGCTCGCTCCCATGTGGTGCACGCTCGCGCTGATCACGCCGAGGACGGGCTGGACGGCGGCCAGCGCCGACGGGTCACCGCCGACCATCAAGGTCAGCGTCCCCTTCTCCGCGGCCGCGGCGCCACCCGAGATTCCGGCGTCGAGGTAGCGTGCGCCGCGGGCCGCGAGCTCGTCGTGCAGGACCCGAGTCGACGCCGGGTCGGCCGTGCTGAGATCCACGATGACCTGGGCCGCCCGGGCGTTCGCCAGCAGGCCGTCACTGCCGCGCACCACGGCCTCGATCACGGTGCTGTCCGGCAGTGAGAGCAGGATGACCCCGCACTCCCCCGCGACCTCGGCCGCGCTGCCGGCGGGCGTCCCGCCCGTTGCCGCGGCCCGGGCCGGGTCGGCGTCCAGCACCCGCAGGTCATAACCGGCGGCTACCAGCCGCCGGGCCATCCGGCCGCCCATGTTGCCGGCACCGATCAGACCCACCGGCCCGCTGGCACTGGTCCAGGGGCGCTCCGCCCCGTCGGTCCCGGTTACCGGCTCTGTCACGGCTCCTGCTTCCAAATGTCGTCTGGCCGTCATCTGGTCTGACTGTCTGACAAACCGTATTTTTACTCGCCAGCGGGCCGGCCCGTCAAGGGATCACCTCCGAAGATTTCGGCGGCATGACGCCCAGGTGAGCCAGCGGCGGCCACCGCGGTCATGCGCCGCCCGGCGCGAGCCGACATCGGGCGGCCTGCCCTGACCCGGGAGCTGACCTCGGCGAATCTTGACCGGGTACAGGCAGCCCGTAGTCTGATATCGGGTTCCGCGCGGAGCCCGTGCCGGGATCGGCCTGCCGCGGTGGCGCGCGCCGCCGACCGCAACCGAGAGATGCAAGAAGGCGGCTCGATATGCCCGAAATTGGCGGCGGCAGCCCCGACGGCAGCTGGGCCACGGCGCGGATGAGCCGGGTCGCCGCTCCGCTGCGGGACCAGGTGTCCAGCGCGCTGCGGCAGGCCATCGTCGAGCGCGAGCTGGCCCCCGGCCAGCGGCTGGTCGAGCGCGAGCTCGTCGACCGGCTGCAGGTGTCGCGGGCCACGGTGCGCGAGTCGCTGCGTGAGCTGGAGGCCGAAGGGCTGGTCACGGTGATCCCGCAGCGTGGAGCGGTGGTCGCGACGATCTCCCTCCAGGAGGCGGCCGACATCTACGAGGCCCGGGCGGCGATCGAGTCGCTGCTCGTCCGCCGGTTCGTCGAGCGGGCGGGCGACGAGCACCTGGATCGTCTCGCCCGCGTGCTCGACCAGCTGCGCGACACCACCGATGGCGGCCAGCCGCTCCGCGAGATCCTCGACGTCAAGTCGCGGTTCTATGACGTGCTGGCCGACGGTGCGGACAGCCTGATTCTGGCCGGGATGCTGTCGTCGCTGCAGGCCCGGGTGTCGGTCCTGCGCGCCCGGTCGCTCGCGCACCAGGGACGGCCGGCCGAGATGATCGCCGAGCTGCAGACCCTGGCCAAGGCGATCGCCGCCCGGCACGCCGACGAGGCGGCGCGGCTGTGCGCGGAGCATGTCCGCAACGCGGCCCGGACCGGCCTGAGTGAACTGGCCCAGGACGACCTAGCGCCACTGACCTGACCGCCCCAGACCTCCTGCGCGCCATCAGCCCTCAGGACATCCACCTGAGTGCATCGGCGCAGGTCACCGTCCGGTGACGCCTCGGCTGGCCGCCAGCGTCCGGGCCGGTTGCTGTACTTTCCTGCGGTACGCACGCCCTCGTGTCAGGCCCGCAGCAGCGCCAGCATCTCCGCCTGCGCCGCGGCCAGCACCTTTTTCGCTCCCCTCGCCGTCTGGTCATCGTCAAGCTGGTGCGCGTCGAAGAGGTAGACCGCATCTACCGACCACGGCCGGATGGATCCCCTGGACGACGCCGCCGCCGACGCGGGACCAGTCAGCACCAGGTAGTAGTCCAGGACCGGCGAGAATGATCACCGCGATCTCAGCGTCGATGGTTCCGCGCCTTAAGGAGCTCAGCGATGCGCGTGATCTGGTCCACGCAGCCCAGTCTGAGCCAGGCGACCCCATCGGGCACCAGCATGCTGGCACATCATGTCCCTCAGCGGCCGGTCTGGTCGGCGCAGTTGTCACAGACTCCCGTCAGCGGCATCACCTGGTTGCAGACCGGGCACACGCCGCCGGTCCGTCCCTCGGGCAGGACCTGGCCGCCGCCCCCTGGCGATTCACCGCGGCTCGCGATACAGGTCTTGCAGGCGCTGAGGGACCGCATCTGCTCTTCGGTGGCCAGCTTAGGAGGGCCCAGGAGGACGCCGTCGCCCCAGTCGAAGTGGCTGCAAACGGAATCGTGTCGCAGCCTGGGCTGCGCACCCGTCGGCGTGCCATCGCGGTGCACCGGGTACACCACGTACCTGATTTCCGGATGCTCCCCCGCCGCCATAGCAACACCCTAAGACCGCGGAAGCACCCTGAAGTCGCCGTTTCGTCCAGTGCGTTGGCGCTGAGCGACAGCCGGTATCCAAGCCCTATCCGCTGGCCAATACCCAGCCTGCGGACCCGCAAAGATGGGCCAGCAGAGCCATGACCGTGCACCTTTTGAGAGGGAAGTGAGACACTTCCGGCATGGGAGGTGCAGTTGAGCGCGCAGTTGCGCTGCCGCGCAGGCGCGATGCGCTGACGCCATGACCGGCGGCATTGACCTGGTATCGCCGTCCTCCTATGCCCTCGGCCATCCCGTCGGCCAGTACGCGTGGCTGCGCGATAACGACCCGGTCCACTGGCACGAGGAACCAGGCGGGCCGGGCTTCTGGGCAGTGACCCGGCACGAGGACGTCAAGGCAGTCGGCCGTAATGCCGCGCTCTTCTCCTCCTGCCCGACCATCATGATCAATGACGGCAGCGCGACCGATGTCGGCGGCCACACGATGATGCTGACGATGGATCCGCCGCGGCACACGCAGTACCGCAAGCTCGTCTCGCCCGCTTTCCTGCGCAGCGCCGCAAGCCGGATGCGCCCCGGGATCGAGCGGCTGGCCGCTGAGATCGTTGACGGCGTTGCCGGCCGGGCCGAGTTCGACCTGGTCGAGGATGTCGCGGGCCTGCTCCCGTCGTACGTCATCGCCGAACTGCTCGGGATTCCGCGTCAGGATGGAGTTGAGCTCTACCAGCTGACCGAGGCGCTCCACGCCGATCCGGCGAGCCTGCCCGAGGGCGCGGGCATGGCCGCCGTGGCCGAGATGTTCAGCTATGCCAGCGGTGTCTGGAATCAGAAGCGAGCACACCCGGGGGATGACCTCGCCTCCGTTCTCGTGACGGCCGAGGTGGACGGGCACGGCCTCGATGAGATCGACTTCGGCCTGTTTTTCCTCCTGCTCATCGACGCCGGCGGCGACACGACCCGCAACCTGGTCGGCGGCGGGATGGACGCGCTCTTCAAGCACCCCCGCGAGCGGGTCCGGCTCACTGCCGACCTCGGGCTGCTACCCGCGGCGATCGAGGAGATGCTCCGCTGGACCAGCCCGGTCATCTACATGCGACGCACCGCCACGGCCGTCACCGAGCTGGGCGGCCGGCAGATAAAGGCCGGGCAGAAGGTCGTCATGTACTACGGATCGGCCAATCGCGATCCCCGCGCGTTCGCGGAGCCGGAGCGCTTCGACATCACCCGGATGCCCAACGACCACCTGGCCTTCGGCGGCGGAGGGCCGCACTTCTGCCTGGGATCCCACGTCGCCCGGGTCGAGATCGACGCGTTGTTCCGGCAGATCCTCACCCGGCTGCCGGACCTGCAGAAGATCGGCGAGACCGAGTGGCAGCCATCCACCTTCATCTCCGGCCCCAGGCACATCCGAGTGCGCCGCAGCCGAACCATGTGATCGCTGGAACATGGCCAGTCCGGCCGCACCGCAGGGACCTGGCCAGTCGCTCCCCGTGCGCCCCCGACTCAGCGCGTCACGGCACGTTCTGCGCTGTATCGCCTACCGGCGGCGGAAGTCAGAGGGCGAGCATTGCGGCGGTGACCTGGTCGGCTGCGGCGTCCCGCAGGGCGGTGCCCATGTCGTCGAGGACGAGCAGCCGCGCGGCGGGGATCGCGTCGGCGAGCGCCTTGCCGTTGCCGACCGGGAAGAATGGGTCCGCACGGCCGTGCACGACGAGCGTTGGCAGCGTGAGGTCGCCGAGGCGCTGACGCCACCGCGGTGCACAGTCGAGCCGGCCGAACACCATTCCGAGCTGATTCGCCTGCTGCACCAAGGGCTCGGTCGACGGTGTGCGGTCCCAGATTCGTTCGGCGGTCGCGCGGGCCTGCTCCGGGTCATTGCCCAGCAGCTCGGCGCCGCCGGCGGCGAACTCGGCGACGGCAGATCGGTCGGTCCAGTCGGGCATCGGGCGCGAGAACAAGGCAGCCATGGTCGCCGCGTCGTGGTCCGGCAGATCGTCGTCGACCGGGCCCGGCGCGACCG
>Ga0193726_1001935_pt1 | contig 14886 bp, 15 predicted proteins | sample H2c1metaG_FD_144928 | JGI IMG/M metagenome (GOLD analysis project Ga0193726, IMG submission 144928) | Soil microbial communities from a riparian zone of the East river system, Colorado, United States - H2c1 | ecosystem: Environmental > Terrestrial > Soil > Riparian zone | place: USA: East River... | reverse complement strand
AAAAATTAAAACTATCTCAAATAATGGAAACTATAACAATAACCAGTAAAACAGCGGAGGCAATTATGATACCCGTGAACGGTTCAAAAATCAAAAGGAATATGTTTAATTACGTAGCAAGTCAGTCCTTATTCGACCCTTATAAGAAGAATAACAGCGATGTGTATGTAACATACACATTTCGTGAAAATGGATCCATAAAAGACCTGTTCATATCAGATGAAAATGGCATAATTCACCCAAAAAGCAATAAACTAACCTTTACAAACGGCTTTTTTAAAATCGCTGCTTGTTAATAATAAACCCGCCCGGCTGTAATGACGGGGCTTAACTCAAATAAAAAGATGGAAAAGCAAATGTATTACTGCCTAAGCGATAACGCAGATTTAGGTGGTCTATATCTAAATAGTATGCGTGAAGTATCTGAACACATCGAAATGGACTTAGGTGATATTGAGCCGTCCGACAGAGAGAATGTTGTTTATACAATCTCAATAGTGTTTATGACAGAGGATGAATTTGGTAACTTACCAGAATACGAGGGATAATTAATTAGGCCCCGGTTAATAGCCGGGAACATAACTTAACACCCGATAAATAAAAACAATTTGATAGTTTTACACAATGACTGAAAGTAAACGAGGCGGCAAACGCCCAAATTCGGGCCGTAAAACACATTATGTTTCCATGGAGGTAAAACTACCATCGGAGGATAAAAAGGCACTCAATGAAAAATATGGCCGCTTATTCAACCAGGTATTCAGGGATTGGGTTAAGACTTTGATTGCTTAATAGGGGTATCTTTTTCTAAGCCATCTGCAATATTATCTACTTTATCTAGATATTCATTAGCCAGATCCAGGTTAGTCTTAACACTTTTTTGGGCTAATAATTCAGCCAATAGCTTTTCAATATTTGAAAGTCGTTCATCAATTTTTACAAAAGGATTTTCCATATTATTTAGAATAAAGGTTTAATTTATATAAAATATATTTTATTATGCTTTTGACCAAGGATCTGTTTTATTGATATAACCTAATAAATATCCTATGAATGTTGATTCAAAGCAACCTATAGCACAAAAACCATCTTCATTTAAAGCCGAAATTGTATTTGGTGGCATCGAATCATGTTTTTTAACACATAATCCGAGATAGTTGTTTTCTGGCTGTATTTTAATGAAAATATTAAAAACGCTTTCACAAACATTAAATTCAAAATCATCCCTGTTTCTATCTTCCTGTGTAACATTGGAATACATGTAAGCAAATGCTTTTTTTACATTTTCTTCGGTTATTTCATTATCCCCCATAAGGGAAAGGTTAACTAAGTGTATTGAGCGATTTTCCATGTTATTTTTTGTTTAAGTAATCTTCGATATCAACCCATTTATACCTAACGTTTCTACCTCCCAGGTTAAATGATTTCAATTCACCTGTTTTTGCCATTTGGTCAAGCTTTGAAATGGATATCTTAAGGTATGCGGCAACCTCCTGTCTGGTACCAGCAGGATTATCACCAGGCTTGCTTTCGGCAGACTGTGATTGTAATTCTTCCCTCACAGCCTGCTTTATAAGCCTCAGTAAATCATCCTCGGATATTTGGATTAGTTTATGCATGGGTTATTATTATTAAATAGTTGCTAATTCTCTTATTTTTTTTAATTCTTCATAGTCTGCATGGGTTTCCACCACCTTCAATTTGGATTTTATACCAATTTCTAATAAATCATTATAATCCTCAGCAGTTATGTAGTATTCATTATAATTGTTGGTTTCCAATATATCCATTAGGTTCTTATATCTTACCCATCCATAAGAACCCCAGTTTGCTTTTTTAATGGCATTAAAAACAGGTAGTTTAATAATTATTTTATCAATGTCGTAATCAAAATAGGTTGCAACATTACTGCACGCATCTCCAAAGCTGCAATTAAAAAATTCCATAATGTATTTAATTGAGTTAAGATTATGAATACATTGATTAATATCCCAATTTTCAAATTCACCGGTATGGAATTTTTTCCTGTCAATGTACCATGTATATTGACACCTGTACTTTTCACCGTGCTGTATAGAGGCTGAGTTGGCTATATTTTTCAAACTAAAAAATCCATTAAATTTTTCCTTTATAATAAAAAGGTTTGAATATGATGGTAAATCTATAAAGGCAAATATAATATCCTCAATTGGAGCGTTTTTGTGGAAGTATTTTACAGTTAGTGCATCCTTTAGATCAGTAACCTCAGATATTTTATAAAAAATAGGTAGTCGTAAGTCATAAAGGGCAAGATACCTATACTTGCCTTCAATTATATTATAATCATTATCAACTAAAATAGGATAATCTTTACTTAAATTCTTTTTAGTGATACTTTCTTTAATTTCATCTAAATACGGCTTAGATATTTTAACATCCCTAAGGGTGAACATAGCATAATCTTTTGTGGAAAGTATTCTGCTTTTTTCGATTGTTTTTACTTTATTTTCCATAACAAAAAAGTTATCCCGGCTTCAATCACTTTGCAAAACAAAACACCGCAGGGGAGAATGTAAGTGATCTTGACCGGGAAGTATTTTAAAAATGTCTTTTTGATTATTTAAAGTGTTTTTGTTTTGCGAAAGCTAAGATATAATAATAAATCTCAATTATCAAATAAAGATTATTTTATTTTTTCTTCGCCATTTCTTAACCGGCTTTTTCACCTCTTCATCAAAATCAAGCATACTGTTTGCAATTTCTGTTTTAACCTTTGTTTCAAATCCAGCCCAATAGTTTTGGGTGGTATTTAATGATGTATGCCCCAAAGCCTCCTGAGCGAATTCTAAGCCTGCAGCCTTTGTTACTTTTGTAGTAAATGAATGTCGCGCCGCCATGGTCCCGATCCTTATCTTTAAACCCAACTTATCAGCCAGCCGCTGCATGTTTTCATTAACCAAGCGGATAAAGTTCCTGTTAACCTTCATTTTTTCTTTTTCATTCATATCTCTTGTGAAGATAGGGAACACGAAATTATCAGGCTTATGATCCTTATTACCGTATTTATTAATAAAGTCCCGTACCGGCACTGTTATTGGCACCAGGATTGGCGCTATGTTCTTTGCCTTAATTGTTCGCTTTGTTTTTTGCCGTTTAAAAGAAAATGAATTTTCTGAAATATCCCTAAACCTAAGTGATGCAATATCTTTAAAGTTCATACCATTACATTGATAACTAAAAAACCAATAGTCGCGGGCCATCTTTAAACTACTATCATCCAGAAGATCGACTTTATACATGATTTTCAAAGTTTCATTATCAATAGCCTTTTTAGTATTACTTCCGGTGGGTATATTGTATTTATCTTTTCCAAATGGGTAGCTATCCGCGGTTATATCGCCTTTTGCGATAGCCTGGTTAAATATGAACCGTAAATTGCGCAGGTACATCCCCACACTGGTTAGGCTCTTTGTCTTTTTACCTTCAACTTCTTTTGTAAACCACTTTTCATAATCATCCAAAAATTTAACGGTTATTGTTTGAAAATTAATTGATATGGCCGGCTTATCTCCCCCTTTGAACTGAAGGATAGATTTAATAGTCAACCGGTAAAGATCAGCGGTACCTACCCTATCATCTGTGTCCAGCTCTTTAATATATTCATTAAAGTAACTGACTATATTATTTTTATCGTAGCTGCTTTTGTATAACTGATTTTCAAACTTCTCAAAAGTGAAACCATCCCCAAGATCCTCAATGATTTTTTCAGCCTTATCCAGGGTGGCTTTAATTTTAGCTTTTAAATCCTTGTTATCCCCCCTTGGGTTCTTGCTGTGATACGAATTATTAAACTGATCAGTAGTTAATGAAAGCTTTGTTTTAAAGAACCTGATATTATCCCGGTTAACATAGACGCGTAGTTTTAATGTTGCCGGGCCATTTTTGTCCTCAACATTCCTGAAATCTATATACAATGAAACCTCTGCCATGAATTACAAAGATATTTTTTTCACACACATTTCACACACATTTTAATTAAATAAGCAAATAACAACTGATAGTTACGTTAAGTTAATTATCTATTTTATAGGTAAAATAGTAATAATGTTAAATATAAAAGCACCAATTAAATAGGTTACATACTGACTCTTAATCAGTGGGTCGAGAGTTCGATCCTCTCCCAGGTCACAAAACATTAGCCTTTTAGAGTAATCTGAGAGGCTTTTTTATTGTTTCAGCTTTTTATTTCGGGATTAGCTAAGATGTAGTTTGTACAGAATCAACGACCATAATTCAAACGTTATGGTAAAGTTAAAGACTCTCTTGGACACAAGGAGGAGCAAATCAGATGGTACATTTAATATCTTATTCAGGATCACAAACTACAAAGAGGTTAAATATATTCCGTTAGGGATATCCGTGATCGAAAGTCAATGGGAAGAGAAGTCAGCTACGATAAACAAATCTCACCCAAATGCAAATACCCTTAACACATTAATCAGTAAACGCTTTTATGAAATTCAGAAAGCTTTAGTAAGTATCGAAGAGTCATATTCCTTCGATAGGTTGAAAGAAATATTGTACCCCAAGCCAGTTGAAGAACCGGAAGTTACAACATTCAAGCAGTTTTCACAGTCCGTTATAGACAGCATGATAAAGGTTAAGAGAACAGGCGGTGCGCTTGTTTACCTTACAGCAGTCAACCGTTTAATTGATCATTGCGATAATCCAAACATCCGATTCGATGAAATAAATTACACTTTCTTAGACGGGTTTAACAACAAGCTAATAGAACAGGGGTTATCCCTATTGTTAAGGAATTCACCGTGTGGAATACACGTACAATCAATTCAGAATTTACACAACCTCTATAAAGTATAATATTTCAATATCTTTGAATTACTATGACAGTAGAAGAGAAGGTCAATGAAGCAATTACATATCACCTATAAGCTTTATACAATGCTGAAGTCATTAAGACGAAATTCGGTGAGGATGTTTTCAAGGTCATCGATCAAATAGCTTCGTTCGCAACTAATGATGTGATATGGGCGGAGGACAACGATGAATTGAGTCATCAAGAGACACAAGATAGATTATCTCATAGCTATCCATTTCTTACTGAAGCGTCAAGAATTAAGATTGCTGACGTAGCCGCCTACTTTTGGAAGTCGGATTGACTAATTCAAGATTAGAGTAGCCTCTATAAAAGTTAAAATCTCCTTAATTCTGAATGGAGCTTATCTATATTATTAACGTGGTTAGAAATGATGGTAGCCGCACGATTGAGCAATGCTGTTATATGTAGCAGCGAGTTGTTTAAATATATCCCAGGCTTTCTTTCCTATAGTCAAAGCTTTCTCAACTTTGTCTGTGCCTTCACCAAATTTAGTTATGAAATCTCCAAGTTTTTGCATCGCGGTCGAATGCTTAACCACCTTTGGATCCGTTTCATTCTTAATAGCTTCAACGGCCTTTTCAACTTCTTGTAGTTCTTTATGTGCTTCTGTTCCTGATTGCAATTCAGATTTAAGATTTGCTATGTCTTGAAGGGCTTGCGAAAAGTTAACAGTTAGGTTTACTTCGTTTTTAGCATCGGCTGTAGCTGTAGCTGTAGGATTGGCGTTAATAACTATTGTATGGTTTTGAGACAAACTGGTCTTCAATATCTCTCTTAATTCCTTTATATCAGCTTGCTGATATGACATTATGTCTTTCTGCATTTCTACCCGAGCTACTGCCATACGTAGTTCATTCTTTAATTCTAGAACAAGACTATGGTTATTAACTATTGACTCTGGAGCTTCATTTCCTGTAATTATTAGTTGATACTCCTGTAAAGCCTTCTCAACTATTTCTGATCTTCCATCTAACGTCGAAACGATTAAGCGTACAATCAAACCATCTTGCTCTATTCTAACTGTCGCGTTTTCTTCTGAATATTGTTCTCTTAAATAAGTTCCGAAGTAGTTAAGGATACCAAGCCCAGCCGAGTAATATTCTGGGGTGAATTCAATTGACCTGCTTATTACATCTTGGTACAAACTCCGAGATTCATTAATTTTAATTTCTACAATATTTGACATTTGTACAGCGATTGCACTTACAGACACAGTATTGATAATGGGTAAAATTACTATGAATGGGAAATCGAAACCGTAACGACTTGATAGGTTCAACCCTTTTTCAAATTGATCTGAAATCTCACGAATTGACTCCCGTCTACTAACATGTAGAATAAGAAAAACTATTTCCTCTCTAAGTGCTTGAACTCCCCTATCTATTTTTGCTTCTTCGATCCATATGAGCGGATTTACACTACTATTTCTGAAAAAGATTATTCCACCGTCAATATGCGCTATCTTATATTCATCATATTTAAAGTATTCAGACCTGTCATTATTAAATCTTCTATAAAGGGTGTCATTATTATACTCAAGCTTTATGGATTTAATTACTTCTTTAATAACACTAAGGCTTTTAATCTTTTCCCATTCATGCCCAACACAGAATACTTTTGCAATGTCCATTTGCGATAATTTAAGTTCCTATAAATATAGAAACAAGTGACGATACTGCAAGTCTTAAATCGTGATCAGAATACAACTAATAAACTAAATTGTATTCAAGGTTATCTACTGTTGTCAAATAGTCCTTTTTGAAGTAAAGGGTTAGAATGCAACATATTTCTATACAGAAACACGATCTTCCACTCAAGAAATACAGTACCTGTATAAAACATTAAGATTGCGATTTTGTGAGTTGGTTACGCTATCGTATATTAGCAATTATGAAACCTAACCCAAGAGCTGCAATTGCATTTATAGCTGGAACGCTTATCTTATCGAAGAAAAGTACGTCGATTTACGATTATAGTCAAAGCAAGTACATTATGATTGGTGGTACAGTAAACCAAGACAAAGTTAATGTTTACGACTATGACCAAGGCTGTCACGTCTCCGGAAAAGGCAATAACGGCACCTTTAATCTTTATCATTATGGCGATAGCCACCACATTCAATTAAAGATTTTCAATTCGAAGTTTAAAGGATATGACTATGGTAGTTCATGTCATTTTGAAGGCAGTGTCAACGGCAAATCTGTGTCTTTGTATGACTATGGCAATAGTTCATATTTTAGTTACAGTATATAGCTGATAACTCACAGTTTACCATACCGCTATAAAGTAAGAAATCTTCTATATTCTGAATTGGAAGGGAAGAGTAAGATATGAATTATATAGCAAGGTTACGCTTATAGCCGCTGTAGCGTGCAAGAGCTTCCCGCATAAACGCTCCTGTGTCCAGGCTCAACCCATTTATTCGTTTGCCTCATTGCACTTGATTGCTATAAGCGTGTATTGGCATCATAATTCATTTATTCACTTAAAAAAAATCAGCATGAAAAACACTTCTTAAAACAAATTGCATCGTTAAAGAAATAGCTTAGATTGGCTATACAGTTCATTAATTTATTTACAAGGTTGTTGGTTTGTACAAATTACATTTACAGGGCTAATATTACTATTATTATAGCTAAAAGACAGGGAAAGAGTTCTATCTCTTAATCAGTGGGTCGAGAGTTCGATCTTCTCCCAGGTCACAAAATTTTAAAAACCGCTTCTAATTGCGTTAGAGGCGGTTTTTGTTTTAGGCTATTTTCAAATACCGTGTTTCCGCGCTATGGAAGCACTTTTTGAGTTCGGGCCTCGTTAGGTCATCCCAACAAGGCAAGCGTACAATTGTAGAATATTTCCTTATAGCAGAACTCTTAATAGATTGATAATCAGGCTAAATTTCAAGATCTAATCAATTGTTTTTGTGTTCGATACTATTGTTAATATAAAAGTCAATTGCTATTTGTGCTAGCGCACTCATGAACTCTAATATTTTCTCTGCTTGCTCTATAGTCACTTTAGTATTGTGTTTTGCTAATATTTAAATTGCTCTTTCTGTAGTAACTGGTTTTCTAAAATCATTCACAAAGTAAAATCGAAGAGTTATAAACAAACGGTTAGTTATTAACAATGCACTACGTATGGTTGTAATATTCTGTAAATTAGATAATTATATGCTTTAATACGTACTATTTATTATGGATACTTTAAAAATGCGTTTCAAACTTCATGAACTTGAGTTTGAAATAGAAGGACAGCAAGATACGGTAAAAGAAGAATTCAAAAATTTCAACGAGAACATTTTGACACAACTTTTATCGAAAATAAACATTACCCAAATTCCTAATACAGAAAGGCAAAATATACCCGAAGACAAAAAGCCTATAGAAATAGGTGGAGGTCAAGTTATTAATACGAAAAGTGAAATAGATTATCCAGAACTGAAAGATGTAAAAATGAGGGATTTACCAAAATCTGAAACAGAATGGTTGTTGATTTATGCCTTTTATGCTACCGACTTCGGTAAAAAAGAATTTACTAGACCCATGTTGACTAAAATGTACGACGATACCGATCGGAAAACTGACACTAGAATAGGTAATATTTCTGCTAACATAAAAAGCCTAGTCAATGGAATGTACGTTAAATCAACAAATGACACAAATTATATTATACTTGATGCCGGAAAGTCAAGGATTCAAGAAATTCTTGATGGTAAATCAGTTGCAAAGCATAGCGGTAAAAAATCTTTAAAGCCAAAGTCAAAAAATAAGAATGACGAAGTTGAACCCGAAATAATCCAAGAAAGTGTAAAGCAGAAAACTAAAGCGACCTCTTCGCCGCAGGTAGCATTTGTCGATTTAAAATATAACGTAAAAGAAATGACTTCTTTAAGAGATTATTTTAAAGAGAAATCAGCGAAGTCTCAAAACGAAGAGGTGATGTTGGCGATCAATTGGTTCATGGAAAACAAGTCAAATAACGGCGCTACACTTGAGGAAATAGGTTACGTGCTCAAAATAGCTACATCCAAAATGCCTAATGTTCTTTCTCAGGTTTTAATAAATTTAAAAGGCCCCAAAGTAAACTTTGTAGAAAAAGGTGCAGATGCTAAATACTCGTTAACTTCTTTGGGTATTATGCATATTGCCGACAACTTTGCTAAAGGAGATAAATAATGTCTTTGTTGCTTTTTATTAAAAAAATGCCTGATTTTGAAGAGTTAACATCGGGAAATAAAATCGATTTTTTCGTTTATTACTTATTGAATGAGCTAAAAAAGGATGGAGTTAAACCGAAAGACGTACAGACATGTTTTGATGACCTTCATTTACTGCCATATTCAAATATTTCAGGCTATTTAAATAGTAATTCAAAAAGGGGAAAATCTCAAAAGTTTCTTAAGAGAAAGGATTATTTTTTTCTAGAAAGCGCTACTAAAACACGAATCGATTCTATCGCTGTTGTAGAACCTATTCTTGAACCAACTGATAATCTTTTCCCATTAAGCATTTTTGATAATACTCGTGGATATTTGGTGGCATTTGCAACGGAAGCATCATGTGCTTACGATTACGGCTTATATAATTCATGTTTTTTTATGATGCGTAAGTTGATGGAAACACTAATTATTGAATTATTTGAACGACATGGAATTGATGCTAATATAAAAAATGGAAATGGCGGTTATTTTTTTCTAAGCGATCTGATTAGCAGGCTTGTTGGAGAAACTACTTGGCATTTAACGAAGATCACAAGGGAGGATTTACCAAAGATCAAAAAACTGGCGGACTCAAGTGTGCATAGCAAAAGATTTGCTGCAAAGAAAACCGACATCGATAATATGAAAACGGAAATAAGAATTATTTATCAGGAGCTTGTCAGTCTTATAGATTATCCTAATTGGAAGTAAAAGGTTAAATTTAAATACATTTCACTTGGTAATCAAGGACTATTATAATATCCATTTTGGGGAATTTGGTCTATAGTATAGTAGATAAATACTATTTTTTAGAAGTTCTTAAAGATACTTTTGTTAATACGACAAGCACTATGCCAAAAAAGAAAATAAAAAGACCTCCATTAGGCGATGTAATTTTGCCCGAAACTTGAAAAAACTTAAAATCGATACTGCCCTCTGCTTTAATGCCGACCCACAACATAACAATACCTACAAAGCACATAGAAATTCCTGTGATTAGAATTACCCAATTTTGGCGTTCAGCTGAAGACGAATTGTTACTTAATCTTGGCATAGCTATCAACAGCAAAAATGCGCCACAGCCAACTACTGTGAGCGATTTCTACAAGTGATCTTTTGCTATATATTTTAAGCATTCTAATTATAATCGTTTGAGTACGATTTATATAACAATAATAATTACTTTTTTTATTAACTCCAAATTATTTCTAAACAATTATTAACTATCTCCTTTAAAACATAAGATCGTAATGTTATGAAGAGTTTATCATTATTTATTCAATAAAGCCACTATCTTCTTACAATCATCAATAAAAGTGTTCGATATAAGTACTTCTTGGGTCACCCACAACCGCAAATCAGTTTTAACACCTGATTTGCGATCCTTTTTTGCTCAAAATGGCCTTCACGCTATCGAAAACGCCAATTGCTTCATTTACCAGACAAACCAAACAGATTTCCTTCAATAATTGATTTTTGCCTGTTGATGCGCTACCTGTAAACATTTGGCCACATTGGTGATAAATCAGGAAACAGTTTTCTTCCCAGCTATAAATAACCTATATTCGGATGTATAAACAGGGTGATTACTATTGAACCTGCTATAATTGGAACCGGGAAAAAACATCTTTATGATAGAGCAATGGAATAACTTTTTTGTGATGGTGGGTGGCGGCGCGGCGGCACTTGTGGGTTTGATTTTCGTTGCGATGTCGATCAATCACAAGATCATTATCCAAAATACAACACATAAAAACCGGGCGATTAACATGCTGACGGGTTTCAGTGCAATTTTTATGGCAAGCGGTCTTGCGCTTATCGGGAATCAAAATCTTGAAATGCTCGGCTTTGAATGGCTTATTCTCTGGCTCATCGGAACAATCATCTTCATTAGAGGCTATGTTATAGCTATCAGATCGGGTATGAGTTCTATTGGATTGAAGGTACCTCGTCTTGCAGGTGGTACAATTTGCTATCTCGCTGAAGTTATAAGCGCAATTTTACTTATTCTCGGATATAGCTCAGGGCTTTACATCGCATCTGTCGCAATCATTGTATTATTCGCGTTCCTCATTTCGGGAGCATGGCTCCTTATGATCGGCATCTATGAAGACAGAGCTAAATGAGGAACAATCCGCTTTTTCGTAGTCTTTAGCCCCTTTAAAATTACTATCCAATAAAAATCAAACAGGCTCTTAAACCTTTTCGTCATCTGCTTATCTTAGTTTTAACGAAGGTTAGTTAGCCCTATCAATATCTATGAAATTCTTTATTACAGTTCTTGCCTCTTTAATTTGGTGTTTGCCAACAATTGCTCAATCGCCTCTCGGTAACACAAAAGCAGACCCGCAAAAATATCTTCTTGAATATGATCCGGCTGTATTACGCATAAAAGGCAATTCGTTGCCTATAGGTATCGTAGCCATATCTGATAAGGGGCAAAAATCACAAACCAAAGATTTTTTAAACGGCGTTGATAGCTGGTCGAAATATAAAATAGAAGTGGATAGCGGCAGTTACTCAAATGGAAAAATTAAAATAAAAGGAAGCGGAAAAGGGTATAAAAAAGGAGATTCACTAACAGTTAATGTCTACACAAAAAAATCCTTTTTATTTTTCAGCAGTAAAGGGACCTGGCTATTCAGTCAAAAAATACCCTATAATTATGAAACAAGCATAAATATTTTAACCACAGGGAATTTTTCGAAAGCACCTGGCGATCACGTTCAGTTTGGTGTGCGGAAATACTTTGATAACAAAATGTTTATTGACAAATGGGCCCCGGTTAAGAAAAATTTAAAAGATTTTGTTTTCCTGTTTAATGGTGTTCATATTTCGAAATCAAAAGGCGATTTAAAAATTGATAATGACCCAACCAAAATTAAAAATGATAAAATACAGTTGATAGCTTTATTTGCTAAAAACACCGCTCTAACCGATACGCTGAACGTTTTACTCGATTATATTTCAAACTATCAGTGCAATATACAATCGGGCGGAAGAGGGTATGACTTAAATGTTACAGCAGATCTTTATCAGGATTCGGTCATCAATGCGCAATTGTTAAAAATTCAAATAAACAATAATGCCACGCATAAAACCTATAACTATTGGGTTAACACAAATGGAGGTTCGATTACTATTGCAAATAAAAGTGGATATGGAAGTGACGGTATAAATGGCACCGACGGGGTGGCGGGTACGCCGGGAGCGCCCGGATCAGTTTCGACTGATGTTGAAACTACAACCAATAGCGATGGAACAACTACCACTACTACCAACATAGTAACAGGCGCCGGCGGCGACGGCGGGAACGGCCAGGATGGCGGAAACGGCCAGGACGGCGACGCAGGTGGTGATGGCGGAAACATTACTGTTAATTATTCGCCCGCTGTTGCGCCGTTTCTAAACCTGATTAAAGCATATAGTTTTCCGGGTAAAGGTGGATCCGGGGGTAGAGGCGGTAAAGGTGGCATGGGCGGAAGCGGGGGTATTGGAAACCCGAATGGCAATAGCGGTTCAAATGGCCAGGATGGCCGGTCTGGTTTTGATGGTTCTGATGGGCGGATGGGGAATGTGACTTTTACAATGACCCAGCCGATAAGGTAAAACTGAAGCTGATGAGATCTGTACCGGTCACGGATGTATATTCTTCATAATATTTCTCCATCTTAGGCTCCCGGATTACCATGGATGACAAAACAATAATTAATATATAGAAACATTTCTATATATTAATATTTTATATAACTTTGCATCGACAAAGATCCTAATAATGGACAATAAGAAAATAGAAAAAATATCCAGGGCCTTAAGTGATGCCAGCCGGATAGCTATTTTACAGGAATTTAAAAAAAGGAAGGATTGCCTGTACTGCGCTGAAGTGCAGGACCTGCTTGATTTGACCCAGCCTTCTATCTCCCATCACCTGAAACAACTGGTTGATGCAGACCTGCTGCTACCAGAAAAAGAAGGGCGTAACTTGAAATACGTGCTGAACGAACCGGTACTTGACGCTTATATCGCTTCTTTAAACAACCTGAAAGGTTAGTAAATTACCTGGAAAGAGCTTAAAAATTATCGCTTTTATTTATAGAAACATTTGAATATATCAATATAAAACAATGAAAAGATCAATTTATATAATGGCCCTCGGCGCTTTTGGTATCATTACTACCGAATTTGGTGTTATCGGTATATTACCTGACCTCGTCAAAGAATTTCATATTGCGGTGGATACTGCGGGATGGCTGCTTAGTGGCTTCGCGTTAACCGTTGCTCTGGCGGGGCCTTTTACCAATATGCTAACCGCGAAGATGAATCGCAAAACGATCATGTGCCTGGTATTGGGCATCTTTGTGCTGTCCAATTTATTATCTGCCGTGGCACCCAACTTCACCGTGCTGATGATCGCCCGGATCCTGCCTGCGTTTTTGCACCCGGTATTCTGGGCCGTTGCCATAACCGCGGCCGCTAAGCAGGCCGGACCGAAAGACGCCCCTAAAGCCATCGCTATAGTAATGGCAGGGCTCAGTGTAGCTACAGTATTAGGTGTACCGTTAACGACCTACATGGCCGATCTTTTTAACTGGCGCGCTTCTTTTGTGCTCTCGGCAGCGATTAATTTATTGGCATTCGCCGCCTTGACCATATTTGCGCCTTCTATGCCGGTTAACGGCGAACAGGTAAATCCCAAAAGCCGGCTAAAAATATTGCGCAGCGTGAACTTATGGATCAAACTTTTAGCTTCGACCCTGGTGCTGGCCGGGATGTTCGCTACTTACGGTTACCTTGCCGAGTACCTGGATAAAGTAACGCATATGACTGGTGCCCAGATCAGTATCTTATTGCTCGTATTTGGAAGTACCGGCATAGCCGGCAACTGGCTGATGGGTATCGCCTTGAGTAAAAATGTACTGCTTACAGCGCGCTTATTCCTGGTAGCGCTGATTGTGGCACATGGGCTGGCTTACCAGTTCGGCGGCAATTTTATTCCTATGGTCATCATCCTATCCGTTTGGGGTTTTATTCATACCGGTGGATTCCTCGTTGCTAACATACAGCTCACTCATAGTTTGCCGGAAACTTCGCTTGATTTTGTCAATAGCCTGATGCCCTCTTTTTTTAATGCCGGGATCACGCTGGGCACCCTGCTGGGTGGTTTTGTAATTGCCCATTACGGCATCCACCAGGTTATTTGGATGACCATACCTTTGCTATCGGTGGCGCTTATCCTAAGTTTTATTGCACAGGACAGGAAAACAACGGTCAACCATGAAAGTCCATCTGAAAATTCCGGGGTCATATCACTAATGACCAACAAATAACAACGGCGACAATAATAACATATGGTTTCAGTTTCCAGCTGAAGAAGAAAATTAATTAATAATCCGTAATTAAGGTGAGTTCGATATAAAGATTAGTGGAACATTTTGATTGTCAGGCATTTACACAAATTCAATTCCTGGTAAATAAATAAACACCTGATAATCAGCATGTTTCATAGCGTTCGGGGTGTTCCGTTTATAAAAATGGAACGCTTTGCCGGTTGATATACAAACTTGCGCTACTGTCCCATTTTTACTTCCATCTAATCAAGCATATAAAGTCAACCACCTGCTATCAATTGCCTACTCTGACCGTAAACTCTTCACCGGGTTTGCCATTGCTGCTTTTATTGCCTGGAAACTTATGGTTGCAAGTGCAATAATTATTGAAGCAAGTCCTCCTGCAGCAAATAACCACCAACTGACGTTGATGCGATAAACATAAGCTTGCAACCATTGCTGCATGTAATACAATGCAATGG
>Ga0193726_1001934_pt1 | contig 14891 bp, 12 predicted proteins | sample H2c1metaG_FD_144928 | JGI IMG/M metagenome (GOLD analysis project Ga0193726, IMG submission 144928) | Soil microbial communities from a riparian zone of the East river system, Colorado, United States - H2c1 | ecosystem: Environmental > Terrestrial > Soil > Riparian zone | place: USA: East River... | reverse complement strand
GTGAATCCGCCGCGCTGCCGGCGGATTCACTCTGGTCGAGGTCCTGGTCGCCTTGATGGTGGTGGCCATGGGACTGGCCGCGCTGATGGTCGCGGTCAGCGGCACCGCGCGCACCAGCGGCTTTTTGCGCGACAAGACGCTGGCGCAGTGGATGGCGCTCAACCGCCTCTCGGAGGTGCGTCTGAATCTGAACAAATTCGGACAGAACACCGACACGGGCGAGCTCAATTTTGCCAATCGAACCTGGCACTACGATACGCGCTACTTCGACACCAGCATCCCCAGCATGAAACGGGTGGTGGTGCGGGTGTATGCCGGGGACGCCAAGACCAAGGGCAATCCCCTGGTGGAAGCCACCGGCTTTCTCGGCGGCGCCCTCGCCGCGGCCGGTAGTTCCAATACCCTGGACTGGACCACCGGCAGCGTTCCCCTGGTCCCCGGCGCTCCCGGAGCCGCCCCAGCCCCGGGCATGCCGGCGCCCGGAATTCCACCGACGATTCCGCCGACGCCGGCCCCGACGACGACGCAGACTCCATGAGCAGATTCCGACACCCGCCGCGCGGCGCACGCATCGCCGGATTCACCCTGATCGAAATCCTGGTCGCGCTGCTGATTCTGGGAATCATGTCGGCCCTGGGCTACGGCACCTACCGCGCGGCGCGCATCTCCGCCGAGCGCACCGAAGAGTCCTTGAAGCGTTCGCGCGAGATCGAATTCGGCATGCGCATGATGATGCAGGACTTTGCCGAGGCGGTGCCGCGTCCGACCCGGCAGATCCTCGGCGACCAGCGTGATCCGGCGCTGCGCGGCAGCGGCGGTATCGGCACGTTGACCGCCGTGCCGGGTGCAAGCTCCGGCCTCGGTTCCGGCACCAGTTCGGGGATGAGTTTCGACAGTCAAGGCTTCGCCGGCCAGAGCTTCAATTCAGGCTCTCCCAACCCGGGCGGCAGCACCGGCAACAGCGTCGCCTCCATCGTCGACATCACCCGGGGCGGCTGGTCGAATACCGCCGGCCAGCAGCGCAGCACCATGCAGCGCGTGTCCTATGCTCTGGTGGACGATGTGCTGAAGCGCAGCTACATGGTCAACCTGGACAATGTGCAGGGTACCCAGCCGGTGGTGCAGGACCTGTTCACCAAGGTCAAAGCCATCCAGTTGCGCTATCTCGACACCAGTCAAACCTGGCAGAGCCAGTGGCCGGCGCCGACGATGCCGCCGGTCGAGGGCCAGTCGAGCCGCCCGATAGCGGTCGAGATCATCATCGAGTTCAAGGACTGGGGACGCATTCGCCGGCTCGTCGAGGTGGCGGGATGAGCCGCCGGCATGCAGGTCCTCGCCGGCAGCGCGGCGTCGCGCTCATCATCGCGCTCATCCTGGTGGCGCTCGCCACCATGCTGGCGACCAAGCTGACCTTCGATGGCTTTCTCGAACGGCGGCGCGCCATCGGGGTGCTCGCCGCGGAGCAGGCCCTGCAGTTCGGTTTCGGCGCCGAAGCCCTGGCCGCCGACGTGTTATCCAAGGATTTGCAGAACGGTGCCAACACGACCACGCTCGCCGGCGCCTGGGCGCAGCCGACGCAACCTCTGCCCATCACGCCGCAGGACGATCCTGAGGGGGAGCCCATCGGCACCCTGCAGGGGCAATTGGAGGACATGCAGGGGCGCTTCAATCTGAACAGCTTGGGAAACTTCGTCACACCGCCGCCGGCGGCTAACGGCGCGCAGCCGACTCCCATCCAGGATCCCAAACCCCTCGAGCAATTCCAGCGGTTGCTGGCGGCCGTCAACGTCGAGCCCAAGTGGGCGGCCATCGCCCGCGACTGGATCGACTCCAATGATGTTCCCGGGACCCCGGACGGCGCCGAAGATCAGGTCTACACCTCGCAAACCCCGCCCTATCTCACCGGCAACTGGCCCATGCTGTCGGCCAGCGAATTGATGAATCTGCCGGGATTCGGCGCGGACCGATACCGCAAGATCGCGCCCTACGTCACCGCCCTGCCGACGACCAACGCGCCGATCAACATCTGCACCGCTCCCGCCGTGGTGCTCGAAAGCCTCGCCGACAACTTGAACGGCGAGTTCTCGGGCAATCCGGAAGTGATGACCACGTCCCGCAAAACCGGCTGCTTTCCGGATAAGGATACGTTCATGAAGATTGCCGGCGCCAAGGCCGTGGGGAACATGGTCCCTACCGGCACCAACAGCAGTTACTTCCGGCTAACCACGCGCGTCACCCTTGGCACTACGGAGTTCACCTTGTACAGTCTTTTGTACCGCGCCCCGGGCGGCGGCAAGATAACGCCGGTGCTGCGCTCATTCGGAACACTCTAGCTCCATGCCACACACAATGCTGCTACGCCTCCCCGCCGCCGGCCAAGAAGAGACCGAGTGGCTGACCATCGATGATACCGGCGACGCGCCGATCGCACGGCAGCGAGGCTCGCTCACCCTGGCGGCGGCGGTGTCGCGCTCCGGCAAAGTGGTGGCGCTCGCCCCGGCCACGCAGATTTTGCTGGCAGAACCGGAACTGCCCCCGGGCAGCGGCGTGAAGCTCGCGCGGGCGGCGCCCTTCGCGCTGGAGGAACAGCTCACCGAGGACATCGACCAATTGAGCTTCGCGGTCGGGCGGCGCCGCAGCGGCGGCGGCACTCCCGTGGCCGCGGTGTCGCGCGCCGTCCTGCAGGAGTGGCTGTCGGCCTTGGCGGCCGCCGGTCTCGAGCCCTTGTGCCTGTACCCGGACATCTCGCTGATGCCGGACAACCCGGGCCAGACAGTGTTGTGGCTGGAGAAAACCCGGCTCGCGGTGCGCCGCCCCGGGGCGCTGCCCTTTGCGGTGGAATTGTCGCCGGTGAGCGAGGCCTTGGTGGTGGCCGGCGTGATTGCCGATCCGCTCGACACCTCCGCCGAACCCAAGGTGCCGGAGAGCGCGGTGCTGTACGTGACCCGCGAGGACTGGGCGCACTCGCAAAACGAGTTCGAACAGTTGGTCGGTCGGTTCGAATCGCTGAAAGTGCAATTGCTGCCCGACGGTCCGCTGCCCTGGCTGGCGCGCAGTCTCGACGGCACCGAGGCGATCAATCTATTGCAGGGCGAGTTTGCACGCACCACCGACTTGAGCGCGCGCTGGCGTCAGTGGCGCACCGCGGCGCTGCTCGCCGGGGTCTTGCTGATCGTGCATGTCGCCGCCCAGGCATTGCAAATACGCCGCGGCCAGCACGAAACGGCCGCGCTCGACTCGCAGATCGCCGGCGTCTTCTCGGCCGCCATGCCGGCGGAAACCATCAAGGAGCCGCGCCGCCAGATGCAGGCGCGCCTCGACCGCATCCACAAACTGGGCGCCAGCCCGGAGTACTTTTTGCACGTCTTGCAGACCCTGAGCGGCGCCTTGGCCGTCGCCCCCAAAACTGACGTCGACTCCCTGAGCTATCGCGAACAGTCCCTCGACATGAAAGTCAAGGCCCCGAACTTGGCCGCGCTCTCGCAGCTCACCCAATTCATCGGCAACCAAGGCAAAGGCATGACGGCGGAAATTCAATCCTCCACGCCGGTTGCCGGCGGCGTGGAAGCGCACATCCAAGTGCGCGGCCAGTCGGTGCGAGCGCACCGATGAACAAACTGCGCGCTTGGTACGGAGGGTTGCAGCCGCGCGAGCAGCGCATGGTGGCGGTCGGCGCGGTGGTAGTGGCCGTTCTGGTCCTGGTGCTGGGAATACTGCTGCCCCTGCAGTCCGCGGTATCCAACGCCGCCCGCCGCAATGACGGCAAGCGCGAAGATCTGGCCTGGATGCAGGCCAATGCGGCCGAGATTCGCGCGAGCGACAATCGGCTGCCGGCGGTGACGGGCGAAGCGCCGGTGGTCATCGTCGACCGGGCGGGCCGCGAAGCCGGGCTCACCGACGCGTTGCGCGGCACTCAGCCCAACGGGACCGGGGTGCGCGTGCAATTGGAGGGCGCACCCTTCGATGCCGTGGTGCTGTGGATTGCCACGCTCGACGAGCGTTATGGGCTCGCGCTCGAGTCGATCACCGTGGATCGCACGGCCAAGCCCGGACTGGTGAATGCCAGCATCACGTTCAGCCAGCCGCAGCACTAAGCCGGCGGCACGCACCCGGGCGCGCCGTTGGCCGATGATCGTCATCGGCCTCGCGGTGGCCATTGTCGCAGTCCTCGCCACCTTGCCCGCCTCGTTGGTGACGCATTTGCTGCCGGCGCCGGTGCAGGCCGAGGATTTTTCCGGCAGCCTCTGGCACGGTTCCGCCGGCAGAATCCGCGTCAATGCGCGCGAGGCGGGAGCCCTTGAGTGGCGGCTGCATCCCGCCGCCCTGCTGGGATTGACCGCGGCGGCGGACCTGCACTGGGTGAAAGTGGGATTCGTGATCGATGCCGCGGTGACTGTCGATCGACATGGCTACGCCGCGCGCGACATCAGGGGCGGCGGACCCATTGCGGATTTGCAGGAACTGGGAGTTGCCGCCGGATGGCGCGGCAATGCCGACATTCATCTCGGCGAACTGCGCGGTGATTTCAGCGCTCCGCTGTTTGCCGCCGGCGACATCAAAGTGGCGAATCTGACGTCGGCGCAGCTGGCCGACGGTGCGGATTTAGGCAGCTATGAGCTGCGATTGCCGCAGCAATCCAGCGGCGGCGACGGCAATCTCACCGCCCAGCTCAGCGATACCGGCGGCCCGCTGGAGGTGCAGACGGCGATTAATTATTCCGCCAAGACGCGCTCGGCCCTCTTGAGCGGATTTGTGCAGGCGCGCCCCGATGCCCCGCCCGCGCTGCTCAGCCAACTGCAGAGCCTGTCGCGCGGGCGGGACCCTCACGGCCAAATTCCCGTCGATCTAGAATTCAATCATCTGTGGTAGCCGGCACGCTCACCCCATGTAGAAAAAGTTGAGCTTGTTGCCGTCCAAATCTCGAAAGTAACCCGCATAGAAGCCCTCGCCCCGCGGGCCGGCGGCGCCTTCATCCTTCCCGCCCAGCTGCAACGCCTTGCGATGCAGTGCATCCACCTTGGCCTTGCTGTCGACCGCGAAAGCCACCATGACGCCGTTGCCGACGCTCGCGGCTTTCTTGTCGAATGGTTTGGTGAGCCCCAATCCCGCTTGCTGGTCCGATACCGACCAGGCGATGAATTGATCGTTCTCCATCATGCGCTTGGCGCCCATTTCGCCGAGCAGCGCATCGTAAAATGCGGCGGCGCGCGCGAGATCGTTGGTCCCCAGTGTTACGTAGCCGATCATGGTAAGTCCCTCTGTCTGTTGTTGATATTGCCCGGCGTTTCCGCGGAAACGCCCCGGTAAGCGACGGCTGGACGATGGCGTCCGCCGAGTACTGTTTATATATCCAGTACCTGATGCCTGTCAACAGTCAGGCGGCCCACTCGCGCCATGCCCGCATCAGGGGAAAATAGAGTCCCAAACGCACGGGTTGCGGCCCCAATCGCTGGGCCAATTGGGCGTAGCGCTGCAATTGCGGCCGGTAGCGTTCGACCTCGCGATCGAGGAATTCTTCGAGGCCGCCGCCGACGTGCCGGCTGGTCTTGTAATCGATGACCCAGCGGACCCCTTGATCGTCGACGAAGCTGCGGTCGAACACCAGACGCACCACTTCTCCGTGCAATCGGCCCGACAGCGCATGCTCGCGCTGCTCCTCTCGCGCCCGCTGCAGAATCCACCGGCCGCGTGGGTCTGCCTGCACGGCGGTGAGTGCCTCGACGACCCGCGCGGCCGCCTCCTGCAGGCGATCGGACGGCACGCCATGCAAGGCCAGCCAGCGCCGATAATGCGGCTCACGCGCACTGATGGGTTCGCCGCCATCGCGGCCGCTGTCGCCGCCGGCCACGTCCATCCTTTGTAGTTCCGCATGCACCAAGGTGCCGACGCGGCGAGCCGTTTCGCCGGCCCAGTCGAACACCGGCCACTCCTCGCGCGACGACGGCGGCGCCAAGATCGATGCCGCCGCCGATGGAGCCACGCCCAGGCGGGGCGCCCAGCCGCGCGGCACGCGCAGCAGGGGACCGCCGCGCGGCGCAGCGGATTCCGCCGCCGGCAGCTCCGGCCCCGCCGCCGCGAATTGCGCGCTCGCCACCGGCCAGAGCACGGCCAGCAAACTACCCGACCGCGGCGGCTTGGCGCCGCGCACAGTCGCGGTCAGCCGCAGCAGCCATTTTGCCCGCGTGCAAGCCACATACAGCAGGCGCTGCGCTTCGAGAGCGGCGGCATCGCGCTCCTGGCGGCGCAGAAAGTCGAACAATTGATCGTCGTCCGCGCCGACCCCCGGGCGCGCCGCCATCACCATACCTTCACGGCCGGTGCGGGCGAATTCGTGCGTGGCCAACAATTGCTCGCGTCCGCCCGGAACGTGGCGCTCCAAGGCCGGCAGCAAAACCATGTCGAATTCCAATCCCTTGGCCTTATGAATGGTCATGATTTCAACGGCGCTGGCGGCGCCGTGGTCGGCATACAGATCCGCGAAGCTGCCCGGCAGATCGGCGGCGTCCGGCAGGCCACGCTGCTCCAATTCCCGCAGGCGCGTGAACGCGGCGTCCGCGAGCTCAAGATCCTGCGGCGACGCCGCGCAGCTTGCGCCGCCCAGCTCGAGCCAGGTTCTTTCCACCCAGCGCGCGAGGGAGCTGTCGTTGCGTACCTCGAATGCCGCCTCCAATACCGAACGCAGCCGGCGGCAGCGCACCCGGCCGTCCTCGCTCAGCTGTTCGAGGGTGGCCTCCTCGGCCAACGCATCCCACACCAACGGCGCCGCGCGCGAGATCTGCAGCAGATCGGCCAGGCAGACTCCGGCCCACGGCGCGCGCAGCACCGCAAGCCACGCGGTGCGATCGCCCAGATGCAGCAACGCGCACGCCAGCATGAGGATGTCGCGCACGATCGAACGATCCTGCAGAGGTTCGATTTCCACCGCACGAAAGGCGATGCCGCGTGCCCGCAGTCCGGCGGCGATGTCCCGCGCATGGGTCCGCGCGCGCACCAGCACGGCGATCCGCCAACCGGGATGCCGCGCGATGTCGGCCGCTACCATGTCGGCGATGGCCGCCGCTTCCTCGGCGCGCGTCGCAAATCCGCGCAGGACCACCGCGGGCTCCGGGCGGCTCCCGGCGGGCTCGAGGATGGCGGACTCGCTGGGACGAAACGCGATGGCGCCGCGGTCCCGATCGTCGCTGCGCGGCAGGATGCGCGCAAAACTGGCATTGACCCAATCCACCAAGGGCCGGGCGGAACGGAAATTATCCCGCAGGCGCTGTACCTCGAACCGCAGATCGCCGATTCCGTCCTCGGCAAGCTCCAGAAACGCCCTGACTTCGGCTTGGCGAAATCCGTAAATGGATTGCATGGGATCGCCGACGCAGAACACGCTGCGGCCGTCGCCCTGCTGCCAGCCGGCGGTCAACAGCCGCACCAGCTCGAGCTGCGTGCCCGACGTATCTTGAAACTCGTCCACCAAGATGTGCTGCAGACGATAATCGAGGCGCAAGGCCAGATCGCTCGGCGCCTCCGCGGAGCCCAGCGCACGCAGCGCCGCGAGCGACACCGAGGGAAAATCCGCGGCGCCGCGCTCGCGGAATACCTGGTCCAATTCCGCCGCGGCCAGCACCAACACCTGCGCCACGGCGCGCACCCTGGTCCATTGCGCGTCGCTGTAGGCCGGCGCAGTCAACGCGCGTACCCCAGCCAACGCCTGTTGCGCCCGCGGCTCTCGCCCAAGTTCCTCCAATAGATCGCGCATCGGCGCAAGATCGGGGCATTGCGCCGGAAAGCCTTCTTTCTTGGTGAAGCGCTGGCGAAATTCATTTTTCTGGGTCAGCAGCAGCCACGCGGCGCCGCGCCAGCGCGGCAGATCCGCGCCGTCGGCGCGCAGCGGAGCGCCGTCGGCGATCCAGCAGGACAGCTCGGCCGCCTCCATCCCGATGCGCCGCGCGGCGCGGTGCGCCAGCGCCGACAATGCCGCGATTGTCTCCCCGCCCAACACCTCGCTGGCGCGCACCAGAACGCGCGCCACCAACAGCTGCAAGTCCTCGTCGAGATGCTGCCGCACGCGCGCCAGCTGCGTCTCATCCAATGCGCTGGCCGCCTGTAAACGCCCCGCGAGCAGCGGCAGCCAGCGGTCGCGGCTCTTCAGCATGTCGGCGATCAGCTTCTGCAGACCGCTCAAGCGCTGATCGTCGAGCGCCAGCACGTGTTCGACCGCAAGACCGAACTGATCATCCGATTCGCGCGCCAGCGCACGGCGGGCGGCCTCGTCGTAGCAGGGCTTGGCATCGGCAAGCACTTGAAAGGCGGAGCCCGCGCCCGCGGCGATGGGCAGCTGGCTCGCGAGCCAGGCATTGAACGCGTCGATGGTCTCGATGCGCAGCCGCGATGGCTGGCGCTCGACATCGAGCTGCAGCGCGCCCAGATGACGGCGGGCGGTCAGCGCCAGATTCCAGGTCGCGGGGTTCATGGTGCCGGGACAGCGGTCGAGGCGCGCGGCGTGCAGCGCGGACAGCACGCGTTCACGCATTTCCTGCGCCGCGCGGCGCGTGAAGGTGAGTGCGAGAATGCGCTCCGGCACATCGACCAGAGCCAGCAGCCGCAGATAGCGCTGCACCAGCAGCGTCGTTTTTCCCGAGCCCGCGGGGGCCTGCACCAGGACCGAACCCGGCGCCTCGATGGCGCGTTCGCGCGCCGCCTGGTCGGTGGCGCCGCTACTCATGGGCATCCTCCGTGTCCTCGAGCGCCGCCGGGACACGGCACAATCCCTGCAAGCGGCAGTTCCTGCAGGCGCGCACGGTGGGGGCGACCGCGGCATGTCCGGCGGCGAAGTCGGCCGCGAGCAACTCGATGCGGCCCGACCAGACCTCGATCAAGGCCGCGAGACTGGTCATGCCCTCGAGCGATGTTTTCTTGCCTCGCGGCTTGAACACCTCGGGCCGGTCCGTTTCGGACACGAAGCCGCACTCGGCCGCGTTCACGCGGCCGTAGGCAACGGCGGCCAGCGCCTTGGGAAGCAGCGCCGCATACAGGGGCAGCTGAGGATTGTCCGGCCGCTCGCCGCGCCAATCCGGATGCGCATTGCCGGTCTTGTAGTCGATCAAGACGCGCGCCCCATCGGCCAGGCGGTCCACGCGGTCGATGCGCAGCCGGAAATCGAGACCCGCAAAGCGCGCGACCTCGCTGCCCTGTTCCAGCTGCTCCACCTCGAAGGGCTCGCGCAGCCGCTCGACATCCAGCCATTTCGCCAGCACGCTGGTCATGCGCTCGTGTTCGCGCCGCCGCCAGCGCAATCCCGGATCGCGATGGCGGCAGGCGTCGGCAAGCGCCCGCGTGATGCCCTGATCGAGCAGACGCCCTTGAGCGTCCGGCGCGATCGACAGCAATGAACGGGAGCCTCCGAGCACCGACCAAATATGTTCGAGCGCATGGTGCATCAATTCACCGCGCTCGCGCTCATTGAAGCCCGGCAGCGGCCGCTCGAGCCGCTCGCAGCGCAGGCGGGTTTCCGCAAACCCGCGAAACGCGCAGCGCGACTGGGACTTCAGCGTCGCCACGCCGCGGGTGCGTTCGCCGTTGCCGAACGGCGGCGCGGTTTCATCCGTCAACCGCTCGAGCGTGGGCTGATCCCGCAGCAGCGCGCGCCAGTGCGGCCGCGGCAGCGCCGGCGGCAGGTTCGCCGCCGCCTCGGGCAGCAAGGGACTGGGCGCCGCCGCCCGGCCGTCGCCGCGCGCCGCGAAGCTGAACACCAGCTCGCCGGCGCGTGCGCTCCAGCGGTTCTGCAGATCGAGCGCGAAGTCCAGCTGCGACTCCGCCGACGCGGCAATGACGCCGAAGTCGCGCTGCAATCGGACCGGCAACAAAGCAATGGGCTGCACCGCCGGCGGCCAGCTCTCATCGTCGCAGCCGCCCACCCAGATGCCGCCGTAGTTGAGCCACGGGTCGATGAGTTGGCCGCTGATCCAGATCGGCGGAACGCCGGTTTGCGTTTGAAACATCGTGTCGCCGGCGGCGCGGCGCAACAGGCGCAGCGCCGCAGCGCGGGATTGAATGCCGAAGAAGCCGTCCGCCGCCGCCAGCGTCGCCAGCAGTTCGCGAAACCGTTCCGCCGCCTGATATTCGCTGCTCGACCACCGATGCCGCAGGGCCCAGGGAGCCGCTTCGAAGGCCGCGATCCACGCCGCCACCCAGCGGCTGAGGGGCGCATTGCCGCGCACGCCGTCGAGCACCTGAAACGCGCTGCGCAGGCGCGCCACAGCGGCGACGGGAGCAAGAGCATGCGCCGCCGCGATGCGTTCGGCGATCGCCGGCCATGCTGCCGCGTCCGCTTCGCTGGGGCCCAGCTTGCGCAAACGCAGGTCGAGGAGCGCCGCGGCGGCCGCATCCGCGGCTTCGGCTTGCAGCTGAGGTGCCCGCAGCAGCGCGCTGAATTTCTCGAAGGACACCGCGCCGGCGCTGGCATCCAACAGATTCAAAGCCGCGCGCACCGGGGCATGCTCGGCCAACGGCGTGCCGCCGGCCACGGCATATAGCGGCTGGGAGGTGTCCGTCAGCGTGAAGCGCTGCGGGGCCAGCACCGCATCCATCGCATCCATCACCTCGGCGCGGCGCCGGCTCAAGTCAGGAATGCAAATCCACGCCCGAAAGTGTTCCGCCGCGTGCAGATTCCTGAGCGCCCAATCGGCGATGGCGGCCAGTTCCGCCGCCGATGACGCCGTACCCAGCCGGCACCCCGGCCGCGCGCCATCGCTGGGTTGAAGCTGCAGCCGGCCATGCTGTTGCAGCCAGCGGCGCGCCATGGGCCGCCACGCCGGACTCTCGATCCACGCGATGCTCTCCCCGGGCGGCGGCGCGGCGTCCAGCAATTCATCCGTGCTGATGCAATGCGCCGCCCGGCACCCTGCATCGAACTCGCGAGTCCACTCCAGAAAAACCTGCGACTCCTCGGAGCCCGCGGCATAGCCGGCAAGAGCCCGCATGGGAATGCCGTGTTCGTACATGGCACGGCGCGCCCGGCGCGCGGCCCGCGCCGCGCCGGCGGGTTCGAGCAGTTCGCGGCCCATCTCGCTCGAGTCGACCACCGTGCGCCACAGCTCGCGCTCTTCGATGTCGCTCAGCGCGCGCGGCGATCTGGAATCCAGCAATTGCCGCGCGGCATGCTGCTCGCGCAGCCACCCTCCGAAGTCGCGCACGCGCGGCGTCGGCCACAGGTCGAGGCCTTGGGTCTGATAGTCGCGTTCGACGGCGTCGAACAGCGCCGCTGCCAGCTCGGTATTCGGCGCCAGCACCGTGTGGCCGGCGGCGACGGCCGCCATCAGGCCGCTCACGGGGGACCGGGCGCTCAGTGTTGCCGGACCTTCGTCGCCGAGCCGACCAGCTGCAGCTCCGGGCGCGCCGCGGCCTTCGCATCGAGCAACTCTTCGATGCGCGCGAAGACGGTGGCGAGGATTTGCGGCTCCGGCAGATTGGTGATGCGGAAACAATTCCGATACGGCACGTTGAAGCTCACCCCCGGAGCGACCAATACGTGCTTGTTCTCCAGCAGTTCGAGCGCGAAGCTTTGATCGTCGAAGTCGGGCAGGACGTCGCTGCGCACCTCGACGAAGGCATACAGCGCGCCCATGGGGCGCGCGAGCCGCAGATACTTGCTGCGCGCGACGCCGTCGACGATGCTCTGCCGCGACTCGTACAACCGGCCGCCGGGACGCGTCAATTCGCGGATGCTTTGATAGCCGCCCAACGCCGTTTGCACCGCCCACTGACCGGGCACGTTGCTGCACAGGCGCAGCGACGACAGGAGCTCCAGGCCTGCCAGGTAGTCGCCCGCGCTTTCGATATCGCCCGAGAATGAGGCCCAGCCGACTCGATACCCGCAGGAGCGATACACCTTGGACAGACCGCTCATGGTGCAGCACAGCGTGTTGTGGACCAGAGTCGCCATGGGCACGAATTCGGCGTCGTCGTACACAATCTGATCGTAGATCTCATCCGACAACACCACCAGGCGATGCTTCTCGGCCAGTCTCGCAATGGCCGCCAGAGTCTCGCGCGGATAGACCGCGCCGGTGGGATTGTTGGGATTGACGATGACGATGGCGCGTGTGCGCGCCGTCACCAAGGCTTCGATTTCCAGCGGATCGGGAATGAAGGCGCGCGCCGGGTGACAGGGATAGTGCACGGCGCGGCCGGTGTTGAGGTTCACGGCGGCCGTCCACAGCGGATAGTCGGGGCTGGGAACCAACACCTCGTCGCCGGGGTTCAGCAAGGCGCGCAAGCTCAGATCGATCAGCTCGCTCACGCCGTTGCCGATGAACACTTCCTCGGCCGTGACCCCGCGCACTCCGCGTTCCTGCTGCTGCATCACCACCGCTTCGCGCGCGGGGAAAATGCCCTTTTGGTGCACATATCCCTCGCTGTTGCGCAGATTTTCGATCATCGCCAAGCGCATGGTTTCCGGCGTCCGGAAGCCGAAGGCGTAGGGATTGCCGATATTCAGCGACACGATGTCGTATCCCAGCCGCTCCAAGGCCAGCGCGCGCCGCGCCAGCTTGCCGCGGATTTCATAACGGACGTTGGCGAGACCCTCGCTGGGGCGGACCGGTTTGCGTTGTGTCATGGTGAGAGAATAGCGGAATGTCCTCAGACCGTGAAATCCCGCGCCCGGTGGCAGGCCACGAGATGTCCTGCGGCAATCTCCTCGAGCGGCGGCGCGTGGGTGGTGCAGACCGCGACCGCGTGGGGGCAGCGGTCGCGGTAGGCGCACCCCAGGTGCGGCGCCGGCGCGCCGGCCACGGTGTTCGGCACCGGCGCCGCGCCTCCGGCCTTCCCCGCCCTGGGCACCGCCGCCAACAACGCCCGGGTGTAAGGATGGATGGGTGCGGCGAACAGAGCGTCGCGCGGGGCGATTTCCACGAGTCTACCCGCGTACATCACCAGAATCCGATGACTCAGGTGCCTGACGACGGCAAGATTGTGGCTGATGAACAGCATGGCCGTGCCGGCGTCGCGCTGCAGATCAAGCAACAGATTGACGATCTGCCCCTGGATGGAGACATCCAGGGAACTGACCGGCTCATCGCATATCAAGAGTTGGGGTCGTAAGATCATGGCCCGCGCAATGCCGACCCGCTGGCATTGACCGCCGCTGAATTCATGGGGATAGCGGCCGATCATGCCGGCGGCGAGTCCCACGCGCTCCAGCATCGCCGCCACCCGCCGGTTGCGTTCCGGCGCGCTCAAGGTCGCGGCGTAAATGCGCAGCGGCTCGGCGATGCTGTCGCCGATGGTCATGCGCGGATTCAAGCTCGCGAGCGGATCCTGAAACACGATCTGCAGGTCGCGGCGCAGCGGGCGCAGCGCCGCCGCGCTGCACGAGGTCAAATCCACGCCGCGCCACACGACGGCGCCGCGGGCGGCAGGCAGCAGGCGCAGGATGGCGCGGGCCAGGGTCGACTTGCCGGACCCGGATTCACCGACGAGGCCGACGGTTTCGCCCGCGAACAGCTCGAAACCGACGCCGCATACCGCGGCGTGGCCGCCGAACTCCACCCGCAGATCGAGCACGCGCAGCAGAGGCTCGGCGATGGCGGCGTTCACGGCTGCACGGGAAAGTGACAGGCCACGCGGTGCGCGGCGGCGGCGTCCGCGTCGAGCAGCGGCCGCTCGATCCGGCAACGCGCGGCGGCCCGCGGGCAGCGCGGCGCGAATGCGCAGCCCTCGAGAGATTCTCCCGGCTGCGGCGGCTGCCCGGGGAGCGTCGGCAAGCGCTCGAAGCGCGGGCCGGTCACGCTCGGAATGCATTTCAACAGCTCCGCCGTATACGGATGCCGCGCGCGCTCGAACAGCACGCCCGCGGCGGCGCTCTCGACGATCCGGCCGGCATACATCACCAGAATCCTGTCGGCCAGATCCGCGACCACGCCCAGATCGTGGCTGATCAGCACCAGCGCCATGCCGAATTCCGTCCGCATGGCCTGCAGCAATTCGATGATCTGCGCCTGTACGGTCACGTCGAGCGCGCTGGTCGGCTCATCGGCGATCACCAATTTTGGTCCGCACAGCAGGCTCATGCCGATCATGACCCGCTGGCGCAATCCGCCCGACAGCTCATGCGGATATTGATTCACGCGGCGCGCGGGGTCCGGCACCCGCACCCGCTCCAGCATGCGCCGCGCGGCCGCCCGCGCCTCGCTCCAGGAACTGCCCGCATGGCACACCAAGACTTCGGCGAGCTGATCGCCGATCTTCAAATGCGGCGTCAGCGAGGTCATGGGATCCTGAAAAATCATCGACAGCTTCGAGCCGCGGATGCGGTTCAGCTGCGCGGGCGTCGTCCCGAGGATGTCCACGCCCTCGAAGCGCACGCGGCCCGCGGCCACGGCATTGCCGGGGATCAGACCCATGGCCGCCATGAACACCTGAGTCTTGCCGGAACCCGATTCGCCCACCACGCCGACGCACTCACCGGGCGCGACCTCGAGCGAAACCTGCCGCACCGCCGCCAGACGCGCGCCGCGCTGGGTGAAGTTGACGCTGAGATCCTCGATGCAGAGCGTGGGCGGCGGCATTCAACGCTCGGTCGCGTCGAGCGCGTCGCGCAAACCGTCGCCGAAGAGATTGAGCGACAGCAGCAGCAGCGCGAGAAATCCGCCGGGCACCAGCAGTATCCACGGCGCCGCCTCCATTTCACCGGCACCCTCGGCAATCAAGGTGCCGAGGCTCGCATGCGGTTCCTGAATGCCGAGCCCGAGAAAGCTCAAGAAGCTTTCGAACATGATGATCTGCGGCACGGTGAGCGTGGCGTAGACCACGACGGGTCCGATGAGGTTGGGAATCACATGCTTGACGATGATGCGCGCCGGGCCCGCCCCCGAGGCCACCGCCGCCTCGATGTATTTCCG
>Ga0193726_1001933_pt1 | contig 14894 bp, 22 predicted proteins | sample H2c1metaG_FD_144928 | JGI IMG/M metagenome (GOLD analysis project Ga0193726, IMG submission 144928) | Soil microbial communities from a riparian zone of the East river system, Colorado, United States - H2c1 | ecosystem: Environmental > Terrestrial > Soil > Riparian zone | place: USA: East River... | reverse complement strand
TGCGGGCGACGTGGAGGGGACTGGAAACGTGGCACGGTCGAGCGGCCTGCCGGCGCGCCAGTCCTCGACCCTACCGATGAGCGGGATGTGGAAACGGAGCCATGGTGGAACCACTAAGGCACCGCCAGACGAAAGGGGCGGCAACAGATATGTTCTACCTAACGCCACCGCGCCACATCTCGACTCTACACTTTGAGACATGCCGACGGGCTCATGAAATGTCTATTTGTCGGGGCAGACCGGAAGTCATCGGCCGACCGTCAAAACGGTGCTTTTGCCGAGTAGGCCCAGGGAATTTCACCCTGAGCCTCTCACAGATCCGGACTTGATACTCTCGCATCATCCGGCTCGTGCCATCGATTGAAGGCTGCCGCCTTCCGTTGAACTTCGGGCTCCTCCCGTTGCCAGTTGGCCCAATTCATCGTCGGTGACCCGCCCCCTTCGCTCCACAACCATTACAGCCGCTTCGTCGCTACTACGGAGCAGTCTGCCCCTCTCCGGCGCATCAGTCGGCCTTGCGGTGGGAGCCGCTTGTGCCTTTTCCCTTGGCATCGCCGGCTAGGTTCTCACGTTCCTTACAAGAGCCTGGTTAAGCTTCGCGCCATCTACATGCCGGATGTCGCTCGGTCAGTATCAGGACATCCACCGAACTGATCCCGAAGGTAGGGTCAACCCTCGGTTTTGACATCACCTAATCCGCTTTCGACACTTCATCGACGGTTCGCTTGCGCTCGCCTCTCTCAACCGTACCTGCCGGGATCATTGTCCCGACTTCTCCGCAGCGCTCACCACCATGGCTTTTGACCAAAGCGGCCTGCGGTGGCTTGGGATCAGCGACCTGATCGCCGAACCCGAAGGACCTACCTTCATCTCCTATAAAGTTGCGCGCAGCCCTTTGGACCGGCTACACACAAGACCCACACCTGACATGGGCGCTTTGCCCGGCAACGCAGGTTCAACTGAATGTTTGAGGTGTCTTGTCACCTAGCCCCGCGCGGTAGGTTGTCCCAAGGGCTTTTGGGGTGACCGACAGCCGCTGTAGCTCACCTTCGCGCTGGAACTTGTTCCGGCGCTGCGCCCTCAAAACAGCTTTGGCCCAGGCCGGTCCTGTTTGGAAGTCCAGGTCATCAGAGTCGCTGCGGCGATCATGAGGGCGATCCCGGCAATGCTGATGACAACCTGCATAGCGATGGTGCCGGAAAATTGGGACAGGATTACGAAGCCCATAAACGACAGCAAAACGCCGAGGCAATAAATCGCCAGCGAGTTTTCGCCGCACCGAATCATCGCGATCATCGAGGGCTTCATCAGGCCGTGCCAATCTGGCGGCGTCAGCCGCGAGACTAAGATGGCCAACGCGAGAAAATGCAACAGGCGCAAGGGCGCAAGGTGACTTTTGTAGATCGGGTAAATCAGCTTTGACACCGCATCGGGCATAAAACCTTCAAGCGCCTTGATCTGCCAGCTCAATGTGACGACAAGGCTAAACGCGAGATAGAGAATCGCCAGCACTAGCACGGCGCGCGACAGCACAATTGTCCGCAGCCGGCCGACGCCCTCGTATGCATACCAGGCGCCGAACACGAACAGGACCTGCCATGCCAGCGGATTGAAGTACAACTCGCCGCTCGGCCACGCCGGTACGTGCCAGCTGAACACCTGCACCATGAGATAGAGCAGAAACGATGCCGCCAGTGCGACCGTGGCGCGGCGAGCCAAAAGCCACAGCAGACCCGGAAAGGCCAGATGCAGCAGCACAAAGGTGGGCAACATGTCGGTATTGACAGGCGCATATTGCATGACCGCGGCGTGGACAATGGCCGCACCGGGATTCTTGAAAAAGAACCCCGTGTTAGTTTCATCGAGATAGCGGCTGCCGCCGCCAACAACCCAGATCAGGGTGAAATAGGCGATCAGCAATAGCAGGAACGCGGTGTAGATTTCCCAGCCTCGCCGCAGCGCGCGCGTCACTGTCGTTGGCCAGCCCTGCTCGCGCAACGCGCCGCCATAGGCAAGCATGCAGGTGTAGCCTGATACGAACACGAACACCTCTGTAGCGTCGCTGAAGCCATAGTTGCGAAGCGTCAGCCAAGCGAGAGCGTTATCGGGGATGTGATCGATGAAGATGAACCACAGCGCCAGCCCGCGGCACGCATCCAACCGCAGGTCCCGGCGATCTCCATCGCTATGAATGGCTGGAACTTTGGCAGCCCCCGGCAAATGATCGATCACGACCTCAATGAGCCCTATCCATCCGACATTTCCGCGCAGCAGGCATATTACAGATTCGGGAGCGATTGTATTTGGCACCAAACGGACTCGGTCGCTGCGTCTCGCAATGTCTGTTCATTGAGGCAAAGCAGAAGTGAGTAGGAAAACGCCGCCACTTCCGTGTCTGACCCCTTCTCGGACATCGCGTGCCGGGAACGGGCAAGCGCTTTGCATGTCGCTCGCCATCGGCTCGCAGAGCCTAAGCATGCCGAGCCGTCAGCAGATCTGTTCACCCAGGACGCGCCCCCAGACCATCAGCGGCGGCGGGCGACGGCAACTCCCAACAAGAACGCGATTAACAGCGAACCAAGAGGCGCTTCGCGCGCAATATTACTCAAGATGCTCAACGGCATCCCGGGCTTTCGACCCGCTTCTATCGCGTCGCTAACTCGATGGACTGTCCCTTTCACAGCTTCGGAAATTTCCGCGATGGTGGATTTCGGTTCTGCAACGGGATCCAAGCCTTCGTAGGCGAAAGGGGCCAGTGGGCTGTCATCACTCACGATTTAATCTCCAAGCCAACAAACAGCCAATCAATCAAAGCCTGAATTGTTCCGATATGGCCATCTAATCCTAATATCGCCAGCGCTGCGGCGGGCGGCGTGGCGGGCGCGTCATTAATAGCGCCAACGCAAAGCCGATCCCGCCCGCGATCAACATCGAACCGAGCGGATTGCCCTGCACCTTCTTCGCAATCGCTTGCGAGCCGTCACGGAAAGTATCGCCGCTGTTCTCATAAGCGTCTTTGGCGTAGTTGACGGTGGCATCTGTCGCTTCGCGCGCGGCATCCTTGGCCTGGCCGTATAGGCCTGTCGCCTCGCGGACGCTGCCTGCTGCCTGAGTCTTTGCGTCGCCGGCGATATCGCCGACGGTGCCGTCGACCTTACCGGCGAAATCCTTCGCCGAGCCGGCAATTCGATCCTTGTCCATGGCGCACTCCCTAGATGAAGTCCCGGAGAAACTAACCGACAAGGGCAGTTTCCGTTCCCGCGCACAGAAAGCCGGTTTGCAAATGTGGCGCGGCCTAAAGCTCTTACCATTCCACATTCGCTGCTCGACTGCGCTGACGAGGTGATTGAATATCAGAACGTTTATGTTTGAAGGCAAAAGTCCCCCTTCCAATTTCGCCGCGTGCTCGGCGGCCTTGTTGTGGTTGTCGCAATCATATGCTTCGTGATGTATTCTGGAGGCAAGATTGGTATGGCCCGGCTAATTCCGGCAACCCCATAGCGGACATGCGGCGCTGCTGTCAGCATAATCGGGGGGTAGGATAGACATTACGCTGAAGCCGTCGGCGGTTTGGGAAAGCAGCGCCGCACCTGGGTGTGCCTCTGCACACGATGTGACGAGTGCTGCTTTGAAGCGCTGCGCCGTTCGACTTCGGCCCAGTATTGCCGATCGACCATGGCCCGACGGAAAGCGAAGGAAGTCGGTCCCGACGGCGCCAGCTTTTCAAATTTTACTTCTTCAGAGGCGCGCCAACCACGGCGTCAATCTTGCCAGTTACGGGGCCCCATCCCTTCCAAAGCTGTGCGACTGCGAAGTCCTGAGCCTGGCCTGCCTTTGCGACCACCGCGTCCATGCCAAAGAACTCATGGGTCACGCCCGGATAGACCTGGTGGGTGACGTTGTTGCCAGCAGCCTTCAGCTTGTCGGCGATCATGTCGCCGTCCGATCGGAGCGGATCGATGCCCGCGCTGATGATCGTGACAGGCGGCAAGTTCTTCAGATCTGCTGCAACCAGATTCAGGCGCGGATCCTGTTTATCGCTATCGCTGTTCAACAGCTGGTCGAAAAACCACGCCATCATGGGCGTATTGAGCGGTTTTGCGGCGGCATCTTCTTTTTTTGAGGGGGTATCCATGCTCGTCGTCGCGACCGGATAGATCGCAACGATAGCGACTGGCACCGTGATCTCCTGGTCCCGCGCCGCGATGGCTGTCGCCAGCGCTAGATTGCCGCCGGCGCTTTCGCCGACCAGACCGATCCGATCGGCATTGCCGCCCCAGCGTTTAGCGTGTTTCACGATATATTTGTACGCCTCGATGGCTTCGTCATGAGCCGCCGGGAATTTGTGCTCCGGCGCCATCGGATAGTCGACTGACACGACGATGGCGTTGGCTTTTCGGGCGAGGGCGGAAGGCGTGGCGTCGTAGGTGTTGAGGTCGGCAATCACCCATCCGCCACCGCGAAAATAGGCAACGACGGGAAGGTTGGAATCTTTGTTGGTGTTTTCAGGCGTATAGTATCGCAACCTCAGCTTTCCCATGTCGGCGAAATGACTGTTCGAGATCTTCAGGCCCTTGTGCGGATCGACGTCGAGCCTCTCATCCTTGATGACCTTCTTGATTGCGTCGGCAACGGAATATTGCTTGCGCGCTTCTGGTGGTGTGAGCGTCTCAATGGGCTTCGGCCCGAGTTTGTTCAAGACGGCCAGCACCTTCGCCATGTCTGGGTCGGCCTTCGCGGACGGGTCGGCGACAGGCTTTGCGATCGCGGATTTCTCCCCTGGAGAGCTTTCGCTTGAGGTTTGAGCATTTGAAATGCTGCCGGAGACCATCAACGCCGTGGTGGCGAGAAGGACGAGCTTGAATTTCGACAGCGCTGTCATGCGGAAAACCTCGGGTTAGCTTTTCAACTCGGGGATCAGTCAAATCGTTCCGCCATGGTCTGAGTTACGTGACTTGTTCCGGCGCGCCGCCGATCATGCCGACGAGATGCTGAAGGGCACAAATCCGCCGATCTGCCTGTCATGCAGCCCACGAAATTCGAGATCGCGATCAACCTCAGGGCCGCCCAGGCGCTCGGCCTTGTTATTCCACGGGCTGTGCTCGCGCGCGCCGACGAGGTGATCCAACAGCGGCGTCGACTTGCGTTGTTGGCACCTCGAGACATTCCAACCGGTTCTGAGCACGTCTGCTTATTGGGGTGGACCGGAAGTAATCGGCGCTCGGTCAAGTTCGCGACAAGCCGACCGCTGAGCGCATTCTGACGGAGGCTGAACAACTCGAACAGCAAGCTCACAATCCAAAACCGAAGGAAGAGTAGGCCGCCTCAGTCTGGGGCTCGCTCCGAAGGCGGAAGCCGGCGAGCACTCCCGACTCGTTGATCGCGCTTCTTGCACGGTCGTGTGATACTACGTCGCTAAATACACCGCGTCTGCCGCCGAGACTGAAGCTGCCCGGCGTTGTCTCAAAGCAACTCCTATGCAGACGGCGACGATAACGACCCCGGCGCAGGGGCGAGAATAAACAACCCTTCCCAGGGAGCGGCAGAATGCCCGCATATCAAAACTTCGCCGAGTTTGGGCTATCGCGAGAATATCACCTGAAAGCGGTTGGGTGCGAGAAACAGGCCAAGAACGCGACCGATCAATGCACCGCTCAGCAATGGCATGAACTCGCAGCGCAATGGCATTCCATGGCGAATCAAGCCACCAAAATACTAGGCGACGCGTCGCTGTGGTCCGATCGGCCACGGGGACCGCAGGGCTACGGGTAGGATCATGGCAACGGCGGTCAGTAGAGCAGCCGCCAGGTAATTATCGCGAAACATGTCGTGACCGTCGAATTGGACATGTTTGCCCTGGCTAGCACATCAGCAAGCCGCTCCAATGATCGTGAAAGTTTTTTTGAGCGGAATGCTTCGCCGCGAACCACGAGTTAGATCAAGCCGACCATTTGTCCTGCTCTTTGCGGTAATCGTCTTCATTGAGACGGTCCGCGATATCCTCCGCGACGGCTGGCGTTTTCGCCTTGGCTATTGGCTTGCCGTCAGCAGTCACTAGTTTCTCGCCTTCAACCTCAACCGGGAAGTCGTCGGGTTTCAGGGGCTTGTCATTCGGCATGTCATCCTCCCAATATTAAAAGAAAAAGCCGCGCGGGCATTACGCCGAGCGGCTTTTCGAGCAACGGCCAGTCAGCCCGGTTTCGTTGCTGGGATAACAATACGAAGGTAGCTGAAAAGTTTCTCTAGCCTTCGCCTAAACCCGCGAGGGCGAGGCTGCCGCCAGGGAAAAGTCGTCGTTATCGACGGGTCGCCATTTCCGCCCGCTGCGACGGCGGGACCCGACCGGATCGGATTGACCATGATGATTCCGCCGATCGGGCTGCCAGCGATTCCGCCGAGGAACAAGCGCCCCGAATTGACGGGATGAAAATGTTCGCTATCACCGCCGCCGAACTGGAAGCTATGATCAAGGTAGAAATGGACTTGAAGCACCGACATTATGCGACGTCCCCTATAGATTCGAACCGCATATCCCTTCACCAGCCAAGCTCGGAGGAAGTCTTATGTCGAAGCCTTACAAAGATGTTTATAGAGCTTCATGACGTGATCAAATCGGAGGTCGCAAAGACAAATACCGTGGCCGGGGGCACCATGATTTGGCCGGCAAATGATTCTCGCGCGCGCGATGCGGGGGCAGCGGTTACTTAAGCTAAGCAAATCCCCGCCTTGCTTGTTGGCAAGACGGGGAATGAAATAGGCCGAGCAGCTTTAATTATACTTGAATTGCGTCATAGCTTTCAGCTGATCCTTGGTGGCGTTAAGGACCGCATGATCAGGGTACCACTGCTCGTTTGAAGTCCGAGCGGGTCGAGCAGTAGTGGTGGCAGCACCTGTCGTGGTTTTTGTCGTTCCGTCCGCTGCCGTTCGTGCGTTGCTGTCGACATTTGTAGCGGGTGGAGTGCCGGCAGGAGCGGTAGAAGCCGTCGTCGATCGAACTGGCTCGCTCACCCACTTCAACTTATCGAAAGCAACTGCAACGTAATGCTCGCCCATTCCGAGAAAGCCGCCGACCCCAAGGACGACGTGCTCAACCTTGCCGGACCTGTCGAGAATAAGTTCTTCGATATCACCGACTTTTTCGTTGGCTTCGTTATAAACGTCGACGCCAATGAGCTTGGAAGAGCGCCACTGGCCCTCCTTATGCGTCATTGCGCTGTTGGCTTTGTCAGTTGCGGCCGTTGTTGAGGTCTGCGCAGACGCGACGCCTGTCATCAACGCAGTGCTCAATAAGGCGATTGCGATATATTTGGATTTCATGGTGTCCTCCATTGTGAACCGCAACAACACGGGCTGTTCGGCTTTGGTTCCATTGGCTGGAAAAGGGTGTGCTTCGATCCGACGATACTCTTCAGGTGGACGTTGGTTCGCGCCGAGTTATTAAGTGTCTAACAGGGCTAGATTTCCAATCACGATAGCGCCCGGTAGATCCGGTTACCTCCGCTATCGAGTGCTGACGAGCGGTAGTGCGATGCAGAGGCCATCCGCTGGATCAAGGAATGACTTTGCGGCAGCATGACCGTCTTCCAGGCGACGGATGGCTTCGGAACATCCCCAAATTACACGTTGCCCTCGCGGATCGATGAGGCGTGATAGCAGAACCTGTCTCGTTGTGGCGGCGTTTGCCGTCACTTATTTCATATTTATCCGACCTAAGTTGTTCCCCGCATTCTGCATCAGCTGAAGGGAAGGTTGCCTTTTCGGCTAGATTACTGGATTTGATGGCGAGATCAGCATCAGCGAGACCGCCGGTAGAGACTGGGCGGATTTCATTTAAGGGCTCAATATTGCGAAGTTGTACTCCCGGTGCATGGGTTGATGTTGCGGGCGTGGTTCTGATCCTGCAATTCGGGATCGAAGCGTGTCCGTCAGCTCACTATTGGGGCCGCGAGCTTCACGTGCTTGGTCACACGGTTAGACTGATACCGCCAAGCTATGTGAAGGCCCGCACATCTGGGTCGGATCGCGGGCACTGAGCCTACTTCTTCCAGTCGTTCTGCCTGATGTAAGGCCCGTAGAGCACATCCTGTCGCCATTCGTAGGCTTTCACGACGAAGGCACCGGCGATAGCGACAAACAAGAGAAACAAAGCTACTTCGATAATCATTCTGAGCCTCCTACAATGGGAGGATCATCGCCCGGTAGAACGCTCTTTCTTTGGGAACTAGCCCCTTCGGCGGCTGTTGTGGTTGTGCACAATCATATTTCTGGGAGGAAATAATGTACAAGTTAGCCGCTGCACTATTGCTGCTCTCGTCACCGGCCTTCGCGCAGACAAACGATGCGTTCAAGGAATGCCCGCCCATAGGGCAAACCGCAAAAGGTGACATGGTCTACGGGATGGATTGCAAAGCGCTGAAGGCAGAGAACCGCGCGGAAAATCAGCCCAACATGCCGCCAACAAATATGAAAGACACAGTCATTCCGAAGTCGGGCGGAACACAGACGCCAGAGACCACTCCAACAACCGGTGTGAATAAGTAAAACCGGTGTGAATAAGTAAGAAGAAAAACCCCGCCAGGCGCTGGTCTAGCGGGCTTCTACCCGCGGAAGTGCGCACGCGCATGAAAAAAAAGAGGACCGGAGCCCTCTTTGGACTGTTACCAGCGGCGTCCGTGATGCCAATCGCGGTGCCATCCGCCGCCGTAGGTCTTGGTGTAAAGTCGCGCTATCCTGCAGTCGCGCTGCCAAAGCTCCAAATCGTGGCCGTTGGGCTATCGTGCTGGGACTCGCATTTCTATCGGCACGATAAAACAGAGACCGCCTACCGAGGCGGCCTTAAACCGCAGCTTGAGTAGACTGCCAATGAGCGCTCATGCCTCCTATTCCCATCATGTCGATGGCAATCTTGGCCTCCTGCGCTGAGGAACAGACCGGAGCGGCGCAGACTAGCGCCGCAAATAAAACTGGCTTGACCATTGGCCACGATTGATGCTTAGCGAACGCAGTTTGCTGATCCGACTCGAATACTACCGTGAGAGCTGCAGCTTCGGCGTCCGTGGTCGGTATGGTGGATCGTTTTCCCATGATGCATTCTTTCGAGGCTGCTTCGGTGGGCGCCGCCTACGGCTTTGGGACAGGCTCATGCGGTTTTTTTGTCTGGACGTTTGACCAGCTCAAATGTGGGAACGTGTGTGCTTTCCAACCAAGACTCTAACGCAGCCCCGCAAACTTTACAGGATGCGTGGCCGGTGTGCGGTATCAAGAACTTTATTTCAGTGCGTTTGTACTCCGCACCGCAATCGCACTGGACGATTGTCACCATTCACGGAATATGCGCCTTCGGCGAGCCGGTTCAAGCCGGATTGTTCGACGCAATCAAAAGTGACCCACTCCCGGACTAGGGTGCTCAACGTCGCTCGAACGGCAAACCGCTGGCTCCCTGTGGGATGCATATTGGCTCCTGACCAGCTTATGCGGAGGGCAACGACGTGGATGTGAACCGGTTCAAAAGAGCAGCACCAGCGGAGACCCGGCGATGTCTGCTTATTGGAGCAAAACCGACCTCAAGTGGAAACGCGAGCATTTCCGTGTCTGACCCGTCTCGGACATCGCGCCCTTCCGCGCATGCGGCCGAGGGTATAGTTTGATCTACCAGCTGTGAAAGGGATACACCAAAGTCACGGCGTGATCACTGCCGTCGGCACCCGCATCCCGTTGGCGGCCGCACATCTCCCCCGGAGACAGCGCGATGAAACCGGTCATACCCATGTTCAAGTCCGCGTGGCTGGCGCTAACCACATTGTTCGCCGCAAACCCCCCTGTCGTCGCCAAGGACAATGGCGAGTGGAAGGTCAACGGCGATCTGATCGGAAAGAAGGACAAGGTGGCTGAAGACCTCAGCGGCATCGCCTGCACGACCGACAGCGGATTCCCGCGTACATGTCTGCTTATCGACGACGAGCAGCAATCGGCGCAAGTCGTGACCTTGAGCGACGGCGAGATCACAGCCGGCCGGCTGATCCCACTGATCGACGATCGGTTTGACGGCAACCCGGTCGAGCTGGACGGCGAGGGCGTCGCCTTTGCCGATAATTTTTTCTACGTGATCGGCTCGCACGGGCGACCCCGCCACGACAAGGACGCGACCGATCAGGCCAAGGAAGCCGCCCGCGTTGCCGCCGGGCTCGCCGCCTGCAGCAAGCTGATCCGGCTCAAATTCAATCCGGCGACCGGCGAGATCACGCACGAGCCCGCCGTGCCGCCGTCGAGCGCGCTGGCCAGGTTGATCGCGGCCGAAGCTTTGTTCGCGCCGTCCGAAGGCAAGACACTGGAAGACGGCGGCGTGACGGTGGAGGGTGTCGCGGTCGGCGGCCAGCGGCTGTTCGCAGGCTTTCGTGGGCCGGTCATCGAAAACAAACGCGCCGTGATCCTGTCGGCCGCGCTCGGCCACTTCTTCGACGGTAAGCCGGCGGAAGTGACGCTGCATCTGCTGCCGCTCGGGCCTGGGCGCGGCGTGCGCGATCTCGCGGCCTTCGACAAGGGCATCCTGATCCTTGCCGGACCCATGCAAGACGTCGGCGGAACCTACTCGGTCTATTGGTGGGACGGCGCAAGCAACAGCGCAAAACTTCTGGAGGATCTGCCCGATTTCATCAGCGAAAAAGGCAAGCAGTGGAAGCCCGAGGCGCTGCTGCCGCTCGATCGCGACACCAGTGGCGTGCGCGTTCTGGTGCTGCTGGACAGCGCCAAAGAAGGAAAACCGCGCGCAGTTCGCGTTCCTTATCCATAGCGGGAGAGTAGCGCTAGCGACGTTCCCTTGCCATATGTCGTAACGGCGCGGCATAGAGCTTAACATGAACGTGACTGGAGCATGAGATGGATCTCGAGAAGCAAACTAGGATTATTCAGCCGTCAACACATTCGGTTGACCAGCTAACCGATGTATCGCTCTTCGATGCTGTTCGAAAATGGACGGATGCGGAAGGAGTGGATGCCTTCTACATTGAATTAGACGGTAAGCGTCTAACCCCTGAACAAATCCAGACAATTGCGCATTCAGAAGCCTATAAGGACCGACTGTTAGCATTCAATGAAAGGCTCGCTTGAATGTCGCGACACGCGAACGAGATTGCCTTCAAGACGGATTGAGGCTGGATTTGAACCACCTCGCTCTAAACGGCTTCATCAAGCGCGGCGCGAACGTCGGTCTCCGTGGAATTACATGGACGCATTCATATTGGGGGCGACATTGCCGTGCCGCTGCGTTCAGCGCCGTCGGGCGATCGCCTCCAACATCACCGCTTTCTTGGCATGCAAGAAATCATGGTAGCGAACAATCGTCCCGGCCTTCTTCGCCGCTTTGAATTCGGCGTTCAGTTCCTTCATGCCGCCTGTCTTCTGCAGGTCCGCTTTGGAAGGTGCCTCTCGTTGTTTTGGGAGCAACTAGCGAAACGCGTAGTGCATCTTTCGTTTGAATTTGAGAATTGCGAAATGGACGCGCGTACGTATCGGGTGTCGCTGCATTTCTCTCTGCATTACCATCTGCTTCCGTATCATCATCTGTTTTTGCATTATCATTTTCTGCTGAATCGTGGCTTGGCGTTTCTCTGCGAGAACGCTGGCGTCGGAATGCTGCGCCGACAACGGCTTGATCGGCTGGATCGCTTCGGGAGCCATGACATCAGCATCGGCCACAGTGATGTCCAGTCCGGCATGAGCCGTCGTGGCCGCCAAGAGAACAACGGCAATCAGGACGAACTTGCGCATCGTCGCCTCCATTTGATGATGGCGACAGCCTCTCCTATCCAGGCATGAAGTTATGTGATCTGGGTCACCCCCTTTGCTGCCCTGGCGAGTGTTTATTGGAGGCGCGCACTGCCGCCCGCTGTTGCCGAAAATCACCAGGGGGGCAGCAACTTTCGCTACCTGACGGGTACGGCGCGCCATTGTGAGAATTCGCGCACCGCACGCTCGAATTGGAATTGTGCTGCCGGATGCATTTCGCCCTCATGCTCGGAAGAAAACGAAACAGTAGCTTCAGCCACCGGGGTCTGCCCTGGGGCATCTGCGTATGGCCCCAACAGCCACAAGGGTGCATCGGTTCCAGGGGCACCGGAACTGAGCGATCAACGGAACGTTGGCCTCATATACGATGGAGAATGTCATGGCCGAGAAATTCAACCCCGCGCCGGCGGATAAGCACGCGGCAGATCCCAAGCAAGCGCAAAAAGCCGACAAGGACATGCACGACAAGTTGCACAAGGGCCTTGAGGATACGTTCCCCGCATCTGATCCGGTGAGCAGCGCGCAACCAGCGAAATCGAAACCGGATGCCGACCGTCAGAAGTAGAGCGCTAATTATCGACGCCTTCGATATCGCTGCCTTCTTGAGCCTTGACCACTGCGCATCAGCCCCAGCGCGGCCCGCGCGATGCCCACAAACCTGACGGGCGTCACAACCTAAGGCGAGTTGATGGAAGCATTGAGACCCAGTGTCGGGAGCTGCGATTGGCCTACTGCGCTTGATCTTCCACTGGATAGCGCTTCTCGCGTTTAGGGCCTCGGAGCATTTATTGAACCTTTGGCAGGCAGCAACGCAAGTTGCTCTGTGTCGGCGGGCACGGCACTGAACCGTAAGAGCAGAACACGCAGCAATCGCCCGCGAGGGGCTTGAGCCGTTCGCCACAGCCCTTGCAGGCATCGAAGAACTGGCAGGCATCGGTCGGCATCGTCTCGACAGCCTGATAGCTGCATTTGGGGCAAGTGAGTGTGGATTGAAGCTGCATATCGGTTCCTGCTTCGCTCTAAGCATACACGGCTTGCGGCAGGAGTGCGAAAGCCCGTCAAGGCTGCTGATTTCAAACTGAGCGATGCCATCGAGTGTTGGAGGATCACACGGCTATTGGGCTGCACCAGCGCTCGAGATTGCCCCTAAATATCCTCTTCTAGCTGCGGCTTCTCGTGCAAAACCGCACTCAACAGCGAATTGTGAACCTCGATGTGTCCATTGTAATCGATGAGACCCAGCTTGCGAAACTTGTTCATGAAATGGCTGACGCGGGATCGGGTAGTGCCGACCATCTCCGCCAACGTTTCCTGACTAATATTCGGACTGATCAGCTGCGGGCTGCCTGCCTTCCCGAAATTCGCGAGTAGCAACAGCATGCGCGCAAGCCGCCTCTCGCTCGAATTGAATAGTTGATCAATTAGGTCCTCCTCAATCCGGCTGTTGCGAGTCAGGAGATACGCCATGAACATCTCGGAAAATTTCGGCTCGTCATGAAGGGCGGCCAACATCGCCTCTTTGGTAATAGAAGTGATCACGCCGTCGTCCATAGCCGTCGCCGTTGAGATGCGTAGCTTGTGGCCATTCATGCAGCCCTCACCAAAGAACTGTCCGGGTCCCAATATCCCGACCACCGCCTCCTTGCCCTGCTCGGACTGGACAGTCACCTTGACCTTGCCCTTTTGAATGTAAAACACCGCGCCCGCGACATCGCCTTGCTCGAACACGTGCTGATTTTTATGGAATTCCAATACCTGCTTTCCCGCGCCCACTTTGGCGAGAAAGTTTTTAGGGTCAAACATGCCCTTGTCTGGCTCCTCCACGTCTGGCTCCTCCACGGGAGCCTCCTTTGGCTCGACCAATTTCATCCAATTTTAGCCCGCCGAACTGCTGCCGCGCCAGTGGCATCGTACGCGACCTTGAACAGGTCCCGGATTGCGACCTGATTTTTGGTAATCGAGTAGAGGTTGCACATTTGACCGAACCTGTGGCGGCCTCGTGGCCGTTCCGGGCATCTAATCCTAGTGGCATTGCCCGGGCTCGCAAGGGAGCACCAAATCGCGCGAGGTCATTTGGGGCGGGCAAGTCCGCGCGGCAAAGATGAACGCCGAAAACGCCCGGCAGCGCGCAAAAGAGGCTGCCTGCGAGGCGGACCGTGCCGAGGCTTATGCGTGGTGGTTGCGGATGGAGGGCTTCGGCGGGCCGGCGCAGCCGTCGCCGACGATCGGCCAATGCGGCTGGATGGAGGTCGAATTGCCATTTGCGAAATAAGCGCCAGCATCCCGCTCGATGCCATCCGCCGTCCGCGCGATACGCCGATCTGGAAACTTGAAGGTTCGTTCCGATGCCGTTCCTGCGGAACGCGTCGATACAAGCCACCGGTGTGCACCTGATCAAGCTGACACAAGAGCGCGAGGTCACGCCTTACGTCTGGGTGCATCGGGACGATGAACGCTGATATCCGAATAATTTGGATCGGGCCGCAGTGATGCCGCGCGGTCAATCAATCCGTTATCAGATTGTAGTCGCGTCGCAAGACGCCTTGGACGTAGAGTGCCGCCCGGGCGGCCGTGTTGGCATCAGCGGCGCCTGCGGACAACACACACAGCGACCAATTATTTTCAGCGCGCTCATCTGTAACGCGATTGATGGCGATGTCCTGAACGTTACGACAACCGGCTTGCTGTCGGAGTTCTGCCAAGGCCCGCCGCCGCAAATCCGGCATCGAAAGTAGGATTTTGGCCATTTCAGGTCGGTCAACCTTCCGCAATCCTCATCCTGCCAGCGCTCGTTAACCGAATGCCGCCAAAAACTTCCTCAATGTATCCTAGCTCGATCAGCCGGGCTTTGTGCTCGGATGGGATGCGATGCATCAAGCCTTTGGCGCCGTCTCGCAATGAGACGAACTCTTCGCGGGTTAATGGCGGCGCCGACGGGGCCATTCTCGGAATATGCTCCTACGGCGACCGGGATCAAGCCGAATTCGTTCGCCCGGACGAGGAGCGGTAGGCCGGCTTACTCACAGTCAGTTTACCGCGAGCGCGTTGTTGGGTTTGCGCGCTAGTCGAAACCGCGCGTAGAATTCCGGTACCTTGCAACGGAGAATTCC
>Ga0193726_1001931_pt1 | contig 14904 bp, 12 predicted proteins | sample H2c1metaG_FD_144928 | JGI IMG/M metagenome (GOLD analysis project Ga0193726, IMG submission 144928) | Soil microbial communities from a riparian zone of the East river system, Colorado, United States - H2c1 | ecosystem: Environmental > Terrestrial > Soil > Riparian zone | place: USA: East River... | reverse complement strand
GATCCAGCCATACAGGGCAGCATCCCCCTGGTAATTGAAAGAAGCTATTTTTTTAAAGAACTTATAAAAGCCATCCAGTAATAATTCTTCTGCATCCTGTGAATTTTTTACATACCGGAGGCAGACCAGTTGCATTTTTTCAGCAAATTGATCAAAAAGCCATTTTTGTGCAGCGGCACTTCCTTGTTTTGCTTCCCTGATCAATTCTGAATTATCCATAAAAAATCAACAATATTTCACTGGCTTTGAATATAATAATGCATTTATCAACAGGAACGTTGCCTGGAAAAATAAAACTATTGGTTTTTTAATGAGCAAAGGCTGAATGGGGAATGATTGTGCAAGTTTTATGATATTAGTCTCCGGCGGCGGCTGGGCGAGGAAAGCGGGTCAGGTTCCCGATGATCCTTTCAGTGGGTACATCAAAAAAGTTTAAATATGCCTCTTTTATTTCGCCAGCTTAACCGTAATGGGTTCATTGAGCATGGTGACTATCTGTTTATAAAAATTCTTCAGGTATGAATAATCATCATAAGATACCAGGGTCACGCTTTGCAAGAATTCAATTTTTATCTTAAGATCTTTTCCCGTTTGTATAATCTGCCTCGAGACGGAAATATCACCATCGGGTGCCGTAATTTTCATATCTGCCGGCTTTCCTTCAATCCTGGAGTTTTCAGGCAATTCAATGGTCTCTTCAACCGTAACATGGTAGGGATAACCAAAATCCACATTGGTGAAACGTTCATCTTTTGTAAATAAATTTTTGGACAAGCCTGTAAAAAGATTGTAATTCAATAACACGAAGTCACCAGTTTTATCAAATTGCTCATTAAAATTAATATTTTGGATCAAAGAGCTATCCTCATTTTTCAGATCAGCATACGAAAAGCTATCAATTGAAATGCCCTGGTTATCTTTTTCATAATCCCTGATAAAGTCTTTTTCATTATCAACAATCTGCTCAGATTGAGATTGTTTTGCGTATTGGTCAGATCTTATAACAGACTCTGCACTCAGCAAGCCTGTATTGGCAAGGGCACCATGAATTGAAATGGTAGATAAATAGCTTCCATTGCCGCTTTTTATAACCATGGGACCGGTTGTTTTCCTATTAATAATAAGTGCGTAGGTATTCAGGAGAGGATAAGGTACTAAACCGATGGGGCAATATTTTTGGGTAGCATCCAAAATAAATGAATTTCCGTCAGCAGTCACATAAGCCACTGTTTTATTAAATCTATCTATGAAGGGTAGTTTTGGATCTACTTTTCCAAAATCCCTGTCGGCGACCAACATAGGTTCAGCATCAATCCCAAATGACTGAAGCAGGCTGATTAACACAAGATTGATCTCACCACTCGTTCCATTTTTTTTATCCCAAACTTTTTTCAAACCATCCGTTGCATATTTTGAATCGTATCCATCCCAGGTGAAGTTATCTTTAACGTAATTGTATGCGACATTGATTTTTCTAATGGTATTTGATTCTTTATCCTCCATGGCCTTTAGATCGTCGATCTTTGGAGGATCTTTTTTTAAACTGCCACCCAGAGCTTTATCACTGCTTAGGTCATTGGCAATATTCTGCCATGATGTGTTAACCGCTTGATTGTGACCATAGGTTTGATATCCTGACAATTGAAATTCTACCTGTTGAAAATAATCCTTTGGGGCATCCATAAAGGGCTCAAAACGCAAACCCGGAATATTATTCATTTCAAAATATATCTGTCCAAGATCAGGCTTGGGTGTAATGACGACATCATAATTATTTTTTTTCGTTACGACATACGAAAATTCATGATTAGGGATTATCTGCAAAAGATAGCAACTCTTTAGTGTAGGAATATCCGCTTGAAATATCCACCTGTCAAGGCCTCCATAGTGTTTCATGACACTCTCATATTGGTATTCTATGATACTGCCTGCCTTTACGTTTGGCATGGCAAATTTCACACGTGATTTCCATTCATCGACCTTTTCGGTAAATATTGATTTTCGGTCAAGATCAGAAAGCTCGGGAGTTTGATTTGAGTTGAATGTAATACCCTTGATATTCCGGATGAATTCAAATTTGTCTTTTGAGTAAAATGGGATGGTAATATTTCCCCGGTCAACGCCTTTTTCATTCAAGATCTTTATACGTACTCTCCGGCTTGTAACCAACGCCCAATCATCATCATAATTTGAAAATGCTTCATCTAATAAAACCACTGCATTGGCTTCTTTTTCAAAAAGGCATTCTTTCATGCCTATTTCTTCCGAGGTATAGGATCCAAATTGTGGTAAAGTGGATTGGGCGGGTAATTTTAGAGTTACTAAAAGAATAAAAGAGAAGAAAAATGAATAAGTTCTCATGGCAGCCAGGTTTAGACCAACCAAAATAGAATAGTTTTTCTAAAAATAAAATGATTTGGGCCCCGGATCCATTTCGTTTACACGTTTTAAACAAACCTATGGGGATGTTCAGGGATTAAGATGAATTACATTTTGGCGTTTTTAATTCGATCGCGGTAGTTCTTCGCCCAAAGTGCGGCCTACGGCAACGAAAACGAGAGGTGTTTTACAAGCGCCAAATAATTATTCTCTATTATCTATTAACTTTCATCTATCATCTCCCCTCCTCAATTCTATCCACAACATGACAATAAATTCTAATCTTTCAATTTTTTAAATAGGTACCATTTCAAATCGAAAGGAGGATACATAAAAGTCAACTTGCCGAGGGACCGATTCAATAAATTAAAAATAGGCCTTGAAAATGCCGGAGCTTTTTCTTGATAAAAAGATAAAGCATGCCTTAGGTTTATTCTTTTAGCAGGGCGGCCTTTTGCTATGATTTCGAAACCATAGTAATTGAATAACTGGTTCAATGTCTGATCTGAAAACCAATGAACCACACTTGGAGGACTATACTCGTGCCAGTGTTTACCCAGTAACCTTGCAACTGCGCTTTTCATATTCCATGATTCAACCAATACCAATCCATTTTTTTTTGAGAATCGTGATACGTTTAAAAGTGCCTTGTCGAGATCGTAAAAATGACCGATAACCTGGATCATACTGATCAGATCAAATTTCTTATCCGTTTTGTAAGTTTCCAGGTCGGATGTTTGAATATCCAGGATTAATTCATTTCTTCCGTAGAGGGCCATATTTTCATTTGGCTCAATTCCGTGGCATTGCCAGCCAGATTCCTTAAAACCATTAAGTATAAAACCAGCTGCTGATCCAATATCCAATACTTTCCCAGGCTTTGTGAATTTTGCAAGGATTTTCGAATACCTTTTCCCCGTTTTTAATAATATATTTTTTTCCGCGAGGTAATTTGGATATCCTGCAGCGCCCTCGAAAAAGTAATCATCTGAATATACATTCGAAACATGATTTTCAAGGTCGGGAATTTCAGTGAACCGATGACTGCATTTTTTGCATTCCATAATCGGATAGTCCTTTTTAGTAAAAAGGATGACCTTATTTTCAATGCAACTTGTATATGAATCGCAGATTTTCCCCATACCTAAATTTTAATTTCAGCACTTCTTGATCGCACAAAAATTTGATTAAAATTTATAGGCTACGAATCATTGGGGATTTCAGAAAGGATTAACGCAGGTTGCAAAAATAATGCCCGGGCTCCAAAATTGCAACGGCTCCGCACGTAGGAATACGTGGAAATCATTTAATAATGGATGAGTTGGCACTTGCCCATGGCGAACCTTACATTAGCATATTCAGAATTCAGCGTGGGAACGTATCTACAATTTAATTTTGGTCATATTTTAATAATGATTTAATAATCTATACTAAGAGACCTTTGTTTGAGCAGATCAACGCCTGTGGAATTCCTTTTGTGTAAATATTTGGACAATTGAGGCTTTAAGATTTTCTTTTATCATCTTTCAATGACGCCTGACTTTTAACAACGGGATGATTTTATAAAGAAGATCTGTATATCCAGAAGTGGGACAACAGGGAAAGGGATCTGCTGAAAATTAAAAGTTGGCCCGTTTTGATGATCCGGACCAACTGGTTTACCATTGAAACATCTAGCCGTACTTTAAAAAATACTCCTTTGAATTTAATTGGAGATTAGTCGTTTTTGATTATTGCCCCTGCTTAACTTCTAATATATATTTTGGGAGTAATCCATGAGCCTCCTTGTGAGTTTTGATGATGTCGCTGGAATCGGATGCTTCTGACAGGCACATCACAACTCCATCTTTTTCATCAACCCAGTAGTTGATAAAGTTCACTCCATATTTTTTTTCAACGGCGAGATCTTTCTGATGGGCTCCTGCCACATCACTTGCTGTTACATTACCCGCACCTAATTCGTGAACATCAAGGTATAAATTCTTCCCCCCATTTCGTAAAGCTTCGTTTCCGTCTGTTACAGGATAAATATGGTCCGGCAACAATCCATGCGCTTCAGCATGCGTTTTAATGATCGCGCTGGAATCACTTGCAGAGGAAAGACAATATACTACCCCCTTTGCAGTATCCACCCAGTATTTAATGAATTGCACTCCATATTTTCCTTCTACAGCCAGATCTTTGGCGTGAGCTCCAGCTACAGCTTCGGTAGTTAATTTTCCTGGTTCCAGGTGATGCACATCTATAAAAAGATGTTTACCCGGAGGAAGGGTGTTTAAAGAGGAGGTTGTACCATTGCCTGATTTTTGTGCAAATAATGAGCAGCCCATAATACCCCATACAAAAAACAGGGTATTGGAAATTACATGTTTCATGATAATAGATTTGAAAAGTGATTAATTTATTATTGACGCAAAACTATTGGCTGGTAAATTCGAAGACTGTAACATTTAGTTCAAATGCTGGTAATTTTAATTCAATTACCAGGTTTGAATGGAATTGGAAACATTAAGCGTACCTGGAAGGCAAATAATCAGAAGGCAAATGCCCATATCTTTTTTGGAAGCATTTGGAAAAATAGGAAGGACTGGTAAAGCCTGTTTCAAAGGCAATTTCTGAAATGTTCCCTGAATTTTTATTCAATAATCGTAGCGCTTCCGCCAGGCGATAATCTTTAATAAAAGTATTGGGAGACTGACCTGTGAGTAAGATCATTTTTCGATACAACTGGGATTTGCTGCATCCCATTGGTTTGCTAAAATCGTCCACTTTCAAATTGGAATTGCTCCAGGATGATTCTATGTATTCCATAAAATGCGTTAGGAATTTTTCATCATCCGGCGTCAGCACCATTATTTTTTTACCTGGGATCGGGGCGTTTGAATTTTCGCTTTTATACAGGTCATTCACTTCAGAGGAAACGACAATTTCATCCTTGGCAACAATGCACATCCGTTCTGCTAATTTGATCGTATCCTCAAAAATCAATTTTTTTTCTGTTACAGGAGCCCCAGAGCTTAATCCTATTTTCTGATTGATCTCATCACTATTTATTTCATGTTTAAGATCTTTAAAAAGCGCCTGTATATCAAGGGCGGCGCGGACAGCATTTGAGACAGATTTGAAAGAGATTAAGAACTGGCTTTCATTTTGTTTAACGGGCGTTCCCAGGTAAATTTTTAAAAGGTCCCGGACCGAATTATTGTATTTAAGCATCGAGGCGATAAATGGGGCAGAATCCTTTTGAACCAGCAGGATCCTGTTTAATGAGATTACCATAATGATCCTAAACGCAGGGTCATTTATGATATTCAATTCGGTATTCTTTGCTTTTTCCGGATCTTCTATCCTGCCTAAGAATGATTCAACGATGCTGGGATCCACCTTTATCACGCTGTGAGGAACACTACCGTGCGCCTTGTCATGCATTTTTCGGATCGCATTTTCATCAGGGGCCTCAATCAGGCAAAAGGCGATTTTCCTCATATTATCAAACCAATACGTTAAACCCCTGCAATCAAATTCATCTTGTATTTTTAAATCCTCCTGGTGTAGTTGAGCTATTTTTTCTGCAGTTACTGCATCAGAAAGATCGTGGCGGTCCATAAAAATTGGCATACGATAATCTATTAAAAAGGTTGCTGGCAAGTCTTTATGGGATCCGGGAAACCATCGGTTGGTTTATATTCTCGTCATGTAAATTTACGCCACTCCAATTGTGTTTGAGCAAAAAATGCAGTTTTATGGGACCAAAAATTTTCGAGTGGCATTATAATCCTCAGCAAATGTTGAATAGCTTAATGCAGAGTCTAAAAGAGACTTTCCACAGATATGTCAAAGTGCGAAAAAACTATATTGTCCGATTCCAATTGATTATCCTGCAAATATGAATCGATATCCTTTCCCTGTATAGGCAAACAGGAGCCATCAGTCTCGATCCTATACGGATCGTAATTCATTTGTTGTAAAAGAGTTACAGCTTTTTTATGTTCCTGGTTACTGCGAAGAGGACTTAGGTATTCCATCGTGATAATGCAATGGTGACCGCTGAGCATGTTTATAGCGCCTGATAATATTTTATATTCAGCGCCTTCTGCATCTATTTTAATGATTTTTGGTTTCGATTCACTTTCTTTTATTAATTGATCAAGTGTGATGGAATGAACCGTAGTTTCTTTGGGGGGAAATTTCCTGATCCATTCCGTATTTTTGAATTGGTCAGCATTCAACGTATTATATTCTGAATACAGGTTGGCAAACTCATACAAAACAACCTTTCCATTGATGTCGGAAACCGCTTTTTGAAAGGCCATGATATTTCCCGACTCCTTTGAATTTTGCAATAGTACCTGGTAACTCTCTGAAGAAGGTTCATAAGAGAATACTTTTCCCCCGAAACCAATAAGTTGGGAAGCTAAGATTGAAAAATAACCGTAATGGGCGCCGATGTCGATGAAATGGTCGCCTTCATTGAGGTTCCTGATGAGAAACTTTGCCAGCCTTGTTTCGGATGGATGAGATTTACCTCCGACCAGGTATATATCGGTCGAGGAGGGTAGAAGGATCTTCATTTTTTTACCAAAGAATAATAATGCATCTTTCAAAAGCTCCTTCCCGGTTCTTTTATAAATGAATGATCTATAAAAAATGGCAAACACATATTTAAAAGGGCTGTGAAGTAATCTCGTAAGTTTTGATCCATTTGCAAGCTTTTCCAATTGAGCTGCCTGGCGCAATAATTTTTCTTTCATTATTTTTTGTAATAAAAAATAAACAACCCAGCGCTGTTGGTTTCAGGGATCAAAGGTGTTGCGACTGTGCCAGCAGAAATATCATTATTGATTGAGAAAAAAACGCAACTTCCAATTTGCAGATTTATATAGTTCTAATTCGAATGTTTCGCCGTTTGAGAAAGTCCCCAACAATTTGCAGGGAAACCCGGTTAATTCATAAGTAATGGAGCTTTTATAGGCGCTTGCAAATTGAGACCCTGTTTTTATAATGCTGGATGTAGGAGAAAGGAGGTCGCGTATCGTTAATACAGCTCCTGAATTAAATCCCGCGCTATTTGCATGGTTGGCTGCCCCATTGGGTGAACCAGAAGTTGTTGCGATCTCAAAGGTCACGGAGTTTCCACTGTTGTCGGAAGGGGTGATCTCAATATGATCAAATAAGATGGTTGTGTTGAATTTGTAAGTAGTGTATGTATTTCCTCTGAATTCATCAGCGCTCCAAAATCCCCTGATAACACTATCCGGCATTCCTTTGCGCAAAAAATGTTTTTCGCCTCTTCCTTCTTTTAGCCCATCCAAAAATTTTCCGGTGAAAAATTCGTTTGCACCATAATACATGGTCCCGTTACCATTAGGCATTCCCTTTTTAAATGAACCTATATAATGATCTATTCCCGTGGCTTCTCCTTTGCCTTCTGCTAACCCATTTTTACACTCTCCCGTATACTGCCCTACCAGGTTTTTTGAGGTAACCTTACAGGCATCCATATCATTCTGAGCATGTAAAAGGGTGCAATTAAAAAAAATGAGAATAAAAAAAGCGGGTAGAAAATGATTGGCTTTCATAAAAGAATAATATTTGGTTGTCTTATAAAATCACGGCTTTACAGGAATGAAGGTAAAGAACTATCAGCACCTTCTAAAACCCGGGACAATTAAAGCTGATAGAAATTCAGGCGTTTTTGTCTTACTTAAGGTATTTCGAAGTGCCCTGAATTAATCGTCAGCTAATTCGATCCATACCGGCGCATGATCGCTTGACTTTTCCCATCCACGAACATGCCGATCTACACCTGCCATTATAAGCCTTTTGTCAAGATGCGGACTTAATAAAAAATGATCTATGCGCAATCCTGCATCGCGACCATATGCATCCCGGAAATAATCCCAAAAAGTATAGATTTTTTTGTCGGGGTAAAGTTTTCGAATCGCATCGGTCCAACCCTGGGCCACCAGGTTTTTGAAAGCTTCGCGAACTTCCGGCCGAAACAAAGCATCATCCACCCATCGCTCCGGCTTGTAAACATCCAGGTCGGTTGGCATCACGTTAAAGTCACCCGTGAGCAAAACGGGTTTTCCTGATCTGAAAAGCTGGGCCGCATGTTTTTTTAAACGTTCAAACCAAGCCAATTTATAATCGAATTTTGGACCGGGAGCTGGATTGCCATTGGGAAGATAAAGGCAACCAATAATGATATCATCAACAGAAGCTTCGATATAGCGGCTATGGATATCTTCAGGATCACCGGGAAGCGCCCGGCAAATTTCTTTGATCTCTTTTTCACGAGCCAGGATAGCTACGCCGTTCCAGCTTTTTTGTCCATGCCAAATGGCATGATACCCTGCTTCTTTTATTGCTGCTTCCGGGAATTTTTCCATCGGAGCTTTTAATTCCTGCAGGCACACGATGTCCGGAGTTGATTCATTCAGCCAGCGAAGTAACACAGGAAGACGCCCGTTGACTCCGTTTACATTATAGGTTGCTATTTTCATTTTTATATCATCAGGTTAATTCCGATGGTAAAAATATAAAATTTTAGGTCGGTGGAACCTGGAGCTTTTCTTATTTCCGTTGCCTTTTTTGAAAGTTATTTTTTGGGAACCTGTGTCCATTTTACATCATTAAGCGCCTGTGCCCGTCCTTCACATGGATCGGTGATCACTGTAAGCGAAAAAATATTTCCCTTCATGTTTATTTTATATTTTCCCATATCAGGGCAGGTATGTTCCCCGGTACCATAATCAGATAAAGTAAGCGTATCGCCGCTGATGATACAATTTGTACGAAGCATGACGTCTCCCTTTGAGGTAGTTACAAAACTGGAATCTGAATGGATATGAAATGTAAGCGTATCGTTGATGGGATCACCAAAGGAGGCCCACCAACTCTTATTATTGATGGATTGCGCATCAAGATGAGAAAGCATTGATGCAAGGCAGAAAAAACCGGCGAATAAAAAGATCTTTTTCATAAATGTTTTTTAAAATAAATAAAACTGGTTTGAAAATGGATTGCTGATTGGCATTCCCCGGTTGAAGTGGATAGATAAAACTAAACAATTGCCGGCATTCCAAAATATTTAATTTTTTATTGGAACGGTAAAAATAAATGGAAGAAAATTCATAAATATTGACTGCTCTGGTCTTCGCGAAGTATCAATGCGACATCAGCAATCATGTACCTTTACCTCATTATTTATATTTCTACAACTACTTCCACATGAAAAAAAATTTTCTGCTGTTTGTTGCAGTCATCTCCGCCTTCCATGTCTTTGCCAATATAACATTACCAAAGATCTTTGGAGACAATATGGTCCTTCAACGTAACAAACCCATTCCGGTTTGGGGCTGGGCGGATGCCAATGAAAAGATCACGGTTCGGTTTGATCATCAAACCAAATCTGTTACGGCAGATAAAAATGGAAACTGGACGATCAACCTCGACAAAGAATCGGCAGGGGGTCCTTACGAGCTTGTAGTAAAGGGAAACAATACTGTAACCTTAAGTAATGTTTTAGTGGGAGAAGTTTGGATCTGCAGTGGGCAGTCCAATATGGAAATGCCTGTTGAAGGATGGGGAAAGATTAATAATTACCAACAGGAAATTAAGGATGCAAATTATCCGGAGATCCGACACATAAAAATTCCAAATACCATCAATGCGGCTCCTCAAAAAGATATTTCAAAAGGTGAGTGGAAAATATGTGGTCCCGAAACTGCAGGTGATTTTACTGCAGCAGGATATTTTTTTGCAAGAGAATTGTATAATCAATTAAAAATCCCGATCGGGTTGATAAATACATCCTGGGGTGGTACTCATGTGGAAACCTGGACCAGCCGTAAAGCTTTTGAAAACAGCGATGAATTCAAAACCATGATCTCCAAAATGCCCTCGCTCAATCTGGATTCATTGACAAAACTGCGCAATGAAGAAACTATGAAAAAGATCACTGCACTGCAGGGTTCATTGCCAGCAGCGGCGGAAGCAGCTTCCTGGAGTAAGGCGGACGTTGAGGATAATAAATGGCCCAAAATGGAATTGCCTTCGTTATGGGAACAAAGAGAATTGGGTGACCTTGATGGGGTTGTCTGGTTTCGAAAAACGATAGAGATTTCAGCCAATGACGCCGGTAAGGAAGCAATCCTGGAGCTGGCAATGATAGATGACAACGATGTTACCTATGTAAATGGAGTAAAGGTGGGCGGAATAAATTCTTATAATCAGCATAGAAAATATATGGTACCGGCAGGTGTTTTAAAAGCTGGTAAAAATAGCATTGCGGTTCGTGTGGAAGATACTGGCGGTGGCGGTGGTATTTATGGAGACAGCACGGATGTAAAAATCACGATAGGGTCCAATGTGATGTCACTGGCGGGAAATTGGGCGTACAAAGTGGAACAGATTTATGGGAGCGCAAATGCTGTGGGACCTAATAGTTATCCAACTCTGTTATTCAATGCTATGGTGAATCCGCTGATCCCTTATGCTTTTGAAGGTGTGATCTGGTACCAGGGAGAAGCCAATGCAGATCGCGCCTATCAATATCGGAAGGCATTTCCCCTGATGATCACAGATTGGCGCAAACACTGGGGTTCAGGAAATTTTCCATTTTATTTTGTGCAACTCGCAAGCTTTAATTCAGCGGATGGAAATAGTAAAAATGGTAGTACCTGGGCCGAGTTGCGTGAGGCTCAAACCATGACCTTATCTGTATCTAATACGGGGATGGCAGTCACAACAGATATTGGTAATTCTACTGACATACATCCAAAAGACAAGCAGGATGTGGGCAAACGGCTTGCGGCAATTGCTTTACACAATGTCTATAAGAAAAATATCGTGTACAGCGGGCCTTTATATCAATCCATGAAAGTGCAGGGCAAAACTATTATGATAAATTTTACAAACACAGGTAGTGGTTTAATGATAAAGAACGGGTCGTTGAAAGGATTTGAAATTGCAGGTGCAGATAAACAATTTTATCCTGCAGAAGCAAGTATTGAAGGGGACCACATTGTTGTGCGGAGCAAGGACGTCAGCAGTCCCGTCGCTGTTCGCTTTGGATGGATGGATGATGCAGGGGAAGATAATTTATTCAATAAAGAAGGATTTCCCGCGTCGCCTTTCAGAACAGATCATTGGAAGGGAATTACGGAAGCTCAAAAATTTGCGATTCAATAGAGTATCCCATTTCGATTTAAGTAATAAGTTGTAAGTAATAAGTTGGTCGCCTTGTGTTGAAGTTGGTCGCCTGACCAACTGCGTTCTTTGAGAAATTGTAAATCATCTCAATTGTTGGTCAGGCGACCAACAGTACCCGGAATATTGTTGAGTATATTTGAAAAGAGCGATGCAAATCGATTTAATATGAAAGAGACCATTGAAAAAATCAAGAAATTGTTTGCCGGCAAATGGATGGGTGAGGGCTTTGCGAAATTCCCGACAATTGATGATACCGGCTACACCGAACAATTGGAATTTATACCTGATGAATTTAAAGATGCTATTTTCTACCGGCAAAAAACATGGTATAAAAACAATACAGAAAAAAATGGGCAGACTGTTTTCTGGGATACAGGTTTTATTATTTTGGAAGGAGATAAGATCGTGTTGCACAGCGTGCAGGTGGGTGGACGGATAGAAACCTATGAACTGGTACAGGCAAAAGGTGATAGTTTCACTTTTAACAGTGTTTCAATTTTGAATGACCCTAAATCAATAAGATCTCAGAGAGTATTCACAGTTGACGAAGAAAATTTCCTGTATGAAATGAACATGGCCACTCACGATGCCGGATTTCAAAATCATTTGAAAGCCATACTGAGAAGGTCGGAGGTTTAGGGCGGGAGGTGGTAAGTGGTATGTGGTAAGTAATAGGTAATAAGTTGGTCGCCGTGTTGCAGTTGGTCGCCTGACCAACGGGATTATATGAGATATTATTAATAATGCAGAAGATTTTTAATGAATGATATATCAACCCTTAAAATTCTAAAATGAGAGCGAAAGTTGAAACATCCCATGCACCGGTGCCGATGGGACCGTACAGCCAGGCAATTGTTGCTGGTGATCTTGTTTTTATATCGGCTTTGCTTGGTGAAAATCCAACAACAGGCGAACTGGTGATGAATGATATTGAAGCCGAAACCAGGCAGGTGATGGAAAATATTAAAGCCATCCTTGCTGAAGCGGGTGTTGGTTTTGGCCATGTTGTAAAATGCAGCATCTTTTTAAAAAATATGGACGATTATTATAAGGTAAACGCCGTATACAGTTCTTACCTGGCTGAACCTTTCCCTGCGCGAGAAACGATACAAGTCGCGGGGTTACCAAAGAATGTGAATATTGAAATATCTGTCATTGCTTCGAAGGGTGGTGGGTAGGTAGAAGGTAATAAGTTATAAGTGGAGTGAGAGCTTTATGTTGTTGTTGGTCGCCTGACCAACTGCAGACTTTGAGAAATTATCGATAAATTTTGTTTTGGTCGGGCGCCCAACAACTGCGAATAATTAATAATTTTATATTGGCTTCCACAATAAAATTTGTAATATTATAAACGAAAAGATAAAAGATCCGAAAGCTAAAATTGTCCACAAATCTTTCCGTGAATCCTTTAGCTCTTTAAACTCTTCGATTATCTTTTCTGTCTTTGTTTTGGTGTAATAAAGAGAAAGAGCATACGTCCAAAAAAGAAGAAAAACCATCATAATTGGCTTACCCGGCAAAATTGACAGTATCCGGAATCTCCAGACATTTTCCACTACTTCAACTATTAACAATAGGTGTATTAGCTGAGCTAGTGTTACTAAACCCAGAGCAAGAATATTTGTCTTTTTACCATCCTCGGTATTCCTATTCATCGTTTGATAATAGACAATATAGAATTTGTTGTAAAAACCCATGGTTGGGTTTAAAGATAAATAGTTTTGGTTATCAATACAACTTACTGTAAGCTTTGGAAATCGGATGTTTGAGGGTAGGTTATTTTGGCCGCCTGACCAATAGCATTCGTTTAGAAATTAGTAATAAAACTGGTTGTTGGTCAGGCGCCCTACAACAACTAGGGTGGTGAATTTTACTTATTACTTATAACTTATTACTTATTACCTATTACTTAAAACGTACCCTCATAAAAATACTATACCGTTTCCATCTTCTTTTTTATCTTTCGCTCTTATTAATAGCTTATGCGAGTTTTTCCCTTCCTCATCTCCGCCATCATAACCATTGTTCTTGTATTTGTGCTGAATAAAAAATGGGGGGCTATTCCTCCACTTGGAAAATTCTTGAGCCCACAACATGGTTTCTGGCAAAATGCAGAAGCGGCCAATGCTGATTTTAATGCTGATCTCAAATTCCCGAATCTCAAAGGCAAGGCCAATGTATATTTTGATGAAAGGCTGGTGCCACATGTGTTCGCGGACAATGACGAGGATCTTTATTTTGTCCAGGGATACCTGCATGCAAAATTTCGACTTTTTCAAATGGACCTCCAAACAATGTATGCGGCGGGCAGATTGACAGAGATCATTGGAAATAATCCTGCCATTATTAAAGTGGACAGGGAAACAAGAAGGAGCGGAATGGTATACGCAGCACAAAATGCCCTCAAAGCATTTGAGGCCGATCCGGCAAGTAAACTTGTTTGTGATGCCTACACTGCCGGCGTGAATGCCTATATTGAAAGTCTTACCGAAGCCCAGCTTCCCATTGAATATAAATTACTCGATTTCAAGCCTGAGAAATGGAGCAATTTAAAAATTGCACTTTTCTTAAAGGAAATGAGCCGAACGCTGGCAGGAACAGTTGATGATCTTGGTATGACGAATGAAAAGTCGGTAATCCCTTTTTCTGAATTTAAGATTTTATATCCCCAGGTTCCTGATTCATTGATACCGATCGTTCCAGCCGGTACAAGATTTGATGCGCCTGGAATTATTCCTGTAAAACCTGCTACTGCCGATTCACTTTATTTTGGAGCAAAAGACTCTATGAGTGTGGCTGAAGTAATAAAGAACGACCCCGATAATGGAAGCAATAACTGGGCAGTGGCGGGTATTAAGACAAAAAGTGGAGCACCTATCCTTTGCAACGATCCACATCTTGACCTCACGTTTCCTTCAATATGGTTCGAGATGCAATTGAATTCACCGGATGTAAACGTGTATGGCGCAACCTTTCCCGGTTCGCCTAATGTGATCATTGGATTTAATGACAATATTGCGTGGGGTGTTACCAATTCGCAGCGTGATGTAAAAGATTTTTATGAAATAAAATTTAAAGATGACAGCAAGAAACAATACTGGTTCAACAATCAATGGCTGAATACACAAATTCATGTTGATACCCTTAAAGTGCGGGGCGCGCAGGACATTTATGATACGGTGGCCTATACGATGTTTGGACCGGTAATGTTTGATCAAAGTTTTGCCGATACCCTGGCTCCTGGAAAAGCAATCGCTTGCAGGTGGGCTGCACATGATCCAAGCAATGAAGGGTTTACGTTTTTTAAAT
>Ga0193726_1001930_pt1 | contig 14912 bp, 13 predicted proteins | sample H2c1metaG_FD_144928 | JGI IMG/M metagenome (GOLD analysis project Ga0193726, IMG submission 144928) | Soil microbial communities from a riparian zone of the East river system, Colorado, United States - H2c1 | ecosystem: Environmental > Terrestrial > Soil > Riparian zone | place: USA: East River... | reverse complement strand
TCGCCGCGGCCGAGGAAGTTCGACGTCTGGAACGACATCTGGCCGAAGAAGCCCTCGAACTGCGACACGCCGGCGCCGAAGGTCAGCTGGTTGCGGTTCTGCTCTTCGAACTTCAGCTTCACGTCGACCTGGTTCTCGGTGGTCGGGACCTTGTCGACGTTGACGTCCTTCCCGCCTTCGATCGGCTTGAAGTACCCGAGTTGATTCAGCCGCTTGATGCTGAACTTCAGCGCTTCCGTGTTGAAGACGCCGCCTTCGAAGAGCCGGATTTCGCGGCGGATCACGTTGTCGCGGGTCGTCGTGTTGCCGATGAAGGTGATGCGGTTCACGAAGAACTGCTTGCCTTCCTGCATCTTCATCACGACGTCGACGATCGGCGGGCCTGACGGCGCCAGCTTCTGCGGCGGCTCGGCCGGCCGGAGCGCCTCGGGCGCGTCGGGTTCGGGGGTCGACGCCTGGTCGCGCGGCCGGAGATCCGGGTAGCCGGTGAACTCGAAGTAGCCGCCGGTGCCGTACACCTCGCGCGCCTTCTCGAGGCCCTTGCGGATCACTTTTTCGCTGTAGAACTCGCCTGGCTTCAGCTTGAAGAGCGGCGTCAGGAACTTCGAGTCGACGACCTTGTTGCCCTCGAACCGGAAATCGCCGACGCGGTAGCGGTTGCCCTCGGTGATCGGCACGCCCAAATCGATCCAGCGCGTCTTCTTGTCTTTCGAGTCCTCGACGTACTTCACGTCCGGCGTGCCGACGTGGGCATTCACGTAGCCGTGATCGCGGTAGTACGCGACGATCTTCTCCGCGTCATCGTCGAACTTGGCTTCCTGGTAGGTGCCGCGGCCGGTGAGGAACGAGAAGAACCACTGGCCCTTGTTGTCCTTCATCTGCCGCTTGAGGGCGCGGTCGCCGACGGCTTTGTTCCCGGTGAAGTTGACGGAGCGGATGCGGACCTTCGGCCCTTCATCCATCTTGAACGTCAGGTGGATCAGCTTCGGCGAGCCGGGCATCGTCGTGATTTCGTGCGTGACCTCGGCGAACTGGAAGCCCTTCTCCTTCATCATCGCGCGGACGATGCCCTCGACCCGCTTCACGAGCGCGGGATCGATGAAGGTGTCGAGGCGGATGACCGCCTCCTCTTCTTTCAGCTTGTCGTCGATCTTCGACGTCTCGACCGCCTTCGAGCCGGTGTAGTCGACGATCTTGACGCGCTGCAGCTCCTCCATGTTGTAGACGACGATCTTGCCGACCACGCCGTTGCTGAAGGTGTAGTCGCGGACGTCGATCCACAGGTTGTCGAGGAAGTGCGTGCCCCACAGGCGCTTGAAGTCCTCGAGCACGATCTTTTCGGCCGCGTCGCCGTAGGGCTTCCAGGTGTTCTCGGACGGTTTGCTGATCAGGTCTTTCGCCTGGATGTAATAGAGGTAGGTCTGCGTCTCGATGAGCGGCGTGCCGCCCTGCGCGTCGAAGCACGGCGCCATCAGCCAGAACACCGGCGCCGAGCCGGCCGGCGGCAGGTTGGCCGGCTCCCGTACCTGGGTTCCGCACACGACGACCGGCGCGCCTTGGGCGGGAGCGGGCGTGGGCGCGGGCGCGGCGGGGGCGGACGTCGCCGGAGGCTGCTGGGCGGCGGCCGGAGCGGCCACCGACAGAGCCAGGGCGACGGAGAAGACCAGGCGCGTCAACATGCTAAGGAGTTCCTAAGACACACAACTGCTGAACTCGTTACTTTACTGGATTTTAGACGTTTGAGGCGACCCGCTGGCTTTAGGCGAGCTTTCGGCCGGCTTCGAGTTCGCCCGTGGGCCGGTACGCCAGCGACCCGGCGTCGAGGTACACGTCAATCTCGCCGCCGTGCAAGTGGCCGCGGATCAGCTCCTCCGAGAGCGGATCCTCGACGTACCGCTGGATGGCGCGGCGCAGCGGCCGCGCGCCGTACGAGCGGTCCTTGCAGGTGACCTCGATGATCCAGTCGATGACTTCCGGGCTCAGCGCAATCTTCAGTTTGCGATCGACGAGGTTCTCGTTCAGCTGGGTGACCAGCAGCCCCATGATCTTCCGCAGGTCGTCGTCGCCGAGCGCCTCGAAGACGATGATCTCGTCGATGCGGTTGATGAACTCGGGGTTGAAGGTGCGCTTCACTTCGCCGAGCACCATGTCGTTGACGTTCTTCGCGATCTCGCCCGAGTCGGTGGACTGGAAGCCCATCGAGCTCTTCTTCTGGATGAAGCGGGCGCCGATGTTCGACGTCATGATGATGATCGTGTTCTTGAAGTTCACACGATTCCCGAGGCCGTCGGTGAGATGGCCGTCCTCGAACACCTGCAGCAGGATGTTGAAGATGTCCGGGTGCGCCTTCTCCACTTCGTCGAGCAGGACGACGGAGTACGGATTGCGCTTTACCTTTTCGGTGAGCTGGCCGCCCTCTTCGTGGCCGACGTATCCCGGCGGCGAGCCGATCAGCTTCGACACGGAGTGCTTCTCCATGTACTCGGACATGTCGAAGCGAATCAGCGCGTGGTCGCTGCCGAAGAGAAAATTCGCGAGCGCCCGGGCGAGCTCGGTCTTGCCGACGCCGGTCGGCCCGAGGAACACGAAGCTGCCCACCGGACGATTCGGATTCTTGAGCCCCGCGCGCGAGCGGCGGATCGCGCGCGAAATCGCGGAGATGGCCTTCTCCTGGCTGATCACGCGGCGGTGCAGCTCCGCTTCCATGCGCAGGAGCTTGTCGCCTTCGTCCTGGTTGATCGACGCCATCGGGACGCCGGTCCACTTGGAGACGACCTCGTCGATCTCGGCCTTGCCGACGACGACTTTTCTCGCCGACGAATTGACGACGAACTTCTCGCGCACGAACTGCAGGTTCTCCCGCGCCGTCACTTCCTGCTCGCGGTAGAACTGCGCCTTCTCGAAGTCCTTCTGGGAGACGGCGCTCTCCATCTGCTCGACCGCCACGCGGATCGACTTGTTGATCTCGCCGAATTCCTCGCTGTAGCCGGCTTCGCGCAGCTTGGCGCGCGCGCCCGCTTCGTCCACGAGGTCGATCGCCTTGTCCGGCAGGAACCGATCGGTGATGTAGCGGTTCGACTGGTAGACCGCCGCTTCGATCGCGTCGCGCGTGTACTCGACGTGATGGAAGTTCTCGTAGCGGTCCTTGACGCCGAGCAGGATCTCGATCGTCTCGCGCTCGCCGGGCGGGTCCACCTTGATCGCCTGGAAGCGGCGCTCGAGCGAGCGATCCTTCTCGATGTACTTGCGATACTCCGCCGGGGTCGTCGCGCCGATGCAGCGGATCTCGCCGCGGGAGAGCGCCGGCTTCAGGATGTTCGCCGCGTCGAGCGAGCCTTCCGCCGAACCCGCGCCGACCAGCGTGTGCAGCTCGTCGATGAAGACGATGATGTTCGGGTTGTCGGTCAGTTCCTTCATGATCGCCTTGAGGCGCTCTTCGAACTGGCCGCGATACTTGGTGCCGGCGACGATCAGCGAAATGTCGAGCGCGAGGATCCGCTTGTCCGCGAGAAAGTGCGGGACGTCCCCGTAGACGATCTTCTGCGCGAGTCCTTCGACGATCGCGGTCTTGCCGACGCCAGGCTCCCCAATGAGCACGGCATTGTTCTTGGTCCGGCGGCACAGCACCTGCTGCACGCGCTCGAGCTCGTGCTCGCGGCCGACCAGCGGGTCGAGCTGGTTCTTCATCGCCGATTCGGTGAGGTCGCGGCTGAACTCGGCGAGCAGCGGCGTTTCCTTCACCCGCGTCAGCGTGGTCTTTTCGTTCAACAGCTGGACGATGTCCTCGCGGACGGTGTTGAGGCGCATCCCCTTTTCCATGAGGATCGACGCCGCCACCGATCGCTCCTCGCGGAGGATGCCCAGCAGCAGATGCTCGGTGCCGATGTAGTTGTGCAGCAGGCGATCCGCCTCTTCGGCGGCGAACTGCAGCACGCGCTTGGTTTCGGCGCTGAACGGAATCTCGACCGACGTCGAGACCTTCTCGCGGAACACGGTCCGCCCTTCGATTTCTTTCCGGATGTTTTCGAGCGACAGGTGGGAGCGCGCGAAGATGCGGCTGGTGAGGCCTTTGCCTTCGCGGATGAGCCCGAGCAGGAGGTGTTCCGTCTCGATAGAGATGCTACCGAGCTGGCTGGCCTCGTACCGGGCGAAGAATAGTACTCGTCGGGCCCTTTCGGTGTAGCGTTCGAACATCCAGGTACCTAGGTGAAAGCCGATGCAATTGGGGTCATGGATCCGCTAGCCACAGTATACGGCATAGGTACTCCCCATCCAATCACATTCGTGAGATAAACCACTGCCAGTGTTAGGGTTCCCGCCCCACCCATACGGGTGGTTGGATCGTCAGGCCGCCACGAGGCGGCCGCCTTCGAGCCGCAGGACGCGGTCGCAGGCCGCAGCCAGCCGGGGATTGTGGGTGGCGATGATCGACGTCAAGGCGAAGTCGCGGTGCATCTCGCGCAGGAGCGCATGGAGCGAGTCGGCGGTCTGCTCGTCGAGGTCGCCCGTCGGCTCGTCCGCCAGGAGGACAGCCGGATGCATCACCAGCGCGCGCGCCACAGCCACGCGCTGCTGCTCGCCTCCCGACAACATGCCCGGCCGGTGCACGAGCCGCTCGGCCAGACCGACGCGCGAGAGCAGTTCCTGCGCCCGCGGCCGCGATTCCAAGGCCGGCATCCGCGCGATCCGCATCGGCATCTCCGCGTTCTCGAGCGCGCTGAACTCCGGGAGCAGGTGATGGAACTGAAACACGAAGCCGACGTGACGGTTGCGAAATGCCACCACTTCCCCATCCCCCATCGTCGTCAAATTCGCGTCGCCGATCGCGACGGTGCCGGCGTCCACACGATCGAGGCCGCCAAGGACGTGCAGCAGCGTGCTCTTGCCGACGCCGGAGGCACCCACAATCGCGACCATCTCGCCGGGTTCCACGTCGAGATCGAGATCGCGAAGGACGGTGAGCTGCGTGGTCCCCACCAGGTAAGACTTGACGATCCCTCGCACGCTGATAAAAGACATGTGCCTACGGCGTTGCCACGAAGACACGAAAACACGAAGAAAACCTTTTAGGTCTTGTCTTCTTCGTGATTTCGCGGCTTCGTGGTTGCATTTCTTCGTGTCCTCGACGTCCTGTCACTCGTATCTCAGCGCCTGTACTGGATCGAGTTTCGCGGCCTGCCTCGCGGGAAAAATCGTCGCCACGAAACAGATCAGCAGGGCCGCCGTCACGACGAGCGCCAGATCGAGCGGCAGCACGGTGAAGGGAAGATGTGACACCTGATACACGTCCATCGGCACCTTGATCAGCTGGTACCGATCGAGCACGGAGGAGAGGCCGAAGCCCGCCAGCGCGCCGGCGGTCGTGCCGACGATGCCGATGATCAATCCCTGCATCATGAAGATCGCCATCACGCTCCTCGCGCTCGTGCCCATGGTCTTCAAGATCGCAATGTCCCGCTGCTTCTCCATGACGAGCAGAATCAGAGACGTCACGATGTTCAGCGCGGCGACCATGACGATGAGCCCTATCGCCAGCGAGATCGCGATCTTTTCGAGCCAGAGCGCCGAGAAGAGCGGTTTGTTCTGCGCCGCCCAGTCCTCGGTCAGGTACTCGCGGCCGAGCGCAGCGGGAATCGAGTTCGCGATGTCCGCGGCGCGGAAGATGTTGTCGACGCGAAGTTGAATGAAATCCACCTGGCTCTTCGCGAACAACCGCTTCGCGGCATCGAGCGACACGAAGCCGTACGTCGAATCGAACTCGTACAGCCCGAGGCTGAACGTTCCGGCTACGCGCAGGCGCCTCGGCCGCGGCAGCATGCCGAACGGGGACACCGTGCCCTGCGTCGTGACGAGCGACACCGCGTCGCCGGCCCGGACGCCGAGCTTGGCCGCGAGATCCGCGCCGAGCAGGATCCCCTCGGGGCCGCCGTCTCCGGACGTCAGCGCCGCGAGACTGCCGCTTCGCGTCGCGCGCGCGATGTCGGTGACCTTCGGCTCGAGGCCCACGTCGATGCCCTTGATCTGAATCGGCTCCGTCTCGCCGGACGCGGACAGCAGGCCCATCCCCTGGATCGCCGGCGCCGCGCTGACGACGTGCGGGATCGCGAGCAGCTTGGGAAGCTCCGCGCGGTAATCGGCGATGCCGCCGGACTTGAAGACGTACACGTGCGCGTTCGATCCGAGAATCCGATCGCGGAGCTCCTGCTGGAGCCCCGTCATCACCGCCAACGCAATGATGACGGCCATCACCCCGACCGTCACGCCGAGCGTCGAAATGAGCGAGATGACAGAGATGAACGCCTGCTTGCGCTTCGCAAGCAAATACCGCAGCGCGATCTGCAATTCGAAAGGGATGTTCATCTCAATGCATGACTCGGGTCATTCTCTCTTCCTCATGAGCGGAAACAGAATGACGTCACGGATCGACGGGCTGTTCGTCAGCAGCATGACGAGTCGATCGATGCCGACGCCTTCACCGCCCGTCGGCGGCAGGCCGTACTCGAGGGCGCGGATGTAGTCCTCGTCCATCTGGTGCGCCTCGAGATCGCCCCGTGCCCGATCCTTCAGCTGATCCTCGAATCGCCGGCGCTGCTCCGCCGGATCGTTCAGCTCGCTGAAGGCGTTGGCGACCTCGAAGCCGCCGATGTAGAGCTCGAAACGCTCGACCGTCTCCGGATCGTCCGGCTTCTGCTTCGACAGCGGCGACACTTCGGTCGGAAAGTCGTAGACGAACGTCGGCTGGACCAGGCGATCCTCGCAGAGCGCTTCGAAGATGCCGGTCGTGATCTTGCCGGCGCCGTGGCCCGCGGCCACGTCGAGGCCGAGCGACCGCGCGATGTCCGCCGCGGTGTCGCGACCACGCAGGTCATCGGCGGGGATGTCGCGCTCGAGCTTCCGCGACGCCGCCTCGCGCGCCGCCTCGCGCAGCGACAGCCGCGTGAACGGCGCGGCCAGCGAGATCGCGTGCTCCCCGAACGTGATCTGGTCGGTGCCGACCGCCTTGCGCGCCACCTCCGAGATCAGCGCCTCGGTCATCGTCATCAGCGCCTGGTAGTCCGCGTACGCCTCGTAGAACTCCATCATCGTGAACTCGGGGTTGTGCTGGGTGGAGATCCCCTCGTTCCGGAAGTTGCGATTGATCTCGAAGACCTTGTCCATCCCGCCGACCGTGAGCCGCTTGAGGTACAGCTCCGGCGCGATGCGCAGGTAGAGATCCATGTCGAGCGTGTTGTGGTGCGTCGTGAACGGACGCGCGATCGCGCCGCCGGCGATCGGCTGCATCATCGGCGTCTCGACTTCGAGATAGCCGCGGGCGGTCATGAATTCGCGGATGGCCGCGACGATGCGGCTGCGCGCTTCGAAGACGCGGCGGGAATCGGGGTTCACGATGAGGTCGAGGTAGCGCTGGCGGTAGCGCGTCTCGACGTCGGTCAGCCCGTGCCACTTTTCAGGCAGCGGAAGCAGGCACTTGGAGAGGAAATGCAGCCGCGACGCCCAGATCGTCAGCTCGTTCGTCTTGGTGCGGAACAGCCGCCCCTCGACGCCGACCCAGTCGCCGAAATCGAGGAGCTTGAAGATCTTGAAGTCGAGCTCCGGCATCGAATCCTGGCGGACGTACACCTGAATCTTCGCGCGGCCGTCGGACAACACGAGGAAGTTCGCCTTGCCGAACGAACGGATCGCGAGGATGCGCCCGGCCGTGATCGTGTCCGGCCGATCCGCTTCGAGCTCGTCGTGCGTCCGCTCGCCGTGGCGCTCGACGAGGTCGGCGATCTGATCGCGCCGGTTGAACGTGCGCGGGTAGATCTCGACGCCCAGCGTCCCCAGCTCCGCCAGGTTCGCTCGGCGCTGCTCTACTTGTTCATCTTGAGAGGACATAGATTACAAACGGGCGTGGTGAATCAGCGCGGCGAATCGAGCTTCTTTCTGATGCCATCAAGCATACCGTTAATGAACTTCACCGCGTCCTCGGTGCTGAACGTGCGCGCCAGCTCGAGGGCCTCGTTGATCACGACGGCCGGCGGCGTCTCGGCGTCGCGCAGCATTTCGCAGACGGCCATCCGGAGGATCAGGCGATCGATCACCGCCATCCGCTCCGGGCGCCACCGCTCGGCGGTGCCGGCGATGAGCGCATCGATCTCGGCCAGGCGCGCCACCGTATCGCGCGAGAGATCCGACGCGAACGTGCGCAACGCGTCCGCCGGCGCTTCGGCGTCGGCCCACTGCTGCTCGAAGAACGTCCGGGCCGCCGCCGCGACGTCGGTGCCGCCGATCTCCCAGTGATAGAGGATCTGCAGGGCCGCCTCCCGCGCGCGGTGACGGCGATCCTTGCGCGCGCGCGCCATGTCAGCTCGCCGCCGGCGGTGTGCGCGCCAGCTGCGCGACGACGCTCGCCATTTGTACGGCGGCCGCCGCCGCTTCGTAGCCCTTGTTCGACGGCCCCTCGCCCGCGCGCTCGATCGCTTCCTCGACCGAGTTGGTCGTCAGCACACCGAACGTGATCGGCACGCCGGTCAGGGACGCCGCGGACGTCACTCCGTTGGCCACCGCCGTCGCGAGAAACTCGAAGTGCGGCGTCTCCCCGCGGATGATGCAGCCGAGGCAGATCACCGCCTCGTAGCGGCCGCTCTGCGCCGCGCGCTGCGCCGCAATCGGAATCTCGAAGGCGCCCGGCACGAGCACGACCGTCACGGCGTCGGCCTTCGCGCCGGCCGCGGTCAGCGCCGCCAGCGCGCCCGTCTGCAGACGGTCGGTGACGAAATCGTTGTACCTGGACACCACGACGGCGAAGCGGAATCCCGCGGCCGTCTGGGTGCCTTCGATAGTCAGCATTTATTAGTTTCTCGCGGGGGCCCACCCCCGCTCGCAGCCGTCGCTTACGCTCCGGCTCTTGGCTTGGAGGCTTTCCCGCTCAGTCAGCGCGTGGTCACTTCCCCTTGAACTCGGGCTTGCGCTTTTCCAGAAACGCTTTCGTGCCTTCGCGCATGTCGTCGGTCGACGCGATCAGGCCGAACAGCGTCGCTTCGAACGCGCAGCCCTCCGCGAACGGCATCTCGAGGCCCTTGTTGATCGCCGTCATGATGTAGCGCATCGCGATCGGCGCGTTCTTCGCGAGGTCAGCGGCCAGCGCGCGCGCCGCGGTCATCAGGTCCGCCGCCGGCACGACGCGGTTCACGAGGCCAATCCGCTCGGCTTCCGCGGCGCCGATCGGTGCCCCGGTCAGAATCAGCTCCATCGCCTTGCCCTTGCCGACGAGCCGCGACAACCGCTGCGTGCCCGCGTAGCCCGGCATGATGCCCAGGGTGATCTCCGGCTGCCCCAGCTTCGCCGTGTCCGCCGCGAGCCGCAGCGTGCACGCCATGGCCAGTTCGCACCCGCCGCCGAGCGCGTACCCGTTGATCGCGGCGATCACCGGCTTGCCGAGATGTTCGACGAGATCGAGGACGTGCTGTCCGGTCAGCGCGTGCTCGCGGCCGCTCGTCGGCGTCTGCACCGCCAGCTCGTTGATGTCCGCACCCGCCACGAACGCCTTCTCGCCGGCGCCAGTCAGGATCACGGCTCGGACGCCGTCGTCGCGCCCGATCTCGAGGATCGCGCGGCGCAGCTCGTCGAGCGTCTGCGTGTTGAGCGCGTTCAGCACTTTCGGACGGTTGATGGTGACGATGGCCGTCGCGCCATCGCGCTCGAGGATCAGATTGTCGAAGGCCATAGGACTCAGAATGGGATGGGATACATCAGCCAGCCGAGCACGATGGCTGACAGGACGAATCCACCGAACAACAGGGCGCCGAACCGGAGCTGGTCCCGGACCTCGTCTTTCGTGAGGACCGCGAAGATCAGGGACACGAAGAACGAAAACGTGACGAGCAGCAGGAGATGGCTCGCCATTACTTGCGTCCCTTCGCGATGTCGGTCGCATCGATCACCACGAGCAGGTTCAGCAGGCCCGAGACGATCAGAAAGGCGTTGCCGTACTCGTACGTGACGGCGCGCACATTGCCGGCGCCCTGACTGAAGGCGCCCGCGGCGAAGTAGATCAGGCCGATGCCGAAATTGGCGCACGCCGCCAGCGCGGCCAGCGGATCCGAGAGGTCGAACGAAAACAATCGGCCCTTGAGCGCCAGCCCGAGCGCAAACATCGCGGGCAGCGCGACCAGGAACACGAGGCCCTTCGATCGCCGCCCGAGCCAGAGATGCCCGGCGCCCGGCACGGCCCACGACGCCAGCGCGAGCAGCACGAGGCTGCCCGTTTGCGTCTCTTCCGCGGCTGTGGCACGCACGACTCGTTAGTTTATATTACTTGCCCGCTGACGGGCCCGGGGGTGCGAGGGCGCTCGCGACGACGATCGCGACGGACGCGCCGAGGGGAAATCCGGCCAGGGCGCGGATCGCGTGGCCGGGCATGACGCCGGTCGTCCACTCGTACGCGAGCGTCGCGAGCGTCGGCAACGCCGCGAGCACCAGCGCCCACCGCGCGGGCGTGTCCCGCACCGCCGGCCGCGCGATCCAGGCGATCGCGGCCAGCGCGGCGCCCACGTAGATCCCCGTGCATCGCGCGCAGACCGGCAGCGCCACGCCCCACAGGTGAAACGATCGCGCCGGCAACTGGTGGCAAATGACGCTCCCGAGCCCGTACACGCCGAACGCAAACGCGTAGGATGCCGCCGCCTGCGGCTGGCTGGCCGCGTACGCCGCGGCCGGCAGCGCCAGCGCCCACGCGGACGCGGCTGCCGCAAAAGCGCGTTGCATGCCTGATGGTACACTCTGCCGCGATGATTGCGTCCCCCGCGTCCCCGCGCGAACGGCTCGCCGTCGCGCTGGTATCGGCCACGCTGCTGATGACCGAGCTCGCGCTCACGCGCATCTTCTCGGTCATCATGTATTACCACTTCGCATTCCTCGCCATCTCGATCGCGCTGTTCGGGCTCAGCGCAAGCGGCGTCTTCGCGTACGTCGCGCGCGCGCGCCTCGATCGCCGTCCGACCGACGCGCTGCTCGCCCGGCAGGCGATCTTCTACGCCATCGCGACCATCGCCTCGCTCTTCGTGCTGGTGCGGATGCGGGTCGGCCTGAACTACTCGCCGCACAACCTGGCGTTGATGCTCGCGATCTATGCGCTGGCGGCGCTGCCGTTCTTCACCGGCGGCCTGATCCTCACGCTCGCGATTTCGCGGATGGCGTCGCGCATCAGCGCCGTGTACGCCGCGGATCTGACGGGCGCCGCAGCCGGCTGCCTCCTGCTCATTCCGCTGCTCGACCGACTCGGCGCGCCGGGCGTCGTGCTCGCCGCGGCGGCGCTCGCATTGATCGCCGGCGTCCTCTTCGCTCCCGCATCGTCGCGCGGAGCATTCGCGACCATCGGCGCGGTGGTGCTCGCGATCCCGGTCGCGGGTCAACTGACGGGCCTCGCCGGCTTCGACGTCAACGGGACGAAGGGGCATCCGACGGACACGGTACTGTTCAGCAAGTGGAACTCGTTTTCGCGCGTCGCCGTGTACGCACGCACGCACGGCGATTGGTCGCTGAGTCCGGCGTACCAGGGCCCGCTGCCGGACACGCGATTCATGGACATCGACTCGGCCGCGTCCACGCCCATCCTCCGCGCCGCGCCGGATCTCTCGAACGTCCAGTACCTGCGCTACGAGCTCACCGCGCTCGCGTATGCCTTGAAGGAACGCCCAGCCACTAGCCACCAGCCACCAGCCACTGAAGGGTTTTCCGCCCTCGTCATCGGACCGGGCGGCGGCCGGGACCTCCTCTCCGCGCTGGTGTTCGGCGCGCGGCATGTGGACGGCGTCGAGATCAACCCGATCATCGCGAATGACGTGATGCGCGATCGGTTTCACGACTACTCGGGCGGCATCTACACCAACCCGCGCGTGCGCATCGCGATCGACGACGGCCGCAGCTTCGTGCGGCGAACGCCGGATCGCTACGACGTCATTCAGGCGTCGCTCGTGGACACGTGGGCCGCGACGGCCGCCGGCGCGTACACGCTCACGGAGAACACGCTCTACACCGTCGAGGCGTTCCAGGACTACATCGATCACCTGAACGACGACGGCCTGCTGACGATCACGCGGTGGGTGTTCGACGGCCTGCGGCTGGTGTCGCTCGCGCAGCAGGCGTGCGCCGAGCGCGGCTGGGACGCGAAGTCGCGCCTGGCGATCGTGCAGCACGAACGCGTCGCGACGTTTCTGCTGAAGAAGACGCCCTTCACGAAGGACGAGATCGCGCGCCTCCGCGACATCGCGGCGCGGCTGCAGTTTCACGTCCTGTATGCGCCGCCATTCGACGATGACGCGCTGCCGGGCGCGATCGCGAGCGTCGACGACGTGGACGGGACCGCCACCGCGGATTACGCGCGGCTCATCACGGCGCCCGATCGCCAGCAGTTCTACGCCGCGTATCCGCAGGACATTCGTCCGACGACCGACGACCGGCCGTTCTTTTTTCACACGACGAAGCTCGCCGACCAGTTTCACGTCGCGTTCGGGCGGACGATGCTGTTCGGCAACGGACTGAGCGCGCTGCTGACGCTCATCGGCATCTCGTGCGCGCTCGTCGTGCTGTTCGTCATCGGCCCGCTGATCGTCGTGCACGCCGGCCGCGGCGCGCCGGCGCAGGGCTGGCCCGGCTGGCTGGTGTACTTCGGCGCGCTCGGCGCCGGCTTCATGCTGGTGGAGGTGGCGCTCCTGCAGCGCTTCGTCCTGCTGCTCGGCCACCCGGTCTACTCGCTGACCGTGACGCTGTTCTCGCTGCTGCTGGGCACGGGCGCGGGCGCGGCGCTGAGCCGCCGGCTGCAGGAAGACACGCTGCGGAGGTCGGCCGCGCTGGCGCTGCTGGCGATCGCGATCACGGCCGGGGCCGCCATGATGTTCGTGACGCCCCTCGTCTCCTGGGCGATCCCCTTTTCGCGCGCCTTCCGAATCGTCGTCGCGTTTGCGACGCTCGCGCCGATCGGCATGCTGCTCGGGATTCCGATGCCGGCGGGGATCCGGATGCTGAGCCGGCGCGCGCCGGAGCTCGTGACCTGGGCGTGGGGCCTCAACGGCGCGCTGTCAGTCGTGGGCGCGACGCTCGCGATCTTCATCGCGATGAACTGGGGATTCGGCGCGACGTTCGTCGCGGCGGCGGTGACCTACGCGATCGGCCTGGCGGCCCTGCTGACGACCTGACCCTACCAGCCGACGACGCGCAGCAGCAGCCGCTGCCACGCGGGCGCCATCAGCCACTTCATCACCACGTCCAGCACGAGACCACCGAGCGCGACGAGCATCACGCGCCGCGCGCGCGCGGCGTCCACCCGGAATCCGCCGAGGCGCGACAGCACCGGCGTCGACAGCGTCACGCCGATCGCCACGAAGCTGACGATGCGGACGATCGCCCAGGGCACCCAGCCGAGGATCATCGTGACAACCGGATGCGCGCTCGAGGCGGCCAGCGTGCCGACGTAGTGCCCCATGTAGTTCATGAGCACGGCGCCCATCGCCAGCGCGAGGACGCCGGCGCTGGCGAGCGCCAGCAGCATGAACACGACGGCGTGCAGCGCGTGCTGCGGCAGAAAGCGCGACGGATCGCTCTCCGCGCCGCGGCCGCTCATCACCCAGGCGAACATCTCGGTGCGGTACGCCGCGCCGTGGATGAACAGCGTGTCGGTGCGCCACGGCTGCGCGAACGACAGCAGCGTCGCGCACACGGCCAGCGTCAGCGCCCAGATCAGCATGCGGGTGATCGCGAGCGTCACGTCGCCGCGGCGGAGCGCGACGACCATGAACGGAAATCCGGCACACGTGTTGAACACCGGCACGAGCAGCGGGACGCCGGCGGCCCACCCGGCGGCATAAGAAAGGACGGTCGCGAGCGGAATGGCGAGGCCGATCACTGAGGCGCTGGTGCCTGCAACCTGCCGAACTGCGTCTCGTACCGCGCGGTGAATTCATCCCACGTGAAGGCATGGCTCTGCCCGCCGAGATGCTCGAGCGCGTAGGTGGCCGCCACGCTGCCGATGCGGGCGCAGACGTCGTCCGGCAGGCCGAGCGCGATCCCCTTCAGCAGACCGCCGCGAAACGCATCGCCGACGCCGGTGGGATCGACGATGCGCGACGGCGTGACCGCGGGCACGTCGACGCGGCCACCGCCGGCGGAGAACACCGATGATCCGTGCTCGCCGCGCGTGACGAGCAGCGTCTTTGCGCGCTCCAGAATGCCCGCTTCGCTCATGCCGGTCTTCTCGCGCAGCAGCTCCAGCTCGTAGTCGTTGCAGATCACCATTGTCGCGCCATTGATCCCGTCGGCCAGCTCCGCGCCGGACATGCGCGCGCACTGTTGGCCCGGGTCGAAGATGTACGGGATGCCCAGGCTGCGGCATTCCTCGGCGTACTGCACCATCGCCGCCGGGTCGTTGGGCGAGATGATCGCGACGCCGCAGCCGTCCACGGTGCGGAACGACAGTTCGGCGGCGTGGGCCATGCTGCCTGTATAGAAGGAGGCGATCTGGTTGTTGGAATCGTCGGTGCTGCAGAAAAAGGACGCCGTGAACTTGCCCGGCACCTGCGCCACCAGCGACGTGTCGACGCCGGCCGCCTCGAGCCACTGGCGATACTCGCCAAAATCCTCGCCGGCGGTGCCCATCAGGTACGGCCGCTCGCCGAGCAGCGCGAGCGTGTAGGCGATGTTCGGCCCGCAGCCGCCGCGGCGCTTGTGCATCGTGTCGACGAGGAAGCTCACGCTCAGCCGCTGCAGATGGTCCGGCAGGATCAGCTCGGTGAATTTGCCGGGAAACGACATCAGGTAGTCGAACGCGATGGAGCCGGTCACTACGATCTTCATGGTGATATCGGTTTCTAGATTCTATGGGTTCCAGGGTTCTACGGGTTCTAGGGTTCTACGGCTGTTCGTGTGCAAATAGC
>Ga0193726_1001929_pt1 | contig 14932 bp, 13 predicted proteins | sample H2c1metaG_FD_144928 | JGI IMG/M metagenome (GOLD analysis project Ga0193726, IMG submission 144928) | Soil microbial communities from a riparian zone of the East river system, Colorado, United States - H2c1 | ecosystem: Environmental > Terrestrial > Soil > Riparian zone | place: USA: East River... | reverse complement strand
CAAAGTCGTAGCGCTCACCACGTCCGGCGATTGCGATTTCAGAATGAGCCCCGTCGGATCGCTGGTGATCGCGCTGTAGTTGAAACCGTACCCTCCATCGTTCAGTAGATTGGAATTGATCGTGAAGGTGTAGTGTCCCACTGCTTGCCAGCCCGGCGAGTTCGTGTTGGTGATCGAAACCCCCGGCAGAACCGCGCCGGTGAACAAACCGCCCGGCTCAAGCGTGGGGATCGAATCGTGTTCATAGCGGCCGAAGACCGAGAACTTGGAGTTGAATACGTGATCGCCCCGCACCACTTCCTGGCGGCCGTTGAAGACATTCCGTTGCGCCGTCACCAGCGAAAAGAGGCTGGCTGTGCTGTTCGGCGCGGCGAACTTGGAGAAGAGATCGTTCACGTACGCTTGCGCGACCGGGTTGGGGGTAGTGATGGTGTTTGCGTTCGCCGTGCAGGTTCCCGCACTGAAAGCCACGCAGACGTTGTTCTGAAAGGTGCCGGAAAGCATTGCCTGGGTGGGCTCGGTCGCGTTGAACGTCGAGTAGGTAATTACCCGGCGAAACTCTTGCGAGAAAAAGAAGAATGTCTTGTTCTTGATGACCGGGCCGCCGATCGTATATCCAAAATCGTTGTAACGGAGCGGTGGGCGCTTGATGTTCGACGAGTTGTTGAAGAAGTTGTTCGCGGCCAGCTTGTCATTGCGCAGGAACTCGTAGGCGTTCCCATGGAACTTGTTTGTCCCGGACTTGGTGATGACGTTGATGATTCCGCCGCCCGCGCGGCCGAATTCGGCGTCATATTGTGTACGCAGAACCTTGAATTCGCTGATCGAGTCCACGCTTGGGAAGTTGCTCAACGTAAGATTCGAACCGCGGTCGACGTTGTCGACTCCGTCGATCGTCCAGGAGTTGGCGCTGTTGCGCTGTCCGTTGATCGAGAAACTCACAGTGGCAGCCAGTCCGGAAGGCAACGAGTTGCCGATATAAAGCTGGTTCAGGTTGCCCATCGAGACGCCGGGCATCAGGCTCACCAGCTGCTCGTAGTTGCGTGTGCCGAGTGAGAGTTCACGCACTTGTGTGCCGGTAATCAGACCGGTCGGCGTCACGCTTTGCGTGTCCACCTGCATCGCATCCGATTGCACATTCACCGTTTCGGTCACCGCTCCGATTTCTAGCGTGAAGTTCACCGCCAACTTCTCCGCCACGTCCAGAGTTATCCCGCTCTGCATGGTCTTCTTGAATCCGGTCATTTCCACAGTCACGTGGTAGTTGCCGATCGGGACCAGCGGAGCCACGTATTGGCCGCGCTCGTCCGTCGTAACTTCACGAACCACGATGCCCTGATCGGCATTCGTCACCGTCACCTTGGCCCCGGCGACGATTCCTCCTTTCGAATCCATCACCGTACCTGCAATCGTCCCCGTCGTGTTCTGCGCGGCAACCATCCCAGACGATCCCAAACACACTGCAAGACTCAACAACGTAAGCAAGCGTCCCATCCTCACACCCCCCTTAACTCAAACTCCCGATCTCAGGTTGCCTCGTCAGACGGTTGACAACCTTGCAGCGATCACCGCGGTAAACAGAACGAACAAACTCGATCGGCCGTCCGTCATGCAAGCACGCCGTGCGCGTAAAGCGGAAAACCGGCGACTTGGCGCGCACTCGCAGCAATTCAGCTTCAGCGGCGGTAGCCAGCGAAGCTTCCGCGACTTCATCGGCCATGTATACCTGCAAGCCATAATGTTCGTGCAGCGCGCGATACAACGACCCCTTGGGATCGAATTTTTCCAGTAAGTTAGGACACAGCCGTGCTGGCAGGTGGGTGGCTTCCACGCAAAGCGGCGCGAGGTCGGCGATGCGCACGCGTCGCAGAAAGAACGCTTCTTCTCTGGGGCCCAGGTGCAACGCTTCCGCCACGTCGCTATCCGGGTGAAGGCACTTGAAGGCCAGCACCTTTGACCGTGGCTGCGAGCCGCGATCCTTCATCTCTTCGCTGAAGGAAAAAAGGTGGCGGAAATTCTTCTCCAGCTTCATTCGTGAAACGAAGGTGCCTTTGCCGGATTGACTGTAGGCCAGACCCCGGCTGCAAAGGGACTTCAGCGCCTGCCGCGCCGTCATCCGGCTCACGCCCAAGCGCACCGATATTTCCTGTTCGGATGGAATCAGGTCGCCCGGCTTTAATTCGCCGGTGCGGATCTGCACGATCAGCCGCTGCAATATTTGGTAGTACAGCGGCAACACGCTTTGCCTGTCGAGAACGACCGTTTCCAAATCACCCCACCTGTATAGACGACTGGACATATAATGCTCCATTCCGCTCTCTGTCAAGCTAAAACAGAGACGCTTCTGGTTCGCTTACGAGGACGCGCGTGTCAATTCAACGAAGGCAGCGGCTATGTTGACGCAATTTCAATTGACGCCTGGGCCAAAGGAATGACGGCATCCATTTTTTTTGTTCAGGAATTTCGACCATTTGCCTCCGGTAAATTCGAGTTATTGGGCGACCCGTTGGCTGTCATTGATGGGGAAGTTCAGAATCCTTCGGCTTCCTCAGTGATCTACTTACAAAGCTTGCCATCCAGTCTCATCCTAAAGCCGCTGAACATTGGTCTGTGTGGTTTGTAGAAACAAGTTGCGAGTAAACTGATTCTGGACTGGTCGCCGGAACAAATCGCCGGATGGTTGAAATCCAGTATCCCGATGATGAGAGCATGCGTGTGTCCCACGAAACCATTTACCGAAGCCTGTTCATTCAAGCACGCGGAGTGCTGAAAAAGGAGCTGCTGGAGCACCTGCGGTCCAAGCGCCGCATACGCCGATCGCAGCACTCTCGTATCTTTAAAGACGCGCGCGGTCAAATTCCCGAGGCCATCCCCATCAGGGAAAGACCCGCTGAAGTGGAGGACCGTGCCATTCCTGGTCACTAGGAGGGCGATCTCCTGCGCGGCTCAAGAAACAGTCACATCGCGACCTTGGTGGAAGGCCATTCGCGTTTCACCGCGCTCGTGAAGGTCCCCAGCAGAGACACGGCGGCTGTCGTCGCCGCACTGACTCGGCATGTTCGTAAACTGCCCAAGGCCCTGCGCCGTTCCTTAACATGGGATTGTGGATTGGAGATGGCCAAACACAAGAGCTTTACCGTGGCCACGGATGTGAAAGTCTACGTCTGTGATCCGCAGAGTCCCTGGCAACGCGGCTCGAACGAAAACACAAATGGGCTATTACGACAATACTTCCCGAAGAAAACTGACCTGTCCGACTATTTCCAGTCGGATCTGGACCAAGTAGCGCTGCGCTTAAATCAGCGCCCATGAAAGGCTTTAGGATTTCAGACTGCGGCGAGTAAACTTCAAGAAAGGGTTGCGTCGACCCAGCTAACCGGATAAGTGGTTCAAGAGTAGCTTCCTATTAGGATGGATTTTTAATTTGTCTTGGCCTTCAAAATCCCCGCACTCAACAACGCCCCAAGCTCATCCCGATTCACCCACTCTTCCGCAATTTTCCCATCCTTCATTCGAAAAATTACAATGGCGTCCCACACCACAGATTTCCCATTCACATCGTAAGTCCCAATCCTCGTTCGCATCTCTCCGGCTCCGGTCGCTCGATGCGTAATACGCACAACCACCTTATCCCCGGACTGGAAAATGTCATGGACTTCCGTCGCCATTTTCGAGTACGTCGCGTCAATCCTCTCCACCATCCCGCGCAGTCCACCGCTCCCTTTGATGTCACCCGTCACAAAATGAATCACATACTCCGGCTGAAACAAGCTCTCGACCAGATCAGGATTTCTACCGTCCAGCACCTCATGAAAATAACGGAGAACAACTTTCTGCTCGTCATCGCCCGCCGCAGCCAAAACATGAACTCCCATCACCGCAAGCACAACAAATGGAATCAAACCGCATAAGGAAGTCTTCATAACCCGAAATACTACTCGCCACTCGCCACGCACGGCAATCTGAATCGCAAGAGCATACTTGCAAAAAGGGCGGTGGGTGCAGACGACCCGTTGTAGTTGGCGGGCTGGGAGTGGCGACCGGCCGTACCCTGTTTTATGAAATTGGAAAAGAGAGACCATCAACGCGATTCGTCGGTCGAGAAGCTCGAACCTCACAAGGGATTCCTCGTCGAAACGTCCGGAATCACAATTCAAGATAGGCTTCGTCCTACAGCGGCTAAAGTCTCAGCTGCGCGGAATGTACTAGGTCATTACGTCTGAGAGCTTGTGCTTCGGTGTGTCACCCGTCTTCATTTACGTGGGAGGGGCGTTGCCACCACGTCGGAAACTTTTTGCAGCACTATTCGCCCATCGTAGTCGTGTTTCTTCCCATACCCTTTGCCGACTCTGGTCCTTCTCCCATCCTGCACAGTAACCAGCGAATCGAAGCTGCCTTCAAACGTCGCTTCAATGTGGATCGGCCTCGGATGATACCTAGCATCCTCGAACTTCTTAAAAGAATCGTCGCGTACGAGATCGAACCCAGGTGCGGGCGTTACCTGTTTTGGAAAAACCACAACGACTCTCATCCAAGAGGAACACGGCTTTTCAGTAAAGGCGTCTATCCACATATCGTTGCCAGCGATGCTTCCTCGAACGCTGACCATCTTGCCTGCGTACCGTTCCGGATGTTGATATAAATCACAGAGGGTCACCTCAAGCGGTTGTTCGGCGACTTGCCCCCAACTCGGGGCACACGAAGCCAGGAGAAGTACGAAAGCGCACGGCACCCATCTGATTGTTGTCATTGTGGGTTCTTCTGCTTCTGCTCTTTGGGCGGATTGTATGACGTTCTGAATGGCGTGTTCGCGGTCTCTTTCTAGAGATAGCTTGTCCTTATCAGCTCGACATGCTCACGAACGCAAGCGGCTCCCTAGAAACTAGAACCAAAAATCAAAGTACATCGAAGTTTCTGCTCGAACTGGAGCCTGCCCGCACTGCGCGGGCTTATAACGCCAGCGCCTAAAATTCTCGAATGCGATCGTATTCGCATTAACGTCTGCTCCTTGAATGACCTTTACGTGAGACAAAGTGCCGTCCGCTTCAACCACCCCATAAAGAATTATTCTTGTTGGCATACGGTTAGCCCGTGGATTGAGTGCAGAATTTTGTCCACCACGATAAATTGGCACAGCATCTTGCATATCGTCACATTGGGGCCACAGCTCTGCGCCCTGCGGTGCATTAAATAGCGTCGTATTAACTTCTTTTACTTCGCTAACCTCCAAAACCTTTACCGAAGCCATTAAGTTTTTGCTCTTGAACGATCGAATTTCGCAGGGAACAAGTTTCCCACCAGCGGAATGAAAATCGCTGAATTCGATTCGTGTGATTCCAGGCGTAGCACGCTCGGCTTGTGGATACTCAATGCGGATAAGCGTGCCATTGGCATCGTCAAAGCATAGAATTCGGTCCACTGCTAGGGGCCACTTCACTTCTACGCAGTCCTGCCGCAGGCCATCTTTCTCTCGACTCTTTATCTTGCCAAGCGTTTGAGTTGCCCGCACCTTCAACACAGGTTTTAAGTAAAGCAATCCCGATAAGTAATAGATAAGTGCAGGTTGGTAGTCCAGCGTACTTTTTTGCCAGTACCCGTTGGCATCATGTACGCGTAGCCGATCGAAATTTGCAAAGTGAATCTGTTCTCGCCATTGTGAAGGCGAGACCCAATCATAGGTGTAGTCGCCCTGGGCCATGTCGCCGCTCGCACTGGCGACCTGAATTTCCGCACGTATCCTCAGTGGCGGAGTTCCTTCTGCCCATAGCTGCTGCGAACGCGCACGCTCAACGAGGGCTTCGGAACTGCCTTCTTTCCCTTGGGCGGCGCAGTGGAAAGTATTTGTCAACAAGATACAAGCAAAGAACAAAATAGTGCTTTGATTGAGTCTCATATAGCGCCGGATTCTAACTTATTCTCTTAATTTCGTCTAACCTCAGTTAACAGTCGGGTGTTCTGTTCAAAACTGCAGTCGGTTCTCGCTGGTAGCAATCCTTGCGCTGGCTTTGGGAATCGGCGCTTGCACGGTGGTCTTCAGCGTCATCCACAGCGTGTTCTTTCATGCGTTTCCGATCAAGAACTTCGATCGATCTGTCGTTCTCAAAATGTACAATCGGGTGCTACGCGTGGAGCAGGAATGGATTCGCCACTTGACGCAATATCCTAGAACTGGGATAGCCTGAACTGGCGGTGGCGATGCTGTGTTCAGGCCCGTTTGTGATTTTCTGACTCACCCCAGTATTTATTTGGTAGATGAATACCTATCACGTTATTCGTAGCGCAGGGCGATGAGTGGATCGACTGCCGCGGCGCGGCGCGCAGGGAACCAGCAGGCGGCGAGGCCCACCGACACGACAATCAAAGCGACGACGCCAAATGTCCACGAATCAGTAGTTGAAACGCCGGAAATTTGGCTGGCGAGTAAGCGAGTAAGGGCGAAACCGGCGCAGACGCCGATGACAATTCCTGTGCCCACCAGCCGGAACCCGTTGAGAAGTACGAGCCGAAGAATATTGGTCTGTTGCGCCCCCAAGGCCATGCGAATACCGATCTCGTGAGTTTGCAGCGACACGGTGTAGGCCATCACACTGAATATGCCGATGATAACGAGGGCCAGTCCGATAAAAGCGAAGGCTGCCAGCACTACCAGTTCAAATTGCGGCCCTCGGTAGAACTCCCTCAACGAACCTTCCAACGTGCCAGAGGTGGCAATCTGCACGCCTGGATCGATGGCCTGGACTTCGCGTCCCATACCCTTCAATAGCGGTCCGGGATCGATCGAAGTTTTCGCCATGAAGTATCGCCAGTTGAATCCCGCAACGCTGTAGGGAACAAATGCTTGCGGGAAGGACTGCCAGGACGGATCGTCATAGCCCCGGGTTTTGAAGTTCCGGACGATCCCAATAATCTCGAAATACGTGTCACGCGGCGCGGCTAGAAAGGGGAGATCGAACGTGCCCAGTTTGACTTTGTGACCCAGAGGATCCTCATTGGGAAAGTATTGTCGAGAAAAGGCCTCGTCTACGACCATCACGTCTCGCGCCGCAGATACATCGTCTCCGGAGAAGAACCGTCCACGAAGCAGAGGCAGTCCGAGGAGGTGAAAGTAATCCTCGCTGCACATTTCATACCGTGTCTCCCAGCGGTCTGCATGAGGCTTGCCGGGGATGATTGTGTCGCTGACTTCGTATAGCAGTGGTGGTGGCTCCGCAAGTTCGGCAGCGGAGATAACGCCCGGGAGTGTTCGCATGCGCTCGAGGAGTTGCCGCGTCAGCAGGTTCTTCCTTTGCAAGAAGCCGGGGAGACTTGTGTTATACGTCGGCGGCAGACTGAGCTCGAAGAAAAGAACATTCTTCGGATCAAACCCCAGGTCCACTCGAGTGAGAACGAGAAAGCTCCGCATCAGAAGTCCGGCGCCGATCAACAGCACGATTGACAGCGCAACTTCAGTGACCACCAGACCGGCGCGAAGCTTTCCGTGCCGGAATCCTCCCCCGACACCTTTGCCGCTCCCCTTCAGGCGTGGCTGCATCTCGCCATCGACAACGTGGAGCGCCGGCGCCAGACCGCAGAGGATCGTCGTCAGTACGGCAAGGCCTAAGGACACCAACAGAACCGGCGTACTCATACGAATCACGGTTTCCTCAGGGAGAGTGCCAGCAGGAATCAGCGCGACTACTATCTGCAAACCCGAGTACGCCAGCACACACCCCGCTAAAGACGAAGCGGCTGCCAACAAGAAGCTTTCCTGGAGTAGCTGCCAAATCAGGCGACTGCGAGTTGCTCCGAGTGTAGCGCGCACGGCCATTTCCCGTTCGCGGGCGGTAGCCCGAGCCAGCAAAAGGTTCGCAACGTTGCTGCAGGCGATCAAAAGCAAGAACAAGACAGCGACAAGCAAGGCATAAAGTGTTTTCTTGAAGCTTCCGACAAGACTGTCGAGCAACGTCTCTGGCGTGATCGCAAACGTGTCCTCTGGGAAAATTCCACCTGGGTTGGGTCTTTGCATCCGGTGCGCGATGCCGTCGAGGTCCGTTCCCGCCATCTGCACGGTAGCGCCACGCCTGAGGCGTCCCATCATTTGAAACTGTTGGTTTTCAGGGGTAACTGGCACCCAGAAATTTGCCTCGAAGGCATTGAACTGTGGGGGCATGATCCCCACAAGAGTTGTCGGCTTGCCTTCCAGGATGAAAATGGTACCGAGGATTCGGGGGTCGCCGCCGAACTCCCGCTGCCAGAACCGATAGTTCATTACCAGCACGGGCGGAGCATCAGCGCGCCCATCATCCTCCGAAATAGTCCGGCCCAGCAGTGGAGCGACTCCCAGGTAGTCAAACGTGTTGGCCGTTACCGCTTCTCCAAAGGGAAAGTAACGGATGGACTTGCCATCGTCATAACTGACTCGTATGAGGGTATAGGCGATGATGTCTTCAAAAACATGATTCTGTTCGCGAAAGGCACGCACCTCTTCCGAACTGAAGGCCTTACGATCCTTCCATTCGCCGCCAGTCGTTCGACTGTGCATTTTGAGAATGACAGATCGATCGAAGTTCTTGTACGGAAGCGCATGAAAAAACACGCTGTGGATGACGCTGAAGACCACCGTGCAAGCGCCGATTCCCAAAGCCAGCGCAAGGATTGCTACCAGCGAGAACCGGCGATCCTTGCAAAGATTCCGCACGGCGTAGCGAAAATCGCGGAAGAGATTGTCGAGATTTGTTTCCCAGCGGGTGGCGCGGATCTCTTCTTTGACGCGTTCGAGTCCGCCGAATTCGAGATCGGTCTGGCGGCGGGCTTCCTCAGGCGATAGGCCAGCTGCAACCTTGGCCGCGATTTGATTCTCGAGGTGGAAGCGAAGTTCCGTATCGAGAAGTTTTTCTGCTTGGGATTTACGGAATATGCGCCTGAGCCAGCTCACGCTTCACTCCTTTCCGCCAGTTTTCCTATTCCACCGTTCTAAGAATCATGGCTATGGCATCGGACATTTTTTTCCCAGTTGAGAACTTCGATTTCAAGTTGCCTACGGCCCTTTCTGGTTAGCAAGTAAAACTTGGCCTTGCGGCCGGTTTCCGAGTCTTTCCATTCGGATTGGAGCCAACCGCGGTCTTCAAGGCGATGTAGGGCGGGATAGAGAGAACCTTGATGAACCTGGAAGAAATCGTTGGAGAGTTGCTGGAGGCGCTGAGCAATGGCGTAACCATGGGACTGCTCCAAAGCGACGATCTTTAGGATCAACACGTCAAGCGTTCCCTTGAGAAGTTCATTTCCGACTTCATCCATACTAATACCTAGGACTTCGACATATATGCTCAAACTAGCCTCATGTCAAATGGATTTTCGCAAAATAAAAATCGATTAATCCGGCATTCTCAGCTCCAAGTCGCGAATATGGTGAGCGATACGTGAAGTGCAGGTTTTGGGTCGTGAGAGGCACCGGGATTTCCAGAGCGGCGCATCGGTCGGCATGAGCTTGTTTCCAACGGTCGGGAAGGCAAAGCGAGGGGTTCTCACCTTCTTGAACCAGCCGGCAGATGCAGCTATGGGCGTTTATAGAAGCAGGGCGTACTGCGAGGGCGAGAGCTTGAAGAAGATGGTTAAGATAGGTTGAATGATGAACGGCTTAGTAAAGGCGAAATCAAAAATGATTACGGCACACTTAACGTCTATCTCTCACTTCATCCCGATACCGGATTTTGTCCAACTGCTCAACCGAGAGGGCCTGAACAGCATCCGCGGATACTCTACCGAATCCTGTTTCTCGTAGCCGGCTTGCTTGTAATCTGGCTTCTGTTCGGCAATTCCTTCATCGCAAAGGTTAGGTTCAGCACCCACTTTTCCGGTTAGCGGCGTTGGCAAGTGCCAGAGGGTCGGTCAGTTCGAGTTAAAAGCTAAACTGGAAGGGAGTGTCAGTTACAACGGGTTTGCCGTCTTTCACCGCCGCCTTGCATTTCCATTTTTTCAACGTATTTATCACTGACTCATCCAAGCCTAGTCCCGGCCCCCTAAGGACACGGATGTGCGTGAGACTGCCGTCCAACTCAACAATAGCGTCCGCTAGAACGGCACCATGAAATTTTGCCGCCTTTGCTTCCTTTGTTAGGGGAGGGTTCGGCCTGTATGTGCAGACTGGCAAGCTCACGCCGTTCATCCCTGCGGCGACGGGTTTGTCACTAGAGCTACCTTTATCTGGGATAGGACCCGGATGCGTGGAGGGAGTCTGCGTTTGCAAAGGCTCTGCAAGCCACAGAACTATTAGGAAAGCCAGGCAGAGTGCCGGTAATGCGCTGCATAATTGGCGCGGGGCCAATGTTTTGTGGCTAAACTTCTCGTTCATAGAAGCCTCAGTGCCCGGTAAGTCGGATGGTCTCAATGGGGTCGACGCAACACTTTCTTGAAGTTTACTCGCAGGAGTCTGAAAACCTAAAGTCTTTCGTGGGCGTTGATTTAAACGCAGGGCTACTTTGTCCAGATCCGACTGGGTACAGTCGGACAGGTCAGTTTTCTTCGGGAAGTATTGTCGTAATAGCTCATTTGTGTTTTCGTTGGAGCCGAGTTGCCAAGGGCTCTGCGGATCGCAGAAGTAGACTTTCACATCCGTGGCCACGGTAAAGGTCTTGCGTTCGGCCATCTCCAGCCCACGATCCCTTGTTAACGAACGGCGCAGGGCCGCGGGCAGCTTACGAACATGCCGAGTCAGTGCGGCGACGACAAAAGGAAGCCGCACAAGCGGGGCTAGGTTTCGACATTTCGCTAGTAAATCCAATCGATACAAATCTAGTTGCACGAAAAATAGTGGAACGTAGAAGGGTTGCAAAATGTCGCGTAGCTGTTTGATTCTAAATATTTAAGAGTGGCGCGCCCGGCGTGATTCGAACACGCGACATTCTGCTTAGAAGGCAGATGCTCTATCCAACTGAGCTACGGGCGCTTAGATTGATTCTAAAAGATTTGCCCATCACTCGACCACCCATTTCTTGTGTCTAGACCCCCTACTGTGACAGAACTGTGCCAGAATTGGTGAATTCTGTCACAGGAGGCACCGCAAATTCGGACATTTTCATTGGCACGCCTGTTCATTTTCGTCAGTGCTTCCCGTTGCATTTGCAACTTCATCTGAGAATACTTCTTGAAGACTTGCGCGTCGCCTTGTCGAAGCAGCTGGGTTACCCATTCATCTGCTACTCCGACCGCACTAAACCGAGTGGCATAGTTTGAGCGAAGATCATAGATTCTGAAGTAGGGAATCCCCGCCCGTTTGAGTGTCATTTAGACCGTTGAGTTTGGCGGAACTAATGAGGCTGTAAATCGCCGCGGCGCGTTCACCACCGGCATCTGAACCAGTAAATAAATAATTTTTTCTGCCTAACACCACGGCACGCAAGGAACGTTCTGCGGCATTATTGTCAATCTCGAGGCGACCGTCGTCGCAGTAACGCAGCAGCGCTTCCCATCGCCCCAGCGCATAGCGAACGGCTAGCGCGGTATCGGATTTCCTCGACAGTTTTCCCGACGTCTCCTCGAGCCATTGCTTCAGTGATTCCAGCAACGGTCGGCTGCGCGTGTTGCGGATCTCGCTCCTCTGATTCTTTGAGGAACTGCGAGACGAAGCGAACGCTTACGTCAGTGATGTTAATTTTTTGAGTGAGTCGACGTTAATTCGTGACAACCCACTGATCGCCTGCCGCGGAGTTCAGAATCATAGAAGACTTGGATGGCCAAGGAATCGCAAAGCCTCGCTTGGCCGTACCCGACAAAGTGACGGGGAGTGTTGCGTGATTCTGAATTTCGCCGAACAACGCTTTCACCGCGCTTCTTTCTGAAGTTACAGCCATCGCATAAGTACAAATGTAATTTTGGATTTCAGGAAAATTTTCAATTACGTAGGGACTTCCCATGGCAACCACAATCGTGTTTTCCGGGTCCGTCCTAAGGATTTCGTGCAGAAGTCGTCCACTTGGACCTGCTAGGCCAAAGACAGTCTGTGACGCGCCCTTTGTCTCCAATTGTCGGGCACCACGATGAGCAAAATATCCCACTACAACAACTTCGTCGGCACGCAATATGTTCTTCAATATTTCAATTCCACCGGCCGTGGCAGTTCGGTTGTCAACATAATAGAATCGTGTTTCAGGTCGGTATTGTTTAAATTCAGCTTCAAATTCATGCCCGTTCGTCGATTCCAGTTCATCGGACATGAAAATAACTACCATCGAGCGGTTGGGTTTCGCCAGAGCTTCAGATGTTTGATGTACGAGAGCGTCGAATGGAAGTCGCCGTCCGTTGTATTTTACCAACGTAATTGCCTTGTCTGAAACACCTTGAGCCAATTCAAAACCTTCTGGCTGATTGATGAGTCGGGTCATGTCCTCGATCGAAACGATTCGAGATCTATTCAAGCCGACTCCCGCTTTCATCAACAGAATTCTGCGAACCGACTCATCAATTCTCGTTATCTGGATTTCACCGCTGTTTACTGCATCAAGAATCGCGTGGAACGCACCATCGAGATCCGTCGGAATACTGATTACGTCACATCCGGCCTTGACGGCATCTACTGCCGCCATCGCCGTGGGCGACCTCTTCGATCTGTCGTACAGTGCTGTAATCCCTTTCATCTCAAGTGCGTCAGTGACGATCAATCCCTTAAAGCCGAGCCTTTCGCGCAGGACTTTCGTAGCAATGTTATAGGAGGTGGTAGCAACTTTGTTCAAGTCAGGTTCCAGAGCAGGAACTCGAATGTTGGCCAACATGACGGAATCCACACGAGCATCTATCGCGCTCTCAAAGGGGGGCAACTCAAATTTCTCAAGATGCTGAACGTCGCTGGTAATGAGTGATACTCCACGGTGGGAATCGAGCGATGAATCACCTTGGCCAGGAAAATGCTTTGCGGTCAACAGGAGACCATTCTTGTGCGCCCCTCGGATGAAAGCTGAAACCAAAGTGGCAACTTGCTTCGGGTCTTCTCCGAAGGACCTGTCGTTTATGATTGGATTTGCAGGGTTGCTGTTCACGTCGGCGACGGGAGCAAATGCCCATTGGATACCCACGCTCCTAGCTTCCAAAGCGGTCAATTCTCCGAATCGCTCTGCGTCGCTTACATTACCTGCCGCGCCGAACGCCATCGGCCATGGAAAAGACGGCACGTCGGCCATTCTCGATGCCAGGCCTCGTTCAATATCTGCGGCAATTAGGAGAGGCAAAGTGGAATCTTTTTGAAGACGATTCACTGTCCTCGCTACATCGATTGGCGAGCTACGAAGCGGTCCTCCGCTGGAAATATGCATTCCCAACACTACTGAGCCAATATGATATTGTTGGATTAGAGAGCGAATCGAGAGGTAGTCTGGAGATTGATTATTCGCGTAATCTGGATAACAACGAATTTGAATCATCTGGCCAACTTTTTGCTCCAGCGACATTCCTTTTAACAAATTCTGCACCCAAGCAATACCCTCCTCTCTGGGCGTGTCGACCAAGCTAATGTGTCGAGTCTTGTCGTCGGCGCTGGTCGAAAACAACAAGAGGCCGCAAATCGAAAAAACCAAAAAGTGCGGTCTCAATATTCGTCCAGATGACAGGATCATCCAACAAATGAAATGTGGAGTGGATTTCTTCTTCATGCGCCGCACGATTTTAGATATTGTTTTTGCAGCGCGGCAATTTGAGCCGCGATACCAGGTGTCGAAGCTGGCATGGCTAACAACAGGTTGAGTTCTGATGAAAGGGCGGAGCACGTGTAATTTTTGGCTACGGGCGACGGCGTCGCTGGGTTATTTGGTGTCAACGACTTCGCTTGACTAACCAAGCCATTCCCCGGCAAGAGATGTGAACCATAGCCGTTCAAAAAGTCGCGTACGCCTTGTCCAGCAATGCTGCTTGCCCACTTATCGAATGTCCAGCCCCCTTGAAAGACCCCGTTCACCAAATTCACGCTGTAGCCGAAACAAGCGGCCATGGTCGCTGGATCATTGCCGGACATCTGAAGTTCCGAAGCACACGACAATGCCCCCAACGTGTTGTTAGCAGAGTCGTGACCGACACCGGTCGCGGCAGCTAGATTGGGCATATTGGCCATCTCATTGGGAATGCCCAGTCCGGGATCCATGCCTGTGCCAGTGTCTCCAGATTCACACACGCCATGGTCGCAATAATAGAATGTTCCGGAACCTGGAAAATAAACCCAGCCAGTATACTGTGTGGGGCTTCCGGAAGAGCCGCCATTGTCCACAGGTGGTGAACTCCCTTCATCGCCAGAATCGGATCCACATTCACCAGATGACGAATCATCGCCAGGACAGAGACCAGAAGGATCGGTTAGACCGAGGGGATTGTTCAGAACGTAGGCGTAGCGGTTCCAAGATTGCGGTTTCGCAATGTCTACAGAAGACATTCCGCCAGGATCGGGCGATACCCACCTACTTTGGCCAGGATCATATTTTCTATAGAGAAAATCGTAAATCCCAGTGGCCGTGTCCTGTTCTTCGCCCGTGAAGAGGGGGTCCGCTGTTCCCAGCTGTGCATAAGGCTCCCCAAAAGCGGAATAGGCAGTATCTGAATACATCGTGCGCGCGGGGGTCGAGGCGAACCTTGAACTGCCCAACCAATCGGGATGTCGATAATAAGCAATTCCGGCGGAGTTATACACGACCATGCCCCCATGCGTGAGGGGTACAAATCCTTTCTGAAACGTACTCCCGTTCATGGTCGCGAATTTTGCCCCGGAAGGTCCATATACTAGTTGGGTATAATTTGCGCCTCGGCCTTGTTCAACCATCCGTCCAAGCGCATCGTAAGTTAGATTTACTGTGCCTGCCGATCCCACGACTGACACGGGGCGATTCTCAGAATCCCATGTGTATTGATGGAAACTATCATTCGTAGAATTGCCATTGGGGTCGTAACTAGGATGAAACCCGCCCGGGAGTGTGGAAAT
>Ga0193726_1001928_pt1 | contig 14941 bp, 12 predicted proteins | sample H2c1metaG_FD_144928 | JGI IMG/M metagenome (GOLD analysis project Ga0193726, IMG submission 144928) | Soil microbial communities from a riparian zone of the East river system, Colorado, United States - H2c1 | ecosystem: Environmental > Terrestrial > Soil > Riparian zone | place: USA: East River... | reverse complement strand
TCGACGCCGGTCAGATCGGCAACCGCCTCGATCAGCGCGCCGAACAGATCGATCTTGTAATTGTCGTGGGTGCCTTGCAGCACCGCGGCGATGCGCTCGAGCCCCATGCCGGTGTCGATCGACGGCCGCGGCAGGTCGACGCGCTTGTCGGCGGTGAGCTGCTCGTACTGCATGAAGACGAGATTCCAGATTTCGACGAAACGGTCGCCGTCGGCCTCCGGCGTGCCGGGCGGCCCGCCCCAAATGTGCTCGCCGTGATCGTAAAAAATCTCGGCGCAAGGACCACACGGACCGGTCTCGCCCATGCTCCAGAAATTGTCGCTGCCGGCGATGCGAAGGATTTTCTTGTCCGGCAGGCCGGTGACCTTCTTCCATAGATTGAACGCCTCGTCGTCGTCGATATAGACGGTGGCGAGAAGCTTCTCGGCCGGAATGCCGTATTCCTTGGTGAGCAGCCGCCAGGCCAGCTCGATGGCGCGCTCCTTGAAGTAATCGCCGAACGAAAAATTGCCGAGCATCTCGAAGAAGGTGTGGTGCCGCGCGGTGTAGCCGACATTGTCGAGGTCGTTGTGCTTGCCGCCGGCGCGGACGCATTTCTGCGACGAAACCGCGCGTGTATAGGGACGCTTCTCGAGGCCGGTGAAGACGTTCTTGAACTGCACCATGCCGGCATTGGTGAACATCAATGTCGGGTCGTTGCGCGGCACGAGCGGCGACGACGGCACCACTTCGTGCCCCTCGCGCGCAAAAAAGTCGAGAAAGCTCGACCTGATGTCGTTGACGCCGCTCATTTGCCGCAACTCTCTAGCGGGACAGTCGATTCCTGTCCAGGAACGGCGCAATTGCAGTGCGCCGACAAAGCATATATGCGCTCTCTCTTCGCCTTGCTCCCCACAGAGACGTGACGATGAACGACCAAGCAAGCCCCGGCCTGAGCACGTTCGAAGAGCGGCTGCGGGCCGGCCGGTTCGTCATGACCGCGGAAATCGCCCCGCCGGTGTCGGCCGACGCGCAGGACCTGCGCAGCAAGGCGGCACCGCTCAAGGGGCTCGCCGACGCGGTGAACGTCACCGACGGCGCCGGCGCCCGCGCCCATATGGCCGCGCTTGCGGCGGCCGCCATCCTCATCGGCATGGAGATCGAGCCGATCCTGCAAATCACCTGCCGCGACAAGAACCGCATCGCGCTGCAGAGCGAGATGATGGGCGCAGCGGCGCTTGGGGTGCGCAACCTCCTCCTCCTCACCGGCGACGATCCGAAGGCCGGCGACCAGCCCGACACCAAGCCGGTGTTCGACGTCAATTCAGCCACGCTGATCGAGACCGCGCGCCGGCTGCGTGACGAAGGCACTCTGCCGACTGGGCGCAAGGTTTCCGGCCATGCCGCATTCTTCATTGGCGCCGCCGACATGCCGATCGATCCGCCGGCGGGCTGGCAGCCGAATTCGCTCCTTGGCAAGATCAAATCCGGCGCGCAATTCGCCCAGACCCAGTTCTGCATGGACGCCGCGATCGTGCGCCGCTATGTCGGCGCGCTGGAACAAGCCGGTATCACCAAACAGCTTGCCATCCTCATCGGCGTCAATCCGCTGCGCTCGGCGAAATCGGCGCAATGGATGAAAAGCCACCTGTTCGGCACCATCATCGCCGACCCGTTGATCGCGCGGATGGAGCAGGCCGCCGATCCGGCGCGCGAGGGCATCAATATCTGCGCCGAATTGATCGAGGACTATTCGACCATTCCCGGCGTCGCCGGCGTCCACATCATGGCGCCCGGCAATGACGCGGCCATTCCGGAAGTCATCGCGGCGGTGCGGGCGCGCGTTAAGTAGCCCGGATGAGCGAAGCGATATCCGGGATCAGCGTCACAGTCGGCACAATCGTTCCCGCATGTCGCTTCGCTCATGCGGGCTACGGCGGCGGCACCTCCGTCGTCTTGATATCGACTTCCGATTTCAGCGTGCGGTGCACCGGGCATTTATCGGCGATTTCCAGAAGTCGCGCGCGCTGGTCCACGGTCAGGTCGCCTTCAAATGTGATCGCGCGCTCGATGTGGTCGATCTTGCCTTCCTTGGTCTCGCACTCGGCGCAATCTTTGGCGTAGATTTTTTCGTGGCGCAGGCGAACCTGCGTGCGCAGAAGCGGAATCTGCTTGTGATCGGCATAGAGCCGCACCGTCATCGACGTGCAGGCGCCGAGCGCGGCGAGCAGAAGATCGTAGGGGCCCGGCCCAGTGTCGAGGCCACCGTCCTTGACCGGCTCGTCAGCCAGCAGACGATGCCGGCCGAGGATGACCTCTTGCTGAAATTGCCCGCGCCGCGTTTCGCGCACCGCAACGGTGCCGGGCGGCGTGTCTTCGATGGGTTCCGCATCGACCGCCATGTCGAGATAGCGATCGGCCCAGGCCGCGATGACGCGGGCCACATAGGTGGCGTCGCTGGCACGACTGATGAGATGGTCGGCGCCGGCGAGCGAGATAAAACTTTTCGGATGTTTTGCCGCGAGAAAGATCTCGCTGGCATTGTCGATGCCGACCGTGTCGTCGGTCGGCGAATGAAACATCAGCAGCGCCTTGTGCAGCTCGGCGATGAGGGGTTTTAGATTCTGCTGCGCGATATCGTCGAGCAAGGTGCGGCGGATGCGGAACGGCCGGCCGGCCAGCGTCACCTCGACCTCGTCCTTATTGTCGAGCTCGGCAACGCGTTCGCCGAACAGCCCGATAACATGCGCCGGATCGGACGGCGCCGCGATCGTCACCACGGCGCGCGCCTCGGCGATGCGGTGCGCGGCGGCGAGCACCGCCGCGCCGCCGAGGCTATGGCCGATCAGGATCGCAGGCGCCATCAGCGTTTGCCGCAGGTGATCGGCGGCGGCCACCAGATCGTCGACATTCGAGGAGAAGGTGGTGTTGGCGAACTCGCCCTCGCTGGCGCCGAGGCCGGTAAAATCGAAGCGCAGCACCGCAATGCCGTACAGCTTCAACCCCTCGGCAATATGCCGCGCCGCCCGATTGCTCTTACCGCAGGTGAAGCAATGCGCGAACAGCGCCACCGCGCGGATAGCGCCATCGGGCCGGTCGAGCAGCGCCGCGAGTTGGTTGCCTTCTTTGTTGCGGAAGTCGAAACGTTCGGCGGGCATGGGCGGCTCCTGCATTTCGCCAAGCTGATCCTTGTTTACACAAATAGGCACGCGACGATGAGGAGTGAATGTAGCCAACGCTTCGCTGCCCCTGGTGCTTAGCGGGCGCGGGGCCGCCCGTTCCCTGTTTCCGTTCTGAAAGAGAATGGAGCGCCGGGAGGCGCCAGGGGCTTGCGCAGCCCCTTGCCGGAGCTTGCGAAGCTCCGGGATCGCGCGCCTGACGAACGGGGTTGCGACGCCCGCTCGCGAGGCGCGGCGTCCGATCCAACGGGGTTGCGAAGCCCGCCGAACGGGCGCTGCGCCTCCCGGCGCTCCACCAAGCCGGCGAATATCTACGGGCCGGCCGCGAAAGCGGCCGCCGAAATGCGGCACCACTTTCACAAGTCCACCTACGACGCGTCATGATCGCGCCGAGCACGAAAAGCTCAATTAGGAATTAATACACAGAAGTCAAGGTCGCGGACGGCCGCCTTAGGGCAACAGAAAGAAGAAGGGCCGCCCTCGCGAGCAGCCCTTCCATTGTCAGGCCGTGGCCCGGTTGCGCGAGGCGATGATCTGCCTCACGCGCATGAGCCGGTGACGGATTTAAGCCACCTGGCGGGACCCTCGGCTCAGGCGAAGATCCAGTTCATGAATGCCGGCGACCACGGCGATTAGACAATGAGACACTGGATCACCTCCTTTCGGTTGTTAGCGATGGCCGCAATATAGGGCATGCGCCGAGATTCGGAAGATGCATTCGGCCGGCACCGGCCAAGTCTGCAATCAAGGAGCCGGCACGAAGGTAGATTGTCTACCGCCCCAACTCCCGCATCGCCCCATCCAGCCCCTCGATCGTCAGCGGATACATCCGCCCGCCGAGAAGCTGCCGCATCAGGCGGATCGAGGCGGTGGTTTCCCATTCGCGCTCGGCGACAGGATTGAGCCAGATGCAGGACGGATAGGTAGCGGCGATGCGCTGCATCCAGACTTGGCCGGCTTCCTCGTTGAAGTGCTCGACAGAGCCGCCAGGCGCGACGATCTCGTAAGGCGACATCGCCGCGTCGCCGACGAAGATCACCTTGTAGTCGTGCGGATAGGTGTGCAGCACGTCCCAGGTCGGCGTCGTCTCGGTCCAGCGCCGCGCGTTCTGCTTCCACACTTTCTCATACAAGCAATTGTGGAAGTACAGATGCACCATATGCTTGAACTCGGTGCGCGCCGCCGAGAACAATTCTTCGGTCGCCTTGACGTGCCAATCCATCGAGCCGCCGATGTCGAAGAACAACAGCACCTTGATGGTGTTGTGCCGCTCCGGCCGCATCAGAATATCGAGATAGCCCTTGTGCGCGGTGCCCTTGATGGTGCCGTCGAGATCGAGCTCTTCCGGCGCGCCGGTGCGGGCGAATTTGCGCAACCGCCGCAGCGCGATCTTGATGTTGCGGGTGCCGAGCTCGACGTCGCCGTCGAGATCGCGAAACTCGCGCTTGTCCCACACTTTTACGGCGCGGAAATTGCGGTTGGTGTCCTGGCCGATGCGCACGCCTTCGGGATTGTAGCCGTAGGCGCCGAACGGCGACGTGCCTGCCGTGCCGATCCACTTTTTGCCGCCCTGGTGGCGGCCCTTCTGTTCGGCAAGGCGCTGGCGCAAGGTTTCGAGAAGCTTTTCCAGGCCGCCCAGCGCCTCGATCTGCTTCTTTTCTTCTTCGGTGAGATATTTCTCGGTGAGCTTCTTGAGCCACTCGATGGGAATTTCCGCGGTGAGCGCGTCTTCGACCAGGTCGAGGCCTTTGAAGACGTGGCCGAACACGCGGTCGAACTTGTCGAGATTGCGCTCGTCCTTCACCAGCGCGGCGCGCGACAGGTAATAGAACGACTCGACCCGTCGGTCGGCCAAATCCTTCTCCATCGCCTCGATGAGCGTAAGGTATTCGCGTAGCGTCACCGGCAGGCCGGCGGCTTTCAGCTCATGAAAGAAGGTCGCGAACATCGGCTTTCCAGTTGATCGCCATTTCCTGGGCGATCAGCGCGCGCTATCGTAGCTCAAAGGGGCAACCCAACATGCATACAATGTCTATGGTTCGATTTGGGATGATCTTGCTATCGTTGGTATCGCTGGCGTTTTTTGCACCCAGCCATGCCCAAACGTCAACCACCGTGAGCATCAAGTGGGAGGTTAAAAGCCGCTTTCGCTTGTTCAAAAACGAAGACGACTTCAATTACATGGCGGACAATCACGGCCGCGCCGGCGTCCTTGCCGATGAGACGGCGCTCGCCACGGCGACGAACGGCAGCGGCTGGGCACGACGGATGGCGAGTCAGCTTTGCCTCGATGACGACGGACAGTTATTGGAATTTTGCACCCGCGATTATTCCGGCCATGACGCATCCGATCGCGAAAGCATCCGCGAGGATTACCTGGTCCCTGCCGAGCATCGGATCGGAGTCAAGGCCGACGGCGCGCCACCCGGGGCGCTATGTACTTGGAAATTCCTGACCAACGGCAATGATGCAACGGCCGTCGTCAAGAAGGATCGGCCCTGCGGCGATGAGGTCTTCGATCATGCGGCATACGGCAAAACCACGAGCGTTCAGCTGTTTGTCGCCACACCGGAAAATGGCGCTCCGACGGCGACGACGGATATCAAAGTCCGCGACATTCTGTTGGTTGGTCTCGGCGACTCGACGGCGGCCGGCGAAGGCAATCCCGACCGCCCGGTTGGACTCGCCGACAACGGGTTTTGCTTCGGCCGTTTCTTTACCGGCGATGCCCACGCATATTACCGGCCGAACCGCGCCGGATATACCGGCAACCGTTCATGCGCGGATCCAAATAATCCCGACGATGCAACGAATTGGGCAAAGGGCCGGGCGCACTGGACGAACGCTGCATGCCATCGTTCCCTGTACAGCTATCAACTTCGAGTCGCGCTGGCGCTCGCAATCGAGAACCCGCAGATCGCGGTGACCTTCATACCGCTCGCATGTACCGGCGCAACGATCCAATCGGGAATACTGGACCGGCAGGTAGCCCGAGAGCGGTACTGCGACTTCGGCGCTGGCCGCCCACCTTGCTCACGATGGGTGCCCGGGCAGATCGACACGCTGAACACTACCCTCGGCAAGGCGCATCAGCGCGACAAGAATCGCAATCCGGATTTGCTGCTTTTGTCGATAGGGGCCAACGACATCGATTTTTCCGGCTTGGTCGCCAATGTGATGATCGATCACAAGACGGAAGAATTTGGCATATTCAAAAAAGCCGGTCTCCTATCCGACGTGGACACCGCCGCACAAAAACTCAATATGACACTGCCCGGCGACTTCGCCGATCTGCGCACGGCTCTCAAGCGCCTTTTAGGCAACAAGCTGGAACGCGTGGTCTTTGTCAGTTACGGACATCCCGCTTTGTACGATAACGGGAAGTCCTGCCCGGCGAGCCGTCAAGGATTTGACGTGCACCCGGCCTTCATAATCGATGGCGATCTGCTCGAAGCGACCTCCAAATTCGTCAAAACGAAATTCTTTCCCCGCCTGAAAGCTTTCGCGACTTGCGGCCAAGACGGCGGCTGCCGATCGCCCGATCAGGATCGCATGACATTCGTCGATGACCATCAGGCGCAATTCGAGAGTCATGGATTTTGCGCGCAAGCCGAGAGCGATCCGGCCTTTGACCGCGAGTGCTTCAAGGCCGACGGTGGCAGCTTCAGGACTGACCCCAATGCTGCGCAAGCCGACCCCATGGCCTGCCGCCGGGCGGCGAGTTCATTCCGTGCCTACCTGTCGCGGCAACGCTGGATCCGCACCGCGAACGACAGCTACTTCGCGGCGATGACTTATCCAACCGAACTCCCGGTGACCCCGCCGGATATTCACGATCCGATTTGGGGTGCCACAAGCGCAGTCTATGGGGGAGCAATGCATCCGACGGCGCAAGGCTATGCGGCCATAGCCGATGCTGCGCTCCCGGCGGCGCGTCGGCTATTGGGCCTGCCGACGCCGCAGTAATTTATTGTTCGACCTGCGGCCGCCCGCGGGTTCCTGCTCAATCTCGGCAGGCCACGCGCACATTTCGGTAGTGGGTCTGACCAATGTGGTCAAAATGATCGAAGCGTGGGAAGCTACGGGGCAACGGAAGGCTGCTTAGATTGGGCGCGTGTCATGCTGCGCATAGCAGTGCTCGTCATCATCTGCTCATTACAATCGGCCATGGCGCAGCAAGCGCCAACAAGGGACGCACAGACTGAACGGCTGTTTGGGGAATATTATCGTCTCAAAGCCATGCAATCGAACCTCCTTCTAGAAGCGGCCCAGACGCGCCGGGCTGAACGGCCTAAGGGTGATTTCTGGATTCCGGGCGAGTTTGAACGCAAGCGCGAGGGCCGGCCCTGAGCCGCCACAATCAATCTGACCACTACCCCCTAATTGGCTGGTCCATTACCCGCATTCCCTGAATTACCCCTTTGATCTTGTTTATCTTTTCAAGAAATATGTGATATCTAAAGATATATCTTGCGCTACATCTCATAATGATCTATCTAAAGATATATCTTTAATCTGGAGAACCAAGAAAATGCATAGACACTGCGAACCACACGAAGGCCGCTGGGCTGCGGGCCGGCATCATCGCCGCGGCCGTCATGGCGGCTTCGGTTTCGGCGGCCGCCATGGCGGCGGCATGAACCCGGACGATATGCGCGCTGGCCGCATGCTGGCGCAGGGCGACCTGCGGCTGATCGCGCTCGCGCTGATCGCGCAGGAGCCGCGCCACGGCTACGAGATCATCAAGCTGGTCGAGGAGAAAACCTCGGACTGGTACTCACCGAGCCCCGGCATCGTTTATCCGACACTGACTTATCTGGAGGAAGCCGGCTACGTCACCGCTTCGACCGAGGGCGCCAAGAAGCTTTACGCCATCACGCCGGAAGGCCGCGTCTATCTCGAGGCCAACCGCGACGTCGTCGACGCCGTGCTCGACCGGCTGAGCGCGCTCGGCGAGCGCATCAACCGCTGGCGCCGCAGCGAGCGTGGCGAACGCGGCAATCGCCGCACGTTCCCTCCCCTCGTCGAAGCCGCGTTCGATCATTTGCGCGAGACGGTCGGCAAGCGCCTTGAAGGCGACGCCGACGATGAATCGCGCTTGGTGGAAATCCTCGCCCGCGCCGCGACCGAGCTGCAAAAGCGCGGCTAAGCCGTCATTGCGAGGCGCGAAGCAACGAAGCAATCCAGGCGGCGCCACAGAACTAGATTGCTTCGCGGAGCCTGTCATCGGGCCGGCCACTTCGGGCCGGACCCGTTGGCTCGCAATGACGTGAGGAGGCCTAAGGCGCCGCCTCGGGCGTGTGAATATGCTCGGGGCGGATGCCGAGGCCGAGCAGGCGCGCCGGAATGCGCTGCAGCACCGGGAAAATGCCGAGCAGCTTGAACATGAGCGGCGGCTTCGGCCGCTGGTCGGCCTTGAGCACGCGACTGACGACCTGTTTCTGCGCCGTCAGCTGAAGCCATTGGGTGAAGCGCACCGCGAGCGTGCGGCGCTCCTGGATGGCGCGCAGATCGGCATCGCTGACCTGCCCGCGCTTAAGCGACCCAGCGAGCCCGTTGGCGGCGGCGACGGCGTCCTGGACCGCGACGTTCACACCGACGCCGCCAATCGGCGACATCGCGTGCGCGGAATCGCCGATGCAGATCAATCCCGGCCGCCACCATTTGCGCAGCCGATCGACCGTCACCGTCAGAAGCTTGACGTCGTCGAAGCTTTTCAGCTCGCCGACCCGGTCGGCAAGAAACGGCGACATCCAGGCCACGTCGCGACGAAAGACTTCGATCCCCCTCGCCTTCACCTGCTCGATACCGCCCTTCGGAATGACAAAGGCGCACTGCCAGTAATCGCCGCGGTCGAGCATGACCATCATCTTGCCGGCTTCGATGTGGCCGAAGGTTTCGCTGTCGTCGGTGCCTTTACGCGAAATGCGAAACCACAGCACGTCCATCGGCGCACCGTAATCGTCGCTGACGAAACCGGCCTTGTCGCGCACGGTCGAATGCCGGCCGTCGCAGCCGACGACGAGCGCGGCGCGAACCGAAAGCGTACCGTCCGGCGCCTTGGCGCGCAGCCCGACGACACGCCCGCCTTCCTCGATCAGGTCGGTGGCTTCTGTATTCATGTGAAGACGGAAGCTTTTGTAGCGTTTGCCCTGCGCGGCCAGGAAATTGAGAAAGTCCCATTGCGGCATCAGGGCTACGAATTTGCAGTGCGTCGGCAGATGGGTGAAGTCGGCCATCGGCACGCGCTCGTCGCCGACCTGGACGCTGATCCGTTCGATCTTCTGGTGCGGCACTTTGAGGAACGCTTCCAGCAGGCCAAGCTCGTACATCAGTTCGAGCGTCGATGGATGCACGGTGTCGCCGCGGAAGTCACGAAAAAAGTCCGGATATTTTTCCAGCACCACGACGTCGATGCCGGCGCGTGCCAGCAAAAAACCGAGCATCATGCCGGCCGGGCCGCCGCCGGCGATACAGCATGTGGTGGTGATCGGTGAATCAGCCATTAAAAATCAATCCTAACGCCGATGCCTTGCGGCAGGAAGCAGGAAGGTTCAATCTGGCCGCAATGGTTTAGCACAACGCGGGCCGCCATTTGCAGGTCCCGGGAATGCCGTGCACAACGATGCCGGCCGGAGGCAGGAATGTTTTCCAAGATCAACCACGTCGCCATCGTCAGCGAGAACTATGCGAAGTCGGCGCTGTTCTATCAAGCGGTCTTCGGCATGCGCACGTCGGACAAGACGCAGACCAGCCGCGCGCAGACGGTGGGCGACGGCTATGTCGGACTCAACATCAATCCGCGGCGCGCCGGGCGTTCGGCCGGCCTCGACCATTTCGGCATCGAAGTCGAGGACGCCGAGACCGCGTTCGAGCGCATGCGCCGCAAATACCCGACCGTGAAATGGCTGCAACGCCCCTCCAACCGCCCGTTCGCAGGCGTCTCGACCCACGATCCCGACGGCAACATGTTCGACATTTCGCAAAAGACCATGACCAACCGCACGTCGGTCTATCGCGACCAGGAGGGCAACGGCGAGGTCAACGCCCGCCACATCGATCACGTGGCGCTGCGCACCATGCGGCCCGACGAAATGGCCGAGTTCTATCGCGACGTGTTCGAACTGGCCCCGAGCAACAAGGGCGCCGGCGGCCGCAACCATTACCTGACCGACGGGCATATGACGCTGGTCATCATGCCCTGGGACATCACCGACTACGACGGCACCGGCATCATCACCCCCGGCATGGACCATATCGGCTTCAAGGTCGAAAGCGTGGCGAAGCTCAAGGAAGACGTCGAGCACATCGCCGCCAACAACCCGCTGCTGGCGCCCGCCCCGGTCGGTACCGGCGCCGAAGGCAAGAAATTGCTCGAATTGTTTCGCCGGTCCTGCCCGCTCGGCCAGCATCAGATGGCCGATTGCGACGGGGTCTTGATCGACGTTGCCGCCGATTAAGACCTGGCCGCAGATTAATACGAGCGCCCTGGCGGCCCTCACATTTCTGCCGCAAGGCGGGTGCTACAAGGTTGCAGTGCGCCGCTGCCCAAAGACCATGCGTCTTCTCATCCTCCTGGCCGTTCTCATTTCGCTAGCGCCCGACGACGTGGCGTTCGCCCAGCTTTCGGGCACCGGCGACTTTCATATCGCCTGGGAGGTCAAGAACCGCTTCCGCCTGTTCCGCCGCGAGGCCGATTTCCTGCGCCAGGTCGCGGCGAGCCGCGGCGATGGCGTGCTCGCCACCGAGCAGCGGCTGGAGCGCGACGCCGCAGGCTTGGGCTGGGCCAAGGACGTCGTCGGCAATCTCTGCGTCGACAAGTTCGGCGACCTGATGCAGACCTGCGATCGCGACGGCGAAAAAGAGAATTACGTCGCACCGCGCGATCACCGCATCGGCGTCGTCCTGTCAGGCGATGCGCCGCCAGGCGCAGTCTGTTCCTGGACCTTCGATTCCGGCCAGGGACAGTTGCGCCAGAACGAGGCGCCGTGCGAAGGTGAAATCATCCTGCGCGTGCCGTACGGGCGCATCACCGTCGCCACCGTCGATATCCCGCTCGGCGACGGCACCGCGCAACGCGTGGTCGCCGAGATCGCCGTGCGCGACGTGCTGATCGCGGGCTTAGGCGATTCCATCGCCGCCGGCGAAGGCAATCCCGACAAGGCTGTCGAGCTCGATGGTACTTTTTGCTTCAAGCGCTTCCTGCACGGCAACTCCGGCGGCCAGTATTTCCGACCGGGCCGCGCCGGCTATGGCGACGATCGTTCCTGTGAGAGCGGGCCTTCGACTCCGGTCGCGGCGAAGGATTGGGCACGTCACGGCGCGCGCTGGATGAGCCCGGGCTGTCATCGCTCGCTCTACAGCTATCAGCTGCGCACCGCGCTGGCGCTTGCCGTCGAGCAGCCACACCTTGCCGTGACGTTCCTGCCGTTGGCCTGCACCGGGGCGAGTATTGCAGCCGGCATGTTCGGCAATCAGATGGCCGACGATTGTCCATGGGTGCTCGGCGTCGACAATTGTTCGGGGACTTCGCCCGCGCAATTCGGCGAACTCAAGGATCTGTTAGCTGCGGCGCGTAAGCAGAACCCGCTGCGCTCGCTCGACATGGTCTTGCTCACGGTCGGCGCTAACGACGTGAATTTTGCCGGCCTCGTCTCCAATGTCATCGTCGACGGCACCACCGAGCGGGTGTTGCTGCGCCAGGGCGGCTCCATCGCCAGCGCGCAGGACACGCAAAAGCTTCTCGACGGCGACTTGCCCGACGCCTTCGCGCAATTACGCACCGCGCTCAAGCCGCTGGTCGGCGGCAATCTCGCGCGCGTCGTATATGTCTCTTATGGCAATCCGGCGATGCAAGCAGTCAACCAGCCTTGCCCGGGCGGGCGCGACGGCCTCGACGTGCATCCGGCCTTTGGCGCCGATGCGGAGCGGTTGCGCGCCGCGGCCACTTTCGTCGACACCAAGTTCTTGCCGAAGATCAAAATGCTGGCGACCTGCGACGGCGACAAGAATTGCCGCGATCCGCTGACCGATCGCATGACCTTCACCGACGCGCATCAGGCGGCTTTCGCCCAGCACGGCATGTGCGTGCACGCGCCGAGCGATCCGGACTTCGACCGCGCCTGCTTTTCGCCGACCGGCAACAGTTTTGAAGCCGATCTCGCCAAGGCGGCGGACGAGCCGATGGCCTGCGGGCGGGCGGCCAGCGACTATCGGCCCTATGCGTCGCGGGCACGCTGGATCAGGACCGCCAACGACAGCTATTTCACCGCCATGACCTATCCCGAAGGCATGCCGGCGATGTTGAAGCCGAGCGACATCCACGACGCGATCTGGGGCGTGCTCAGCGCCGTCTATGGCGGCGCCGTGCATCCGACCGCCGAAGGCTATGCGGCGATGGCCGACGCGGCGCTGCCCGCCGCCCGCGGCGTGCTGGGCTTACCAACGCCGGCGGCGGTGCGCAGCGAGCCGTTGCCGCCGCCGACAGCGCCGGCGCCCACGACACCGGCTGCACCGAACGCACCGGCGCTGAATGCACCGGCACCGTCGCGGACGCCGTAAATGCGCCGATCAGCGCGGCGTCGGTGCGACGCCGAGCTTCTTCTGCAGGCTCGACGACGACGTGGTGTACTGAAACACCAGCCGCTTATCCGGATAGATGTAGTGGTAGGCCTTTTGCGCCATCAGCGCGCCCTCATGGAATCCGGACAGGATCAGCTTGAGCTTGCCGGGATACCAGTTGATGTCGCCGATGGCGAAAATGCCCGGCATGCTGGTTTCAAAGGCCTCGGTGTCGACCGGGATGTATTCGTTGTTCTTCAGTTCGAATCCCCAATTGGAGACCGGGCCGAGCTTCATGGTCAAGCCGAAGAACGGCAACATCACGTCGCAATCGACGTCGACCATGGTGCCGTCGGTCTTCTTGACGATGGCTTTTTCGATCTTGCCGTCGTTGCCGACAAGCGAAGTGACCTGGCCGACCACCAGATCGACGTTGCCCTCCTCAACCAGGGCCATCATCTTGTTGACGGAAGCCGGCGCGGCGCGGAACTCGTTACGCCGATGACAGAGTATCAGCTTGCTGGCCACTGACTGGAGATTGAGCGTCCAGTCGAGCGCGCTGTCGCCGCCGCCGACGATGAGCACGCGCTTGTCTCGGAAGTTCTCCATCTTACGCACCGCGTAGTGCACGGTGTTGCCTTCATACGGCTCGATGCCGGGAATCGGCGGCCGCTTCGGCTGGAACGAGCCGCCGCCGGCGGCGATGACGACGACCTTGCTCTCGAACACCTTGCCCTGGTCGGTCGTCACGCGGAACAGCGGATCGCCGATCTTCTCGACCTTCTCGACCATTTCGTTCAGGTGGAATTGCGCGTTGAAGTTCTTGATCTGCAGAAGCAGCGCGTCGACCAGACCTTGCGCGCTGGTATAGGGAACGCCGGGAATGTCGTAGATCGGCTTCTCCGGATAAAGCTCCGCGCACTGGCCGCCGATCTTATCGAGAATGTCGATGAGGTGGCATTTCATGTCGAGCAGGCCAAGCTCGAAGACGGCGAAGAGGCCGACCGGCCCCGCGCCGATAATGACAACGTCGGTTTTGACAGGTTCGCTCATGTCGTATGCGTGCTCGTCTCTAAAGGTTGTGTTTGCTGATGCGGGGAGTGTCTAGCCTGCGAACGGCGGCAGGGAAAGAGGATGGAAATGTCGTTGTTGCGGAGCTTTGCCGGATTTCGTTCTAGCAAGGCGCGGATTTGTGCCAACTATGCCTGCCGCTCCGGCGTTCGCACGGTCAGCCCGTCGAGGTTCTCGCTCACTTTGATCTGGCACGACAGCCGCGAGTTCGGCTGCACCTCGTAGGCAAAATCGAGCATGTCCTCTTCCATGGGCGACGGCTCGCCGACCTTCTCCCGCCAGGCGTCGTCGATATAGACGTGGCAGGTCGAGCAGGCGCAGGCGCCGCCGCATTCCGCCTCGATGCCGGGAACGGCATTCTTGATCGCCGTCTCCATGACGGTCGACCCGACCTCACCTTCGACGGTGCGCGCCGTACCGGCAGTATCGATGAAAGTGATTTTGACCATGGCGGGATGACGAACCGAAGGCGGGAGCAACACTTGGAACGGCACAGATGAAGAGTGGCCGTCGGACCGCCCCTATCTATTGGTTTGCGCCAACCGGCGCCAGTGCGGAAGAATGAGTGGCGTCAGACTTCGTCGAGGTCAATGGTCGCGCAAAACATCGCCCAAACGGGCGGCAATCGCCGCGCTCGCCTCGACGGTCGCGCTTTGCAGTTCCTCGACCGCCTCGTCCAGCGCCGCTGCGCCGGATTTGCCGTTGGCAACGCGTTCCAATTGCTCTGCGGCGCGCGCCACCCGCCAGGCTCCGATCCCGCGCGCCGAGCCGGTCAGTGTATGGGCGGCGGCCGCTGCCAGCGCCGGCTCGGCGCCGGCGATGCGTTCGAGCATGATCACGGTCTGGCGGACGAAGATTTCGAGGACTTCCCGTTCCAGCCGCCGGTCGCCCAGCGTCATGCGGCCGAGGTGGTCCTCGTCGATGACGGCGCGCTGCCGATCCGGTCCGGCCGCGCTCAATGCGCTTGGTGCGGTCATGGCGGTCATAACGGCCTCCCCGTCGGCCTGATCTTTTCTCATTGCGCGCGATTCTGCACGCGAAACCACGAAAACCGGGTGAATCCGGCCATTCGTTTCACGCCGCTGGTAAGCAATGTCTTACCCGGCCGGCGTCGAACGGCGCGCGGCCGGACCTTTGCCCGGCGACCTCCC
>Ga0193726_1001927_pt1 | contig 14961 bp, 16 predicted proteins | sample H2c1metaG_FD_144928 | JGI IMG/M metagenome (GOLD analysis project Ga0193726, IMG submission 144928) | Soil microbial communities from a riparian zone of the East river system, Colorado, United States - H2c1 | ecosystem: Environmental > Terrestrial > Soil > Riparian zone | place: USA: East River... | reverse complement strand
CTGTACTTGCTTGCTCAGTTCGGCGATCTGTGTCTTGCTTGCACTCTGGTCCTGCGCCATGGCGGCGAGGCGGGTGTGAACGTCATAGAATCCATAACCCGACGCCGCAACGAAAAGGACCGCTAGCACCACCAAAATCCACTTGCCTGCGTTACTCTCTGTGCCTTCGTCCGACATAAGGCTCCTCCGTTGGTTGCTGATGGATGACGTACATTCTTCATTACCGTAGCGAGAAGTGTCAATTGCTGGCCAGGGTACCGGAAGGGCAGTGCCTGAATGGCCAGCGAAACACTTGCCGATTCCGGCCCATCCGGTCCCACCCGGTGCACTTCCCCCGTCCCCGGCGGCCGGCAATGGAGTGCCCCTTCGACCCCCTTCGACAAAGCCAGGGACCGGCTCTCATTGGCAAAAAACGCTCTCTGGCAATGACAAAACTTTAGCGGTTACAGCGCCAGGCTTCGCAACCGCAAGGAATTTGTGATCACCGACACCGAGCTCAAGCTCATCGCCACCGCCGCCAGAATCGGACTCAGAAGCAATCCGAAAAACGGGTAGAGCACGCCGGCAGCGATGGGAACGCCGATCAGGTTATAGAAAAACGCGAAAAACAGGTTCTGCCGGATATTCCGCATGGTGGCCTGGCTAAGCTTCCGAGCGCGGACGATCCCCACCAGATCGCCCTTGACCAGGGTGATGCCGGCGCTTTCCATGGCGACGTCGGTACCGGTTCCCATGGCGATGCCGACGTTCGCCTGGGCCAAGGCGGGAGCGTCGTTGATGCCATCGCCCGCCATGGCGACCGTGCGCCCTTGCTTCTGGAGACGGCGTACAACGTCGGATTTCCTGTCGGGGAATACCTCGGCTTCGAACTCTTCGATGCCAAGCTCGAGAGCGATTGATTCCGCCGCTGCGCGGCTGTCTCCGGTGAGCATCACAATCCGGAGGCCTTGCGCCTTCAATTCGCGGAGCGCGTCAGGGGTCGAGCCCTTGATGGGGTCGGCGATTGCGATGCATCCCGCCGGCTGACCGTTCTTGCTCACAAAGACCAGGGTGCTCCGGGCAAGACTCGACACCTCGGCTCTTTCCCGCAAACCACCCATCGGGACGCCCAACTCCTGAAACAGAGCTTCATTGCCGGCGACGATGATTTTGCCTTCAACCTTGCCGGCGATTCCCCTTCCACTGGCAGAACGAACGTCGCGTGCTTCGGCAAGAGCCAGGTGCTTCTGTTGCGCCGCACGAACGATCGCCGCCCCGAGGGGGTGTTCGCTCGACTGTTCGAGACTCGCCACCAGGCGCAGCACCTCGGATTCGGCAATTCCCTGCTCGGCGATCACCGACAGTACTTTCGGCTTGCCCTCAGTCAAAGTTCCGGTCTTGTCGAGGACCAGGGTGTCGACTTTTTCCAGGAGTTCGAGGGCTTCGGCGTTTTTGATGAGAACGCCGGCATGGGCCCCGCGCCCGGTGCCCACCAGAATGGCCATGGGCGTAGCCAATCCTAAAGCGCAGGGACAGGCGATGATCAGAACCGCTACGGCATTTACCAGAGCATGAGCCAGCCGGGGCTGCGGTCCGAAGAGACTCCAGAGTGCGAAGGTCAAAACCGCCACCGCGATTACCGCCGGAACGAACCATGCTGCCACGCGATCCGCAAGCCGCTGGATGGGTGCCCGGCTGCGCTGCGCCCGGCTGACCATCTGCACGATCTGGGCTAGCAGAGTCTCGCTGCCGACTCGCTCGGCGCGCATGACGAATGCGCCGGTTCCGTTCACGGTTGCGCCAATCACCAGGCTTCCAACTCTTTTCGCGACGGGCATGGGCTCACCGGTGATCATGGATTCGTCGATGGCGCTTTCGCCTTCGACTACGACTCCGTCCACGGGGACCTTTTCGCCGGGACGCACCCGCAAGCGATCGCCACGCCGGATCTGGTCGTGCGGGATGTCCTCCTCGTTCCCTTGACGCACGACGCGGGCAGTTTTTGGCGTCAGATCCAGCAGGGCGCGGATGGCGGCACCGGTCTGCGTGCGGGCCCGCAACTCGAGGACCTGCCCCAACAAGACCAGCGTCGTGATGGCGGCCGCCGCCTCGAAGTAAACCGCAGGCGCGCCCCTCATCTCGCGGAACGAGGGTGGGAAGATTCCGGGAAAGATGGTGGCAATCAGACTGTAGAGATAAGCCACGCCCGTGCCCATGGCAATGAGCGTGAACATGTTGGTCGAGCGATTGACGATGGATGCCCAGCCCCGCTGAAAAAACGGCCATCCCGCCCAGAGAACGACCGGGGAGGCCAGGAACAGCTCAATCCATGGCAACCCGCCCGCGGGCAAGGCGTGCTCGGCGGCCATGCCTGGCAGCATGTCCGTCATGGACGCCGCCAACAAAGGCACGGTGAGCACCACGCTGATCCAGAAGCGTCTCGTCATATCACGCAATTCAGGATTTTCTTGGTTGGTCGAGACGGTGCGCGCTTCAAGGGTCATCCCGCAGATCGGACAAGTTCCCGGCCCCGGACGTACGATTTCGGGATGCATCGGGCAGGTGTAGTCGAATCGGCTGGCGGCGACGGGGACTTCCGGCTCGAGCGCCATGCCGCAACTCGGGCACGGCGCCGGCTTCGACTCGCGCACACCGGGGCACATCGGACAGACGTAGTTGCCCGGGTTGGCGGGCTTGGCTATCGGGGCCATGCCGCCCGGTGCACCGAATCGCGCTGACTGGCTGGGCTTGAGATATTTCTGCGAGTCGGCGTTGAATTTCTCTTCACAGGCCTTGCAACAGAAGAAATAATGATTTCCGGCGTGCGCAAGGCTGTATTTGGCGGTCACAGGGTTGACCGTCATCCCACAGACAGGATCCTTGGCTGCGATTGCAGGGTCTAGAGGGTGCTCCATGAAGTGTGCGCTTTCCAACAATAACAAGAGTTAGATGGCGCTGCATGAGGCAAAGATTGTTGTATCTTTAAGACGTTGCTAAGAGGTTCATCGAAAACGGTCGGGAGGATCAGGAGACTCATGACTCAAATGGAAGTGATGTACCGCTACGGCGCAACCCCAGGCGAGGCTGAGATGAGGGCGATCGACAATTTGCGCGACGTGTACGGCGTGCGCCGGATCACTTTTAACGAAAAGGAAAGCACGATGCGCGTCGAGTTCGACGCATCCCGATTCAAGGAACCGGTGCTGGCATCGCTGCTGCGGCGCGCGGGAATTGATGTCCAGGAAAGACTGGTGTTGGCTTAGTAGAATTCCATGCCGCGCTTCCAGCGTGTGCCAGAGCGAATCTCTCGCCCCGCGGGGCTGGTCAACTTCCACTTTGCCCCCGGTTCGCTCCCTCGGGCTGTATGGTCTCACCGCGTTTGCGCGAAAACGCTCGAAACTCTTCACAGAGGCTAAGCTAGCCGGCGCCGGACTGCCACGGCTCTTGAATTTTGCAAATTCTAATTTTGCGGATTCTAAAGGGGGGAGGGCCGCAGCTCGTAAAACATGGGGGAGGGGCTGCGGCCGGTGTTTGAGAAAGTGGTGCCGACGGAATAGCGCCATTCGGATATGCAAGGGGCGCCCAAGAAGAACCTCTGGCCGAAGTTTATTCTCGAGAGCGCCCCGTTGCGCGCCACTTCGTCTGTTCTATCTTTAGCATCCTGCATACCAACCTCAATGGATTGAAAACAAAGAGACGATGAACTTACGGCACTAGTAGGAATTGCCAGGGGCGGGAAAGATTTACTCAGAGGCGGCGGGATCATGGACCATGGCTGATCGCAAAGAGCACAAAGGACTTGTTGTCAGCGTCTGGCGCTCGTCCGGTTTGAAGGTCCGCAGCGGAATCGGCCTTTCAACGCCATCTTTGCCTTCCCCTGCTCGTAGTTCACCCAGAATTTCCGCTCTAGAATTCAATGCGTAATGCGACCTGCCCCGTCCGGTTTCCGGCATTTTCCGACGTCTGCACACTGGTGGTTTTCCCAAACGTCGCCGCCGAGGACACGTCAACCGCGGGCGGGGCATAGTTAAGATGGTTCGGCAGGTTGATGAATGTGCTTTCTATCTTCATGTGAATTCCCTCCCCAATGGCGAAGGACTTCGACACGCCGCCAGCCACCGCCACTGTGCCCGGACCGACCAGACTGCCGACCGCACAGTTCCCTACCGGCCCGCTGGGTACTGCGTTAAACGCGTTGATATTGAAGTAGTTTGCGGGAGTCGGGGTTGCCAGATTGCCATTGCCCACGCAATCAGGCCTCTGGGAGGCGCCCCGGTACACCAGATTGAGATTTTCCGGATCGTAACTTGGGCTGGTGATCGGAGTCAGATAGGGTCCGGTTTGCCACATGCTGATGGTGCTGAACAACCATCCCCCAAAGATCGCCTGCGGAACCCTACCCATATGGCTGAAAAATCTCCGGTCGTTGCCGACCGGAACTTCATAGATTGCGGAAACCAGGACGCGGTTTCGGCGCACCGCAGCGACATTCCCTCGATTGGCTTGCAGATCGAAGCGGTCGGCGACTGGAGTTCCGTAAATCACTTCCGGAGAGAAAGCAGTTGGAGCGTCTCCCCCGACGTTGCCCAGGCTCTTTGCCCAAACATGGCTTGCTTGCAACGTGAGCCCACCTCGCACACGTTGATTCAACTCCGACTGCAGGGCCTCATAGTTGACCGAGCCCTGGTTCTCGGATGAAAGAATCCGGCCCCAGTTGGGATACGGTTTGGGATTCGGGTTCGGAAACACGGTGCTGGGTTGGACCTGGTTCAAGTCCACGGTCTGGCTCATACGATAGGAGTTCGTACCCACATAGCTGACCCGCAACGTGGTATCGCGGACCAGTTCCCGTTCTAGGGTCAGATTCCACTGCGCGGATTGCGGGTCGCGATAGTTAATCGGAGTGTTTTGGTAAAAGTCACCGGTGCCTGCGATGGTCAATGGATCGTCGGCGGTCCTCACGGCTGGGAACTGGTAGGCAGGTTGGCCATTCTGTACGACGTTGCTGGTGGTGCGCACAACGGAGACATGAATGTTCGTTGTGTTGAAGGAGAGTTGCCCCAGGTTAGTCATCGTGAAAATTCCGAAGCCTCCCCGAATCACCGTTCTCTCATCTCCAAACAGGCGATAGGCAAAGCCGATACGCGGCTGAAAGTTTCTTCCATAAAATTGCCGTACGCCTGCCCCAAGGCCTGCCGAACCGGAGAGTTCTGCGGGCCCACAGGGCAGGGCTGGGTTGGCGACCGGAGCAGAATTATAGGGGCCGCTGCAGGCATTGATGGATTCCAGAAATCCGGCGCGGGGCAGGCTTGATCCGGGGAAAAAGAATCCGCCATTTCGTTCGTCGAATGCGGTCAGATTGCCGAGGGGGCTCACGAATGGCGGTAACGCCTGCCAGCGCAAGCCGAAGCTCAGCGTCAGGCGATTGTTCAGGCGCCATTCATCCTGCCCGTACACGCCGGTCTGGAAGGCATGTGCCCGCACGTCAGGACCGGACTGCGCGACATATGTCTTTGCCGGCAGGCCCAGCAGGAAATCAGCGAAGGCAGACTCGCACGGTACAGGATTCGTCGGATCGCATGCCGGCGCTCCCGTGAAAGCGGCGGATGAAAACGTAAAAGAACCGAAATCGTCAGAACCACCGAAGCTCTCTATATCGGCATAGGCCACCCGTCGCACATCCACTCCAAACTTTAGGCTGTGCTTCCCTTTGACCCAGCTCAGATTGTCAGTGAACTGAATCGTCTGTGATTTGGTCGTTCCGGCTTTGTCTCGTCCGATGGGAGTGAACCCGGTTCCATCATTGAAGTTGAAAGTGGGAAACGCCTCCGCGGTTGGGTGGTCGGTCAGATCTAGCCCTGTCAGGCCCAACTGCTGTATCGCGGTTGCGCCTGCGATGGGAAACTGAACCCCTAATTTGAAATACGAAAGGCCGAAGCGCGCCTCGTTTACCAACTTGTCGGTAATCGCATAGTTGTGAGAGAAGATGAGATTGCGATCCGTTTCACTGTCGCGATCGCTGGGCAAGAGAACATTCGGCAGGGTGCTGCCGATGTTTTTCGAACTCCATCGCAAATAGACCGACTGCCTGGGCGTGAGCGTCCGGTCGACGCGCACGTCGTAGCCGTTTGTGTTGCTCGGAGTGGGAACCTGGACCCGGTAGTTTGCATTGGTTTCCAGGCCATTTCCAAAGTTGGAGGACGGAAGATAAAGTTTAAGCAGGTTTGCAGCCACGGAATTTATGTTCGCAACCTGGTTCCCAGCAAGAGGCTGGCCGTTCAAGGGATTAAGAATCTGGCAGGTGGACGGGGGACAGATACCGCCCAGGTCACCGGCCCGCATTGCCGAAGTCGGCACCGACCATTGTTCGGGAGTGGTGTAGCGCCGCCGGTTCGCTTCGAAATCCACGAAGAAAAAAGTCCGTGCCCGACCCTTCATGAGTTGAGGAATTCGCAGCGGTCCGCTGAAGCTTCCACCAAAGGTGTTAAACGCCTTATGGGGCTTGCTGTCGAAGCCCAGAGTAGTCGCATCCAGCGCGCTATTTTGCAGATATTCGAAGGCACTGCCGTGATATTGCTCAGCGCCGCTCTTGGTGGTGATGGTGATGTCTCCCAGCTGGCTAAATTCCGCATTGTTATTGAACTGTGCGACCTCGAATTCGCTGATCAGTTCCGAAGACGGATTCATGTTTCCCAAAGCGCCGTTTTGGCGGATGTTCACGGTGGAGGATCCGTCCACTGAATATTGAACTTGCGACGGAATTCCTCCTCCGATCGAAACATTGCCGTTGGCGTCCTGTTGGGTGCCCGGCACGGAAGTAAGCGCGGCCAACGGGCTGGTAGTGGCGCCACGATAGTTCACTGGCAACTCTGAAACTTGCAGGAAATTCTTGCTATCGCCGAGCGTGGCATTTTCCGTGTTGATGGTGGCCGCCGTCTCCCCGACCTCTATGGTTTCTGCCGCGGAGGCGATTTTCAGCGGAATGCTGACGCGCAGAGTTTGGCGAGCGTCGAGTTGCACCGGGGACATCCTGAACGCGGCAAATCCTGTCGCTTGCACCGCGATTTCATACCGGCCTGACTTCAGGTTCAAGAACTCGAAAGATCCATTTTCGTCCGCGACTGTGCTCCGCGAGGACTTGTCGTCAGAATTGGAAAGCGTGACTGTGGCGCCGGCCACCACCAACTCGCCCGGATCCTTGATCACGCCAACGATGCTTCCGAAGGTTGATTGAGCGATCGCGGATCGAGCAGTGATTGAGAGAACAAGCAGTAGTGCCAGGCTACGGACCGACATGGATCCTCCTTGTGCCCGGCTCGTATGCGGATGGTTGCCGCTCTGCTGGTCGCTAAATCCTCGACAGAGAACAGGTACGCAAACACGCGAGCCAAGGTATCCACACGCTAGAGGCGGATCCGTAAAAAGCGCATGAAAGGCGCATAAAATGAGCGTAAAGACCCACTCAAAGATTTGATGGACGCGATAAGAAGTTTGTATGGTGAAGCCGGGGCGTTGGAATCCGAGGCGTTTGCCGAGCAGGAATCACAATCGAGGTCCGCTGAAACCAACTCGTCACGGGAGTGCGGAGACAGATTACGAACCCGAAGCAGCCGCTCGAACCGGCCAGCGGAGATGCTTCGGGTTTCGGTTTTAGAGGACTGTCGCCTTTCTTCTGTTTGCTGCTACTTGTTCTTCCCCGGACGGACGATTGTCTGCACGGTCAATCGTGGCCCTTCCACAGTCCCGGTGACGGTCGCCTTACTCTCCATGAACTTCAAGATTTGAGCTTTGTCGCCTTCGAGCTTGTACAGATCGCTACCGACGACGAATACCATGTCGTCACCCTCACTGATGGATTGGAGCGCCCAGGTCCATCTCGTATATCCTCGATGCGGCGGTTGTATGCCCTGGCACTTCGCGCAACTCACCGTTCCTGTGATAGTTATGCTGTTGCTGGACCCTTGAGAAACGGCTTGGACGGTGGCGGGTGACAGAACCGCCGCCACGCTTGCAATCGCCAAAGCCGATAAAATCGCTAGCTTGCTCATAACCTCTCCTGTGGGCCTGTTTCTTTACTTTCCATGTACGGCCCAGCCGGTGCTACCTGAACTGTTCGGGTGTCCCGGCCTCAACTCAAACGTAGCGCGGAGAGTGTAAGAAAGGGGTAAGAGAGTCGTAAAGATGTCGTAACTTTTTGAAAGTGCTGCAAGTGCTTCACGTTATTGGTTTTTGAGAAGAGAGGTCAGTTGGAAGGATTGCAGAACCGGTATCCCACCCGTGGTTCGGTAAAGAGATACCTTGGTTTTGCGGGATCGTCCTCAATTTTCTTGCGAAGCATCCTCATGTAAGTTCGCAGGTACTCAAGTTCCTCTCCATATTCCTGCCCCCAGATGGTTTGCAGGAGTTTGGAATGGGTCAGAAGAACTCCTTCGTTTTTCATCAGGAACGCTAGCAAGGCAAATTCGGTCGGAGTGAGATGAACGATCTTGCCGGCCCGACGTAGTAAACGACGGTCCAGATCCACTTCCAGATCTCCGGCTCGAAGGACGCGAAATTCAGCTGGATTGTCCGTCTGGATGCGCCGCAGCACCGCCCGCACGCGCGCCGTAAGCTCGCGAAATCGGAAACGCTTGGTCACGTAATCGTCGGCTCCGGCCTCCAGCGCCTGGACCATTTCGCTCTCAGAGTCTCGCTCCGTCACCATGACGATTCCCAGTTCCGGTGTGTGCTTGCGCACTTGCCGGCAAACTTCGAGTCCACTCATTTCCGGCAGTTCGGTGCTGAGAACAACCAGGTCAAAGCGGCATTCGTGGATAAGCGCGAGCGCGCCGTCCGCGCTTTGCGCCTCTTCCACTAAAAACCCGCTGTCCATCAGGGTGGTCCTTAAAACCTTGCTGAGCGACGTGTCGGCGGCGACTAGCAGTAAGACTGGATCCCGGTATGGGTCTGCGTCTCTCCGCATTCATAGTCTCTTGCGAGGTATCCGCGCGGCCCCGTCCGCTAAAATTTCACGGGTACGGAGAGATTGAGCCGGTTCTCTATTTTGCGCAGATCCGGGCGAAACCTGGGACGACAGATCCGTCGTCCGACCGAAAGGACCTCGCTCGACCCGCCGATGGTGTCGACTTGGGGATGATTGAAATCGCAGACACAATCGACACCAGTTCTGATCTCCGGCGTGAAGAATTTGTTGTCGAAAGCAGGCTGTTTTGTACTCGGATTGTCGCTCAACCAGGTCCAGTCCGCGAACGGCTCCGCCTTCGCCGGTTTGGCCCCGGGAGCAGGTTCGGGCGATTGCCCGGCAAGGGGTAAGACTGGCGTCGCAGCGGCAGGGCTAATTGCGTTCTGGGTATTTCCGCTTTGCGAGCTTGATTCCGTCGTGATTGCGATCGCTGCGGTGCCCGACTGCTTCAGTTGCGTCTCCAACTCTTGGATTCGCGCCCGCACCCTCTCAAGTTCTTGAAGAACGTCCTGATTTGCAGACGCGGCGTTGGGCGCTGAGCGGGCAGATGAACCGGCGGCTGAGTTCTGGCTCTGCCTTACAGCTTGGGCAAGAGCTCTCAGACGGCCAACATCGCCGAGGACAGCAATCGATGGCATCGTACCGCACATTTTCGCAATTCCCGCTGGCCTGGCTCGCATATTGGTATTGGTCTCGTATACCTCACCCTTCCGTCTACATTCACTCCCGCAACCCGGCCCATTGAATGACATTCCCCGTAAACTTTGTATAAAGAGTCCATAAAAAAGTTCGTAAAGGCCATCCGAGATGGTTGAATTCGTGCGAGATTCATCGGCCAGTGCCTGGTGGTGTTCAGCTCGCGAGCTGTCAGCGGTGGGAGAGACGGGAGGGAGAGATTTCGTCCCAGGACTTAGCGAATGGCAGCAGCGCGCATCTTTTACCAACTCTCTTGTGTGTCTTTACGAACCATTGATGAGCCCCTGCTGGCCGTCCGTCGAGGACGATTGCACCCGTTCAGAGAGGAGGTTGGGTTCCGCAAGCAAGTTGTCGACAGAATAGAACTGGGGGTTTGATCTCCCGTCTTCTGTGGTCCCGAATGTACCGAGTTCTGATCGAGTCTTTGACGTTGGACTCGGAAAAGAAATTGCTGTAACCTTTTGAAATCGAGCAGGAAAGAACGCCGCGCCCTTAGCTCAGCTGGATAGAGCGTCTGGCTACGAACCAGAAGGTCGGAAGTTCGAATCTTCCAGGGCGCACCATTACTTTCATAGAGTTACAGACAAACGTTTGGAACGAGACCATACCATTTTCAAGCTGGGTCACCCCTGGGTCACCCCGCGGGCAGGCCCACACTGACTCCTGGCGCCAGGCCGCATCCCCATGCACGTGGTTCCAGCAAGGAATCGCGCGGGGCTTCGATTTCGGCGGCCCATGCTTGAGTTTGCCAGATATGGCGATGCCTGCCAACCGGGGGAAATTCTCATGGGTGCTTAGACTGTGTCAGCTTCGGCAGTAAAATTTTCTTGATTGCCAGCGGCATCTTCCGACCAGTGCTCTCCCTGTAGATTCGCTCTATGGGAGTCTCCCGAACTCGACGGGGCGGCCTCACGAACCAATGCTACTCCTCAGGGGCAATACGCACGAAACGTGACAATTCCGGTTGATTTTTCGCCTTTTGTTTCTTGATATTCGTTCTGAATGGCAGATTGGGCACAAGACGCAGCAAGAAAAGCGGCGGAAAATGACCACATCCGCCAACTGAATTTGGAAAATAGCTCACGTGAGGGTCGAACGGATGTTGCAATTCCCTAGCCCCTGCTAGGTTCCGGTCAGGAGGACTTCCTTGGCCTCTTCTTTCCTCATCAGATCCATACGCTCATGTACGGCGTCTCTGAATTCCATCAAAAGGGATTCTACTTCGGCGGGATCACTCGCGGCGCTTGCCTTTGACCACAACTCCTTGAGCCGACCTTCGGAAGGCATTTGCACGCATGCTAGATTACAAGTTCGCGCTTAGAGCTTACTGTTCAATTTTGCTCATAACATCCGAATACCTCAACGCCGCAAATGCCAGTTCCACAGCGAGGCCGCCGTCACCGTCACCCGCTAGCATGGATCGCCGGAAGGACCCGAATTGCTACCTCCTCGATTTATGACTGGTCAAACTCGCAGTTAGCGGCGGGCGCGAGTGCGATGCGTGACAGGCGACGGGTAAGGCGTCGGGTAGTGACTGCAAAGGGGATTTGTCGACAACAAATCCCTGTTTATCAGACACACCCCTCTGGCCACGGAAAAAGAGTCACCTTGGTCAGGGTGTCAGAATCTTCGGCTGTCGGCCCGACTGTGTGGCGTTCTGAGCCCATAAATTGGAACGCAACGTAGATGTTGATTTCGCTGCAATACCACGGGGCCTTTTCGTGGCCGATCCTGGTGAGGTCGTCGAGCACCCGCCGGTTTGTCTTGTCTTCCACGCAACACATTTGCATGAACGGTATGTTTTTCGCACCGAGATAGTCCTCAACCTCCTTGCGCTTCATTCCTGCCCGCAAGGTTCCTGAATACGAGCGCAGGGTAGCTGCATACAGAGCCTCACGTTTTTCCTGTGAGCGTTTTTGAAGCAGATACCACCCAGCGCAGACGATTACTGCCGCGGCGGCAATCAGTCCCAACGTAGACAACAGCCGCGATCTTCTCATGCTCGAAGCATCATACTCTGGACTGGATAGATCGCGATTGGTTGACGTAACCAGGCGTGGGTGTTGAAAAAGTCACTGCGATTGGCGGATGAATGGCGACAAAAGCGTGGTAATTAAGGCGGAGCAAACCGGCCCCAAACTGATTCCGCGCGCGAAGCCATCCGGCTTCGGACGGAGTGTGAAATTCCGTATTCAAACCAGTCGCACTCAAAACCCCCTCCCTGACGTTCATTGAGTGCAATTGCGATATTTCGCAGTTAGCCCAATTCTTGACGTAAGATCGCTCCTCCATCTCGCCCATGGCGCGGTGTCCACACCCGTATGCGCCGAATCGGTTTTCGTCGAGTACTACCTCTCCTATTCACTCTAATTCATATTGTGCTCGTTTCGTTTGCACAGACGCGGCAACCCCATGCGTCAGCCCGTGTTTACCCTGACTCTGAATATCGATCTGTTGCCTATCAAGAGAGCTCTCGTGTTCCGATGGAAGCGATTGAACCGTCACCGCTCAAACCTGTCCAGAAGATCGCCCTAATCCTTGAACTTCCGGCACTGTTTCTCGCCACCCTGATTGGCGCGGCCTTGTTTCCCCGAAACGACACGGCATGGATGTATGCGTCCATCCCATTGGTGCCGCTTCTTTGGTACGCCATCGGAAAATGGCTCGACGGTCTCTTGGGTTACAGCGCCCGCTTGCGTCTGCCACGGATTCTGCGGAAATTGCTTGCTGTTCCCGCAGGTGTGGTGCTCTGTGTGAGCATGGCTGGCCTCACGCCGCTCTATCACCATCGCACGGCCGACACGCATTGGGTGATCACCGGTCTAATGTTCTGGTCAGGGCTTTGCCTCACCATGATGACGAGTTCTGCCCGGCGAGGTGATTGATGTAACTGGGCGTGGTTGTTGCCCCCCCTCTTTTGAAAAGACTGTCCCAGTCGAGGGATAGAAAATGCCCACCAAAATCGAGAACGTCGTTTATAGGGCACCCTAGCGCGATGAAATTTCTGCGAACTTCTAGAGCGTGAGTTTTTCAACATCAACCACGCCTGTTCACCAATTGAAATTTCTAGCATTCTGGCAGTGACGCGGCTAGTCTTTTCACATGAGAAACTGCGGAGTACGAGTGGGCCTGCTGATACCCGCTGTCATCTGCCTCGTTTCGGCGCAGACCGCCAATAAACCTGTCGCGGAACAAAAGAGGGCGGACGCGCAGGCAGCTGCCCTAACAATGCAGATAAGGTCCGAGCTTCGCAGTGCGGTTCAGGACCGCAACATTGGCAACGTCGGCAGCAATCCATTGTGGAAAGCCGCGGTCTCACTTACGACGTCCACGTGTCTGATTGCGAAGACCGCTGGGTGGCTCTGTATCACAAGCCGGAGGACCATGACTACACCTACGGTTTCGTCTACATTGACCCGGAAGCGGGATTCACGCTGCATTTCTTTGGGCGCTTCACAGGTGACATGGATGGCAACTACCATGCCGCACCGAACCCACTCCCGCCAGATAAGTACAGTCTGAAGATTCGCTTGGATCAAAATGGAATTGCGGCTCTGCTTCCGCCCCGTGGTTTAGCACAGCTTGGCTTGCCGGAGAAACCAGACTGGCTGAACTTTTACGAAGACAAGACCGACTCCGTTACACACAAGGTCAACTGGGGATCTTTTTACAACGGCATTGGAGACTCGCACCGAGCGATCGATTATCTCGAATCTGCCTACAAAGAACGACCTGATGCGCCTAAGCTCGTGTTCGAGCTTGTCTATGCCTACAACGCACTTGAACGACCGGAAGATGCTATGCGCCTATCCAAGAGCGGGTTTGCTAAGAATCCCAAGGACGAGTTGCTGTGCCGGGAAATGGCTTTTGCTTACCTTCATCTAAAAAGCTACAAGGAAGCCGCAACGCAATATCAGGCTTGCATCGCGTTGTGTGGTAATTCGGAATCCCAGATGGCCGAGAAGAGCGAATTGGCGATGAACCTAAGCTCAACATACAAGGCTTTAGCCGATCCTCCAAATAGCGAAGCGTGGATGGAAAAGGCCAAGCGTTGGGCACCCAAGGGGTCACCTGTGTACAAGCACTTTCACCCAGGAGGGGAATAGTTGATGCCAGAACGACGTCGGCCTCGCAGCGGACCGAGTACACTTGCGAGAGTTTTAAGCGGGTCTGGAATCCAGACCCGCTTGGCGAAATGCTCCCGTTTAGACGGCCATCCATCTAAGAATTCGAACCTGACCGGCAAACCAGAGATCGCCGCCCTTTGAGCGGAGATCGATTCGGGCCACGCCGTTGTGCAAAAGGATCAGAACCCATGAACCCGTCGCTCACGAAGGCCGCCACACGTCGACCATTGAAATCCAGAACGTCGTCCGCCCGCAGGACTGTGGAGTTGATGAGGGAACACGAGCCGAACTGAGCTACCACTTCCCTCTGACCGTGGCAGCCGTCCCACATGCCCGCCGCGCCGCCGCAATGCGGGTCGGGGCCACCATGCGCCCGGACGATGTAGCGCCAGCAGCTCAGCGTTAGGTAGGGGTGCCGGAGAACAGGTGCAGCCGCGTGAGGTAATCGGCGGGAGACGCCGAGATCGGGAATGCCGCTACAAGCTTTCCACCTCGAAACTAGGGGTGTCATCCGATTTTCTCCAACCGTCCCGTGATGATAGTGTGGTGGCGGCAGGAGGGCGGCACAGGTTTTTATCGTTTCCCTGTCTTGGGCCGAGCTGAAGCAGAACGATGTCAGGCAAGGCCACGCCTATCCGCCCACTCTGATCTCAGAGACACAATCAATCAGGTATATTGTAAGAAAAGGCATCGGTGGTGCAGGTCGTCGCGTCTGGCAGCCTCTGCCCTCAAGCAATCTCTGGACTATCCGCCGGCCGTACTCTCACCAGGGGCATAACTCATTGCGAATCCACAAAACGCGAATCAGCACGATGTTAGCGGCATTTCTCTCGGCGACCACGATTCTAGCGTCGGTTCCGGCTCACAGTCAGGCAACTGTCCCCGATTCGCCATCTGCTTCAAGATTGCGGCAGCCGTACCGGCCGATCACCGGGACACAACGCCTGCATTGGCTCCTCGATAGCACGGTCGGTCCGAAAACGCTGACTGCCGGGTTGTTCATTTCCGCCATATCTACCGCCTCGAATTCACCGAAAGAGTACGGCGGAACGTGGGAAGGTTTCGGGAAGCGGTACGGCATGCGTCTGACGGGAACGGCGACCAGCAATACCATGGAAGCCGGCTTCGGCAGCATGTGGGGAGAAGACCCGCGCTATTTTCGGACGGAAGGCGAGCCCTTTAGAGGGCGAGTACGGA
>Ga0193726_1001926_pt1 | contig 14975 bp, 14 predicted proteins | sample H2c1metaG_FD_144928 | JGI IMG/M metagenome (GOLD analysis project Ga0193726, IMG submission 144928) | Soil microbial communities from a riparian zone of the East river system, Colorado, United States - H2c1 | ecosystem: Environmental > Terrestrial > Soil > Riparian zone | place: USA: East River... | reverse complement strand
TTGCGCGTGGCCCAGCCGCGGCTTTGCGCGTGGCCTACTTGCTTTGCGTGGTCGCCGTCGTCAGCGACGAGGGTTGTTCCGCAAAGTAGGCGGCCGCGATCTTGACGTCTTCATCGCTGGTCAATAACTGCGCCATGCTGTCCATGACCACGTTCTTGCGCCTGCCATTGCGATAGGCCGTGAGCGCCTGTTCCAGATAATCCACGTGCTGGCCGGCGAGCGTCGGCGGCTTCGGCGCCAAGCCGTCTACGCCCAAGCCGTTCTCGCCGTGGCATGCGATGCAGGCAGCGACTTGCTTCGGCGCCTTCGATGCGCCGCTGCTGGGAACTCCTTTCACGGCAGCCGCGCCCTGAAGATAGGCGGCGATGTCTTCGATATCCTGGTCCGAGAGTGAAGCGGCCTGCGCATGCATGGTGGCATGCGGGCGCGTGCCGTCGCGATACTCGTGCAACGCCGCGGCCAGGTAGTCGGCGTTCTGATGGCGCAATTTGGGCACGTTGTAGTCGGGGTAGGCGTTGCGGTAATTCGCGATGCCGTGACATCCATAGCAGGTGTAGAACTTCATCTCGCCCTTGGCCGGATCGCCCGCTGCATGCGCGCCCAACGACAATGAGGTCAACGCCGCGCCGGCGAGCCACGCTATGGCAGTCAATCGAGAAAGCATCTAGTTCTCCGGGCCTTCAGGTTCAATCAGGTGCGGTGATGTTAAAGAGTGGCAGGCCAAATTGCCACTGAAGTAGCATCCGCAGCCCGCAATTTTGCGCGCCGTCACTGTAAAGCATTCGCCAAATCCTGCAGCAATGTCGGGTCGGTCGGTTTGGTGCCGGCGGGGTAGCGGCACACCACCCTGCCGCTGCCGTCGATGAGGAATTTCTCGAAATTCCAGGCGATCTCGCCGGGATAGCCATTTTCCGGCGCGGTCAGCCACGCATATAGAGGATCGCGGCGCGCGCCGTTGACATCGATCTTTGCCGCCAAGGGAAAGGTGACGCCGAAATTGACCGAGCAGAAAGTCTGAATCTCCGCCGCCGTACCCGGCTCCTGCGCGCCGAACTGGTTGCAGGGAAAACCGATGACGGTGAAATTCTTCCCTTTGAGTTCCTTGTACAGGTCTTCGAGCCCCGCGTATTGAGGGGTGTAGCCGCACTTGCTGGCGACGTTCACCGCCAACGCCACCTTGCCGCGCAGCGGCGCGAGAATATTCTTGCTGCCATCGAGCCCGGGCACGGTGAAATCGTAAAAACTGTTCATGGTTCAACCTTTGCCGCTGCGGGGCAGGCATCAAGCCGCCCGATCGCGTTTTTTCAAATGCACCAACAACAGCGACACCGCCGCCGGAGTCAGTCCCGGAATGCGCGCGGCTTGTCCCAAGGTTTCCGGCCGCACATCGCGAAGGCGCTGACGCGCTTCGTTCGACAGACCGCCGACCTGCGAATAATCGATATCAGCCGGCAGACGCAATTCCTCATAGCGATGCTGACGTTCGATCTCATCGCTCTGGCGCTTCAAGTAACCCGAATATTTGGCCTGCACTTCCACCTGCAGTTTCACTTGCTCGCTCAAGCGATCATCGCAGCGCCAAGCGCCGTCGTCCGGCGGCGCGACGCCGGCCAGATCATCGTAAGCCAGCTCCGGCCGGCGCAATAAGTCCAATGCATACGTCTCGCGCGACAGCGGCGCGCCCAACTTGGCAAGCAGCGCAGCATCCACGTCGATGGGGTGCACCATGGCCTTTTCGAGGCGTGCAGTTTCGCCGTCCACCGCCGCGCGCTTGCGCTGAAAGAATGTCCAGCGCGCATCGTCGATGAGCCCGAGCTCGCGGCCCGCCGGCGTCAGACGTAAGTCCGCGTTGTCCTCGCGCAGCGACAGGCGATATTCCGCGCGGCTGGTGAACATGCGGTAGGGCTCGGTCGCGCCGCGCGTAATCAAGTCATCGGCCAGCACTCCAAGATATCCCTCGCTGCGCTTCGGCCACCAAGCGTCGCGGCCTTGCACGGCGCGGGCGGCATTGACGCCCGCGAGCAAGCCTTGCGCTGCCGCTTCCTCGTAGCCGGTGGTGCCGTTGATCTGGCCGGCGAAGTACAGGCCGGAGAGAAACTTGCTCTCCAGGCTGTATTTCAAGTCGCGGGGATCGAAGTAGTCATATTCGATCGCATAGCCCGGACGCGTGATGTGCGCGTTCTCGAAGCCGGCGATGCTGCGCACGAATTCGTACTGCACGTCGAACGGCAGGCTGGTGGAAATGCCGTTGGGATAAATCTCGTGGGTATCCAAACCTTCAGGCTCAACGAAGATCTGGTGCGAATGCTTGTCGGCGAATCGCACGACTTTGTCTTCGACCGATGGGCAGTAGCGCGGGCCGACCCCTTCGATCAAGCCGGTGAACAAGGGCGAGCGCGCGGTAGCGGCACGAATGATGTCGTGAGTGCGCTCGTTGGTCGCGGTGATGTGGCAGGGAAGCTGGCGCGGATGCCGGCTGCGATCTCCCAGATACGAAAACACCGGACGCGGATCATCGCCGTGCTGCTCGCGCAGCGAGGAGAAATCTATGCTGCGGGCGTCGATGCGCGGCGGCGTGCCGGTCTTCAGGCGCCCGACCCGCAACGGCAGCTCCCGTAGCCGCGCCGCAAGGCTCAAGGAGGGCGGATCGCCGGCGCGTCCGCCCGCGTGGCTCTCGAGACCCACGTGAATTTTTCCGCCGAGAAAGGTGCCGACCGTGAGCACGATGGAAGGCGCGCGAAACTCAATGCCGCTCGAGGTGACGACGCCCACGACCCGATCGCCTTGCAGCAGCAGATCCGCCGCTTCCTGTTGAAACAGCGCCAGCTGGGGTTGCGATTCGAGCATGCCGCGAATGGCGCGCTTATAGAGCTGGCGATCCGCCTGAGCCCGGGTCGCGCGCACAGCCGGACCCTTGCTCGCGTTCAAGGTTCGGAATTGAATGCCGGCCAGATCGGTGGCGCGGGCCATGGCGCCGCCCAAGGCGTCGATTTCCTTGACCAGATGGCCCTTGCCGATGCCGCCGATCGCGGGGTTGCAACTCATCTGACCCAAGGTCTCGATGTTGTGCGTGAGCAGCAAAGTGCTAGCACCCATTCGCGCAGCCGCGAGCGCCGCCTCGGTGCCGGCATGGCCGCCGCCGATGACGATCACCTGGTAGTGCTTCGCAAAACGCATGACGCTGAATCTACTCGAATTTTAGCAAGGGCGCGTACTCTAAACTTTCGCGCGTAAAAGCACCAGGGAACCATTGGCGGCCTCGCGGAACTAACGGTGTCAGAGAGCCGAGCAAAGGTGCCAGCAGTCGACATGAATCCGGTTTCTTCGAGTAGCCCCGAATCGCCCCCTGGCATCCGCAAGAATCACGACCGCGGCGGCGCCGGCGTCACCGCCGTGGCAGTCATCGTCGCGCTGCTGATCGGCATGGCCGGAATCTTCGTTTCAGCGGCCGGAGCCGCCCCGCAGATCGGCCAAACCGCGCCCGACTTCACCGCCGTGGACAGCAAGGGCGACTCGCTGCGCTTGAGCGAGTACCGCGGCAAGATCGTGGTCCTCGAATGGACCAATGCGGATTGCCCCTATACCCGCAAGCACTACAGCAGCGGCAACATGCAAAGCGTGCAAGCGCTGGCGAAAGAAAACGGCATCGTGTGGCTGAGCGTCATTTCCTCGGCACCCGGCAAGCAGGGCTATGTCAACGGACCTGCTGCGGATGCACTGACGCAATCGCGCCGGGCGCTTCCGACCGCCGTGTTGCTGGACCCCACCGGGGCGGTGGCGCGTTTATATGCCGCCAAGACGACGCCGCACCTGTTCGTCATCGACAAGGACGGCGCGCTCAAGTACATGGGCGGCATCGACAGCATTGCGACCACCGACGAGGCCGACATCGCCCGTGCCGAACCGTATTTGAAGGAAGCCATGCTGGCAGTCGCCCTGGGCAATCAGCCGCCGCATGCGGTTACCAAGCCGTACGGCTGCTCGATCAAATACTGATGCGTCGAGCGGGTATAGTCCGCGCGTGACCATTCGTCCCGCCATTCCCGCCGAACGCAGACAGCTCGAAGCTTTGCAGTGGCGCGCCTCGCTCGGCAATGAGGGTGACCGCGATGCATTGCTGCGCCATCCCGACGCCATCGATCTGCCGTCGGAGCAAATTGCCGCGGGCGGCGTATTCGTGCTGGAACAGGACGGCGCCATCGTCGGCTTCTCCGCGATTCTGCGGCGCGCAGACGGCGATACCGAACTCGACGCGCTGTTCGTCGAACCCGATATCCAGCGCCGCGGCATCGGCCGGCGCCTGCTCGAGCACTGTGCCGAAGTCGCGCGCACGACCGGCTCGCGCGCATTGCATGTCATCGGCAATGCGCACGCCAAGGAGTTCTATCTCTCCTGCGGCTTCGAAATCCTCGGGCCCTTCGAGACGCGCTTCGGATCGGGGCTGCTGATGCGCAAAGAGTTGCGTTAGTCGACCGACCGCGGACGTTGTTCGACCGCCGTCGAGCGCGGACTCGACGCGCGCGGCGCTACTCGATCGCGAGCGGAATGCCCGCGAATTTCCCCGCCCACTTTTTCGGTCCGCTCTCGTGCACCGATTCGCCGTCGGCGCTCACCGCGACCGTCACCGGCATGTCTTTGACGTCGAATTCGTACACGGCCTCCATGCCAAGTTCAGGGAAGGCCACCACGCGGCTGCCGCGAATGGCGTTCGACACCAGAAATGCCGCACCGCCGACTGCGATCAAGTAGGCAGAACGGTGCTTGGCGATGGACGCGACTGTTTCGGGGCCGCGCTCGGCCTTTCCCACCATGGCCAGCAGTCCTGACTTGCCCAGCATGGTGTCCGTAAATCGATCCATGCGATTGGCGGTGGTGGGACCGGCCGGTCCCACGACTTCGGCGCCGACCGGATCGACAGGCCCGACGTAGTAAATCACGCGGCCGGTGAAATCGAGTCCGTCGGGCAGCGGTTTGCCGGCATCCAGCAGCGCGCAAATGCGCTTGTGCGCGGCATCCCGGCCGGTCAGCAATTTGCCCGACAACAACAGTCGTTCGCCGGGTTTCCACGCGGCGATTTCACCTTGACTGAGACCCTGAAGATTTACGCGGCGCGCGCCGGCGTCCGCCTGCCAATGGACTTTGGGCCACAAATCCAAGTTCGGCGGCTCGAGCACTGCGGCGCCGCTGCCATCCAGCGTGAAATGGATGTGGCGCGTGGCGGCGCAATTGGGAATCACGGCAACCGGCAGCGACGCGGCGTGGGTTGGATAGTCCAATACCTTGACGTCGAGGACGGTGGTCAAACCGCCCAACCCTTGCGCGCCGATGCCGAGAGCATTCACCCGCCGGTAGATTTCCAGGCGCAATTCTTGCAGAGCCGTCTGCGGCCCGCGTGCGATCAAATCGCCGATGTCGATCGGATCCATCAGCGATTTTTTCGCCAGCAGCATGGCCTTCTCGGCGCTGCCGCCGATTCCGATGCCCAGCATGCCCGGCGGGCACCAGCCCGCGCCCATCTCGGGCACCATTTCCAGCACCCAGTCGGCGACGGAATCGGAAGGATTCAGCATGGCGAACATGGATTTGTTTTCAGAGCCGCCGCCCTTCGCGGCGACGGTGATCTCGAGCTTGTCGCCCGCGACCAGTTCGGTGTGGATCACTGCCGGCGTGTTGTCCTTGGTATTGCCGCGCTTGAACGCGGGATCCGCGACGATGGAGGCGCGCAGCTTGTTTTCCGGGTTCAAATACGCGCGGCGCACGCCTTCATTGATCATCGCTTCCAAGTCGCGCGTGGCGTCCCAGGTGACACCCATGCCTACCTGCACGAACACCACCACGATGCCGGTGTCCTGGCAAATCGGCCGATGCCCTTCGGCGCACATGCGCGAGTTGGTGAGAATCTGCGCGATCGCGTCGCGGGCGGAGGGGCTCTCCTCAACTTCGTAGGCGCGCCCCATGGCGCGGATGAAATCCGGCGTGTGGTAGTAGGAAATGTACTGCAGGGCGTCCGCAACGCTCGCAATGACATCGGCTTCGCGAATGACGGTCATGCAATTTCCACCATTAGTCGAACTGGCTCGCAAATCTATCAAGTTGTGAGCAAGCGTGGGTGGCGAATCCCATACAATCGGCACAAATCGGAGGTGGCATGCGGCAGTTGCGTGGGGTGGTCGTGTGGATCGGCTTGGGCGTGTGCTGCTGGGCGGCGCCGGCGGCCGCCGACGATCCCGCGACGCTTCCCTTGATCGAGTGCCGTCTCGAACATCCGCTGCATCTAACCTCGATTCCCGCGCGCTGCGGAACCTTGCGCGTGCCGCTCGATCCGGAACATCCCAGAGAGGGTTCGGTCGATTTGAAAGTGGCGGTGGTGCCGGCGCTCAATCGGCGCAGCGCCGCCGCACCCTTGTTTTTGCTGGCCGGCGGCCCCGGGCAAAGCGCCATGCAGGTGTATGTTGCGTTGAGCAGCGCCTTCGCGCGCATCAACCGCAATCACGCCATCGTCCTCTTGGATCAGCGCGGCACGGGTCATTCCAGCCTGCAGTCGTGCGAATATCCGGAGGATTGGCAGGAGCCGGCGGATCCGATTCCCGCGCTGCGCAAGGCGACGAGCGATTGCGTGGCTAAACTCGGGCAGCGTGTGCGCTTCTACACCACCAGCGTCGCGGTGCGGGATTTGAACGATATGCGGATGGCGCTGGGGTACGATCAGATCGACCTGTATGGCGGTTCCTACGGCACGCGAGTCGCCGAGCTTTTCATGCGCCGCTATCCGGCCCATGTGCACGCCGTCATTTTGGACGGCGTGACGTACCCGCAGCAGGCGATCGGCGCCGAGACGCCGCAAGATGGCGAACGCGCCTTGAATCTGATCGTGGCGCGCTGCATGCAAACGCCTGATTGCGCGGCCACGTATCCGCAACTGCCGAACGAGCTGAGCGCGCTGTTGCAGAAATTCGGGCCGCAAAAAGCCACCGTCACCATCGATGATCCGAACAGCGGCTTGCCGCTCGACATCGAATTCAACCGCAGAATCTTGAACGCCGCACTGCGTCTGCTCTCGTACAGCAGCACGCAAGCTTCGCTGCTGCCCGCGCTGATCCACGAAGCGGCGCACGGCAAACTGCGGCCGCTGGCGGCGCAATCGGTCATGAACATGCGCCAGATCTCCGATCAGCTGGCAAACGGCATGCAGTACAGCGTGATTTGCAGCGAGGACGAGCCGTTTTTTGCGGGCAACATCGATCGCGCGGCGATGGCGAAGACCTATCAAGGCACCGACATGGTGGATGCCCTGCGCGAGATCTGCGCGCTGTGGCCGCGTGGGCCGGTGGACGCCGACCTGCATGCTCCCCTGCACAGCGACATCCCGACGCTGCTGTTGTCCGGCGAGGCGGATCCGGTGACGCCGCCGCTCGATGCAGAGCGTGCCGCCGAAGGCCTCACCCGGCATCGTCACTTGATATTGAAGGGCGAAGGCCACGGTCAATTGAGTACCGGCTGCGTGCCGATCTTGGCGGCGGATTTTCTCGACAATGCGGCGCCCGACAAACTCGATGCCGGCTGTCTCGAGCGGCACACGCCCGAGCCTTTTTTCCTGAGCATGACCGGGCCCTCGCCATGATCGAGGCGATGGGCTTGAACAAGCGTTTCGGCAGCATCGAAGCGGCGCGGGAAGTCTCCTTCGTCGCGCGCGACGGTGAAATCACCGGCCTGTTGGGCGCCAATGGCGCCGGTAAATCCACCTGCCTGCGCATGTTGTACGGGGTGCTGACGCCGGACAGCGGCAGGGCGTGCATCGACGGCATCGACATTCTCGGCGAGACTTCGAAAGCCCGCGCGCACCTGGGCGTGCTGCCGCATGCGGCCGGGCTGTACAACAACCTCACGGCGCGCGAAAACATCCGCTATTTCGGCGCGCTGCACGGCATGCCGGCGGCGCTTCTCAGGTCGCGCACCGCGGAGCTGTCGCAGGCGCTCGACATGGGCGGATTCATGGAGCGGCGCGCGAAGGGATTTTCGCAGGGCCAACGCATCAAGGTGGCGCTGGCCCGCGCCTTGGTTCACGACCCCGGCAATGTGGTGCTCGACGAACCCACCAACGGACTGGACGTGATGGCGATCCGCAATCTGCGCGAGATGCTGCTGGCCTTGAAGGCGCAGGGCCGCTGCGTGCTGTTTTCCTCGCATGTCATGCAAGAGGTCGCCGCGCTGTGCGACCGGGTGGTCATTATCGGTCACGGCCGGGTTTTGGCGGACGCAACGGTGCAAGAGATCCGCGAGCGCAGCGGCACTGCGACTCTGGAAGAGGCGTTTCTGCAGGTGCTCGGCGGCGCAGAGGGCGTGAACTGAGATGCGCACGCTGTTGACCGTGTTCGCCAAGGAATTCTTGGAGAATTTGCGCGATCGCCGCACGCTGCTGTCGGCATTGCTGTTCGGTCCGTTGTTCGGGCCGATACTCTTCGGTCTCATGGTGTCGCGCATGCTGGAGCAGAGCGTGGTCGAGTCCGATGTGCCCTTGAAGATCACCATTTCCGGAAGCCACTACGCGCCGGGGCTGGTTCAGTACCTCAAAGGACGCGGGGTCAGGCTCACTGCGAAGGAACTATCGGAAAACGAGGCGCGTGCCGCCGTGCGCGGCGGCAGCTCGCAGGTCGTGCTGTTGGTGCCGGCGGACTATCCGAAGCTGTTCGTCGAGGCGCAGCCGGCGCCGGTGCTGCTGTTCGCGGACAGCGCGGATTCGCAGACGCGAAAAATCGCGGATCGGGCCCGGGGCATGTTGGCGACCTACGGCAGCACCATCGCGCAGCTGCGCCTGGAAATGCGCGGCGTCAGCCCGCTGTTGTCGCTGCCGCTGGCAGTCAACGAAGTCGATGTGGCGACCCCGACCGGCCGCGCCGTGGTGATCCTGGGCTTCATGACGTATTTCGTGCTGTTTGCGTTGCTGATGGGCGGACTGTACCTGGCGATCGACTCGACCGCGGGGGAGCGCGAACGCGGTTCGCTCGAAGCGCTGCTCAGTTTGCCGGTGGCGCGCTCCGCCTTGGTGGGCGGAAAGATTCTCGCGACCTGCGCCTATATGTGCATTTCGCTGGGACTGAGCCTGACTGCGTTCGTATGCGTGTTCCGCTTCGTGCCGCTCGAGCGCATCGGCATGAGCGCCAATTTAGGCTGGGGCACCGCGCTCATGTTCTTCGGCATCTGCCTGCCCTTCGTGCCGCTGGGCGCGACCCTCATGACCTTGGTCGCCTCGTTCACCCGTACCTACCGCGAGGCGCAAACCTACCTGACCACCGTGCTGCTGGTGCCGACGCTGCCGATCGCTTTTGCCAGCATTTATTCGTTGAAAACCAAGAGCTCGCTGATGGTTATTCCTTCCTTGAGTCAGCATCTTTTGATGACCAGCGTGCTCAAGGATGAGCCGATTTTATTTCGCGACGTGATGGTTTCCACCGCCGCCTCGCTCTTGCTCGCAGCGCTGATGTTCATTCTCACCGCGCGTCATTGGCGCCGCGAAACCATGCTCGGGTGACGCCGATAAATACTAGTTGTATGGGCGTTTAACAGAGCTTGCAGCACGGCGGATTAGGGGGATTCCTGTATAGGCGTGCAACTAGACGCTATGTATACTATTTGCAACGCGAGGCTTGCGTTGTTTGAGGGGAGTTGGGATGACCGAATCTTCATCCGTGAGGGTGGGCGTCGTGGCATTTGTCGCCATTTTGACGGTGTCTGCCGGCACCATGCTCTATCTTTTCTGGCGCTTTCCGCTGACCACAGCGATAGTCACTCTAGGCGTGCTTGCCGTGCTCGGCGTGCTGGCAAGGCTTGCTCGATCCATCGACGAAATGAAGGATCTGGACCGCACCGAACAAAGTATTTGAAAATCCTCAGGCGCCCACTCGCGCAAGCGCAGCCTTAGCGCGCAAGGTTTGCGGATGGGTCGAGCCGAGTTGAGATTCCAAGTCTGCGCTGGCTTTTTTCAGCAGCGCGGCTGCAGCGGCGCTGCCGCTCTTGGCCAGAGCCTCCCCCAATCGCTCCCGAGCTTGCGCAAGTTCCCATAAATCCTCCGGCGTCGTTTCGCGAATCGAAACCGCCTCCCTTAAGTCGACTTCAGCCTGGCCGTTGTGGCCCAGCGCGGATTCCACCGATCCCAAACCTTCGAGCGCCATCGCCAACGTGGCGGTGCTTTGCGCGCCCAAGCTGCGCAGGCCCGCGACCGCCTCGCTGAGCTGCCGCTGCGCCGCCTGATTGTTGCCCTCGCCGGCGGCGAGTTGCGCCGCTGCGATTTCCGTGCGCAAGGTGAGCGGATGCACCGCGCCGTAATGGGCCAGAGCGGCATCGTGCGCCAGGGTCAGCGTCTTCGCCGCTTCGTCGTGCGAGCCGCCCGCCAGCAACGCCTCGCCGAGGAAGGTCCGCGCCTGCAGAGCCACCGGGCTGTCGGGTCCTGCGTAGCGGCTGGCCATGTCCACTGCTTCGCGCAGCACGCTGATGCCGGGTTCACTGCGGTTGGTTACCGCAAGTATCCGGCCGTAGTAGCTCATCCCCGCCGCGACGGCGGCGGAATCTCCGGCGAGGGCGCGTTCGCGCTCGACCGAGCTCTTCAATAACAGTTCCGCTTCGCGCAAATGGCCCGCGCGCATTTCCAAGGTGCCGGTGTTGGCCACGATGATCTGCGCGTCGATGCCGTCTCCCAAGCCCAGCGCGCGATAGATGGCCGTGGTTTCGTAGTACGCCTTGAGGGCATCGGCGAGGCGGTTCACCGTGCCGAGCGAAATGGCGAGCGAGTTGAACAACACCGCGGTCTCGCGGTTGTCATGCCCCGACAGGGCAATGCGCTGTGCGATCGCATCGCGGATCGTGGCGATGGCGCCTTCGGTATCGCCGCGCGCCCGTTGCAGGCGCGCGCGCGTCCCCAAGCCCTGCAAGCGCTCTTCCGCGTAGAGCTGCGGCGAGGCGCGCCAGAAGCTCTCAGCCTGTCCGAGCAGTTGCTCGGCACGGTCGGCGTGGCCGCGGAGCAATTCGATGTTGGCGAGTTTTTGGCGCGCATCGGCGACCACCAAGGGATCCGCTTTCGGGCCGGCGTCGGCCAGGAATCCTTCCAGCAGCGATGCCGCGCCGTTGGCATCCTCGAGCGCCCCATAAAGATCTGCCAGCGTCAGCACGATTTGGCCGCCGAGCTGCGGCTGATCGCGATATTCTTTGAGCACGCGCTGCGCGCTCGAGTCGATCATGCCCTTGGCGGTCGTGGCCTTGGAGCCTTGGTCGCTGATGGCGCGGCGAAACAAACCGGTCAAGTTGTAGCGCACGGCCTCCTCGCGTGCCGCGTCGCGGCGCGCGGCGTCGCGTTCCTGCGCGGCTTTCTCCGCCTGCCAGGCGGCTATCCCCAGACCCACGGCCAGCGAAACGATCACCGCGCCCACGGCGGCGGCGGCCCAGCGATAGCGGCGCAGCGTGCGGCTGACCACATATAGCCGCGCGCCTTCGCGCGCCTCGACGGGCTCGCCTCGCATCGCGCGTTCCACATCGAGTTTGATGGCCGCCACGGTCGCATAGCGCTCGCCCGGCTCCTTACGCAACGCCTTCGCCACGATGGCATCGAAATCGCCGCGGATCAGGCGTGCGGCAACCGGCGGGTTTGGTTGCGCCTCGGCGCTGCGGCTGACGCTGGGCGCCGGCCGCTGCAGCACGGCGCGCATTGCCTGCAGCACCGGTGTGTCGGATCCCATCCACGGATGCGTGCCGCTCAAGAGCTCGAACAGCAGCAGTCCCAAGGCGTACACATCGGTGGCGGTGGTGACGGGGCCGCCGGTGAGTTGTTCGGGCGCCGCGCAGATCGGCGTCATGGGCGTGGCCGCTGCCTGAGTTACCCGCGCGCGCTGCGCGTCCAAGAGCTTGGCGATGCCGAAGTCCAGCAGCTTCATCGTGCCGTTCGGCGTCACCAAGATATTCGAAGGCTTCAAGTCGCGATGCACCACCAGGTTGCGATGCGCGTAGGCAACTGCATCGCACACCTGCAGGAACAAGGCGAGGCGCTGCTCGAACGTAGCCTGCGTGATTTGACAGTAATCGGTGATGGAGCGGCCTTCGACGAATTCCATCGTCATGAAGGGGCGTCCGTCCTCGGTCACGCCGCCGTCGTACAGCCGTGCGATGCCCGGATGCTCCAGCCGCGCCAGGATCTGGCGCTCAGCTTGAAAGCGCTCCATTTGCGCCGCCGCCTCGCGCTGCAACAGCTTGATCGCGACCCGCTGCTCGAAGTTGCCGTCGGCGCGGACGGCCTCATACACCTCGCCCATGCCGCCGCGGCCGAGCAGCCGCGTGATGCGCCAGGCGCCGAGGCGCATGCCGACGGTGCCGTCCGGCAGCAGTTCTTCAGGCGAAGGTTTCGGCGGCGTCGTTAGAAATCCGCCGGAGGCGCTGGCGGAACGCAGCAGGCTCTCGACTTCGGCGAGTACGGCGCTGTCTTCGATGCGCCTGGCGCGCAAGTTCGCGATCCGCTCGCCTTCCGGGAGATCGAACATATCATCGAGCAGTTCGTCCACGCGCGCCCTTTGCGCGGGAGAAAGCGGGACCATGACTTGATCGCTCGGTGGCATGATTTCGTTAGGTCGTTCGTTCTTCAGTGTACCTGAGAGACAGAGAAAATTCGGTTGCACAGGGCGCCGAGCTCGTTCGGCAACAGCGCGGACCCGACGGCGATGTCATCGCCGCTGCCGCGCACCTGGATGTCGCACAGCAAATCGTTCTTCTGCGCGATGATTTCGTGCAGCGTGTCCTGCCATACGGCGGCATCGCCGACGCCGGTGAGCGGGCGGGCGGCGAGCGGCATTTTGCCGTTGGACCAGGCATCGAGCGAGGCTCGGCCCAGACCCGGACGCACGCTGACCGTGATGGAAGCGAATCCCGTGGTGAGAAAGGCGCACGATTGCCCATCTCCTTCCAGGGAGGTGGCGCGCGTGATGGGCGCAGTCAGCAGGGGAGCCAGATCCGGCGTCTTGAGTGTCAGCACATCGCAGGCGGAGGCCGGGATCGCCACCGCGACATTTGCCGTTGGTTGCTTCGAGCAACTCGCGCAGGCTGCGCACGCGGCCAAAAGCAACAGGCTTAGGCGCGCGCTTGGACTCACTTGGATTGCGCCCCGGCGTCCTTCATGGACTCGAGACGCGCCAGATCAATCTGGCCAAACGACTGCTCCAAGGTGCGCATGTCGACACCCGTACCGCTGACATCGACCGAAAATCGCTTCGCCACGACGATGCTGAGATCGCCCTTCTTGTTGGGCGCGTCGTACTTCTCGTGCACCGTTCTGCCGCCGAGAGCCACGTCCTTCTCGTAGCCGTTGCTGCTTTCCGAAGTGGTGTTCTGAATCAGACTGCCTGCCAGGTCCATCAAACCAGAAACCCCGGAAATGTCGGCGATTTCGACATGCGCGCTGCTGCCGTCGTTCGCCGCATAGTCGGCTGTCGCGGTCGAAGTCTTCACACCCACGGCGCCCTGATTCTCGCCTGCGGCGGAGGTGCGCTTCATGCCCGGCAACGCGCCCGGCAACAAACTCTCGAGGATTTTAAAATCCACAGTCGCAACCCGGTTCGGGCCGCCTAAAGCGCCGCCCAATGCCGTGAGCAGTCCGCCCGTCGCCGACAGCGGGCTTGGCGCATTTTGCGGCGCATCGGCGCGCTGCGAACTCGCGCCGGACTGCGCGGGTTGCGATGAGTCCGCAGCATTGGATGCTTGCGCCTGCTCTCCAGCCTTGGTGAGATTCGAGAGTGCGGCGCCCAAATCGGCCTTGCCCTTGGCATCGGTGCCCAGCATGTTGCCGATTGCATTGCCGACCGTTGCAGCACCTTGGTCCCGTGCGGCCGCTTGTTCCGCGGCGCGCGAGGCCGGAGTCGCGCCGAGAAATCCCGCGCGAGCGCCGCCGATGTGGGCGAAGGTACTGAGAATTCCGAACACCACGCCGACCAAGATGGTGCAGATCACCACGCTTGCGGTGTAGCCGAATGCCTTTTCTTTCGGCGACTGCATGAGGACCGGCAACCCCAGAGACAGCACATAGATGCCGTAGCACCCCGCCAGGAATTGCAACAGCGTCGGCAGGATCGGCGACAGCGCCAGCACAGAACTCAGCAGCGCCGGCGTGAGACTGTACGCAGACACTTTGAGCGCCTGGCGCTGATCGCGCTGGCCGGAAAATGTCGGCGCGAGTCCGTTGATAATGAGCGCAACGATAAACAGCCGCCGCCAAACGCTGTGTTCACGCCGATCACCGACATGCGCACGAAGCCGATAAGCGCGGCCAGCACCGCGAGCGGCGCGACGTAACCCATGAATAGTTGCGCAACCGGCGTGGATTCAGGCGCGATGACCAACCATTCGGTCTTGGGCGTAAGCACGATGTTCTTGATTCGCGCCAGCAATCCGGGCGCGGATGCTGCGGCCGCGGCCCAAGCCTTCGAAGCCGCGGCAGACGCGGCTCCCGCCGCCGCGCTCGCACCGGCTGATGCATGCGCGCCCGCCAGCGTAGGCGCTGCGGAAGGCGCAGGAGCGTCGGGCGCTGCCTCGATATGTTGACCACAAGCGCCGCAGAAGCGGGCGTTCGCGGGCACGGGTTTATTGCACTTCGGACAATTCATGATTTTCTCCTTCGTCGGCCGGTGATTTTTTCTTTCGTCATCCAATGAATTGACTATTAGAACCAGAAGCGCCGTTCGATCCCGCCATGGCGGTTTCCCGCGGGAGTTCCGGTTTTCAAACACATGGAAACCTTGCCCGGAACCACGACATGAAAGCGTTTTGCACCGGTTGCGGAACAGAGCTCGGCGCGGACACGCGCTTTTGCACCAAGTGCGGCGCGGAAAATCCCCTGCCCGCCACTGCAGCCAAAAAGGATCGCCGCTGGCTGTGGTGGGTGCTCGCGCTGATCCTGGTCTTCATTCTGGGATTTCTGCTCGGAAAACTTCTGGCGCCGAAATGCC
>Ga0193726_1001925_pt1 | contig 14976 bp, 16 predicted proteins | sample H2c1metaG_FD_144928 | JGI IMG/M metagenome (GOLD analysis project Ga0193726, IMG submission 144928) | Soil microbial communities from a riparian zone of the East river system, Colorado, United States - H2c1 | ecosystem: Environmental > Terrestrial > Soil > Riparian zone | place: USA: East River... | reverse complement strand
GCGCCTTGCTCGGCATAACAGACGGCGCGCGTCGGTCGGCATCGAGCATCCCGACGACCTGATTTGCCGCCGTCGTCTCGACCGGAGCGCGAAGCGCGGAGCGGAGAGACCTTGTCTCCACGATAAGCAGCCTATCGCGGAGACAAGGTCTCTCCACGCGGCCCTTCGGGCCTTGGTCGAGACGACGGGTGGCGGCGAATGAATGCCGCTTGAGTCTTTCCAATGCGCATACGCGCTAGGGCCCCTACTTCCGGGCGGGGTTTCGGGCTCTCGGGCCTTTCTCACCGCAGAGCCGGACAGGTGCGGCGGGCCCCACTGGATCGCGTTATTCTGACGAACATCGCGAAAAGAGGGAGCGTTCAAGATGGGCGAAAATCTCGGGAGGAAAAGCAAGGGCAAGCCGGTCGCCGTGGTCGTGGGCGCCACGTCGAAATGGCAGTCGGATGGCCGCAACACCAAACTGGCCCATGGCCGGGCGGTGGATGACAGCGACCTGCCCGTCGGCATCCGCTGGGGTATCGGGGGCGCCATCGCCCAGAAATTCGCAGGCGAGGGATTCTTCGTCGTCCTGACGACCCGCAGCGAGGCCAATGCGGCGGGCCTGGCGGCGGCGATCCGGGATCAAGGCGGCGACTGCATGATCGTCGAGCTCGATCTCTCCCAACAGGACTCCGTCGCTGCAGCCTTCGCCACGATTCGCAGCGACGCGGGCGATCCGCATGTCCTGATCTACAACGCGGGTTATCTCGAAGGTCGCGATCTGCCGCCCGAGAAGGAACTGCTCGAGCACATCCCGGTCGAGATGTTCGATACCGCCCAGCACATCGCCAGCCGTGGACCTTTCCTCGTCGCCAAGGAAGTCCTGCCGGCCATGCGCAAGCGCGGCGAGGGGTCGTTTTTCTTTTCCAACAATTCCAGCTCACTGCGTGGACGCAAGCGCATGACGGGCCAGTCGCTCTACTATCCCAGGGTCATGATGCGCACCTTGGCGCAGGTGCTCACCGAGGAGTATTCCGAGCATGGCGTGCACGTTGCCAACGTGGTGATCGACGGCACCATCGACTCGCCGGGAACTCACGCCCTGCCGAAAATACGGCAGAACCCCGATCTGGTGATGAATCCGGTGAAGATCGCCGAGGCGTTCTATTATTTGCACGCCCAAGACCGGTCGTGCTGGACGCACGAGCTGCAACTGACGCCGTTTTCGACCAGACCGAGCTACTGATAAATTCATCGTTCCTCCCCCTTCGCGGAATCCGCGAAGGGGAGGTGCCCGCGTAGCGGGCGGAGGGGTCATGAGCACCGACACAGCTGCCCATGACCCCTCCGTCGGCGTAAGACGCCGACACCTCCCCAGCTTCGCTAGGGAGGAAGTGACTACGTCCTATTCGGCCTTGGCGCCGGATTCCTTGATGATGGGCAGCCAGAGCGCCTGGTCGTCCTCGATCAGCTTGCGGGCGGCTTCAGGCGAGCCTGGCGGCAGCATCTCGAACCCCTGAACCAGGAGCTTCTCCTTCACCGGCGGATCCTGGCTGATGCGATTGATCTCGGTATTGAGGCGCGAGACGATGGCGCCCGGCGCGTTCGCCGGCAGAGCGAAGCCCAGCCACGTGGCGACCACGAAGTCGGGCACGCCGGCCTCGATCATGGTCGGCACGTCGGGCAGCATGACCGAGCGGGCCGCGGAGGTGACGGCGAGCGCCATGAGCCTGCCGGCCTTGATCTGGCCCAGCACGGTCGGCGTGTTGAAGAAGCCCATCGTCACCTCGCCATTCACCACCGCGAGGACCGCGGCCGGCGCGCCGCGGTAGGGCACGTGCTGCAGGCGCACACCGGTGCGCTGCTCGAGGATCACGCCTGACAGATGGAGGCTGCTGCCGACGCCGCTCGATCCGTAGGTGAGCTCATCCGGCTTGGTGCGCGCCTGCGCCACGAGGTCGGCCACGGTCGCGGCCGGGTTGGCGGGAGAGACGACCAGCACGTTGGGCAGCGTGCCGGCGACGGCGACCGGCGCGAGGTCCTTGAGCGGATCGTAGCCCGGCGCCTTGTAGAGGCCGATGTTGAAGACTGTCGTGCCCTGCGAGGTCAGCAGCAGGGTGTAGCCGTCGGCCGTGGCGCGGGCGCCTTCCGCCGTCCCCATGAGGCCGCCCGCGCCGCCCTTGTTGTCGACCACGACGGCCTGGCCGAGCGCCTTGGCGAGCTCCTCGGCGAAGGTGCGCCCGACGGTATCGGCGCCGGCGCCTGCCACGTACGGCACGATCATGCGAACCGTGCGCTCCGGCCAGTCACCCGCCCGCGCCGCCGCGGGCATGAGCAGCAGGCCTCCCGCCAGGACTTGGCGCCGGGCGAGAACGGGCCGTCGTGTCAGACCCTGTCGTGACGGGATCATGGCCGCCCTCCTCCCTCGAGCGCGACGCAGAGCTCGCCGACATCGGCGAGGCGGTCGATGCCCAATATCATCGCACGCGTACGCTCGATCGCTGGCGCGTCGAGCACGACGGCAGCGCAACTGCGGTATTTCTGGTCGGCCGCGGCCTCCGACATCGGCATCGCCGGCGCGCCCGGCGGGATGTCGCAGCGCACGGCGTCGCTGTGGCCATCGGCCAGCCGCACCTCGACCGCGGCCGGAAACAGGCCGTTGTCGGGAAGGTCGTCCGCCTGCCTGATCTCGATCAAGGCCATGAACTTCTGCACCAGCGGGTCGCCGAGCGCTTCATCGGTGAATTGGGCGCTGCCCAGCGCGCCGAAGCGCAGCGCCGCCGCCACGCAGTAGCGCAGGCTGACCCGCGCCCGCAAGGTGTCGGCCGGCACGCCCTCGCGCAACGTCATGAAGTTCCACGGATGGACATGGCAGACGATGGCCGCCACTTCGTGCAGGCGGTCGCCGAGCCTGTCATGTAGCGCGAGCGCGGCGTGGACTGCCGCATGGGTCGGCGCGCCCGAGGGATAGGGCTTGAAGATGATGCCCGACTGGACGAGCTCGAACGGCTGGCCCAGCGGCAGCGCCTTGGGCCTGGCGCCGGCGAATAGGTTGAAGAAGCCGTACTTGCCGTCGAGCGCCTCGCCGTCCGACAGGAAGCCCTTCTCCGCTAGCAGCGCGGCATGCACGCCGTCGCGCGCGGTAAGGCCCGCATGCAGCGCCATCGTCATGGTGCCGAAGTTCTGCCGCAGGCCGCTCGCCATCGAAGCGGCGATGCCCAGCGCCGCGCGGAAGGGCTGCGGCCCGAGCCGCAGCAGCCGGCAGCACGCGGCCGTGACGCCGAGGAGTCCCAGAGTACGCGTCACGTGCCAGCCCGCCTCGTACAGGCGGGGATTGAGCTGGCGTCCCAGCACGACATTGACCTCGAAGCCCGCCACGTAGGCCAGCAGCACCTCGGCGCCGCCGAGGCCGCGCGATTGCCCGAGCGGCAGCAGGGCCGACACCAGCGACGCGCTGGGATGCGCCATCATCGGTTCGTTGTTGTCGTCGAACAGCTCGGCATGGGCGGCCGTGCCGTTGGCCAGCGCCGCGGCGAGCACATCCGCCTTGAAACCGTGGCCGATCACCGAGCAAGGGCCGCCCTCTTGGCCGAGCTCGCGGGCCAGCGCGGTCACGATGCGCACCGAGTCGAGCTGCGAGCCCGACAGCGACACCGCGAGCGTGTCGAGGAAAGCCTTCTTCGCGAGCGCGAACGCGGCCGGCGGGACCTGGCCAGCCTCGAGCGCCCCCACCCAGGCGGCGATCTGGTCGATGCTGTTGCTCTTCTGCGTCACGGGATGATGCTCCGCCCGTTCTCCATTGGAGAACGACGCGTTCGATGCATGCTCAGCGGCCACAGCTGCCGGCGTAGTAGGCGCCCGCGGCGCACGCCTTGCCGCCCGGCAACGCGCAGGCGCCCTGCTCGTCGGGGGTGCCGCTTTTCGCGACCACCGTGTAGCGCCCGCCGGTGATGGCGCAGTAGCGCGCGGCCGCCGTTATGTAGCCGGTGACGCGCAATCCGCCCACCGGGCACTCGCCGCGGAACATCGCCCATTCCTCGCATTGGTAGTTGTCGGTGAAGACGCAGACGCCGAATTGACCGCCGTCGGGGCGGCGCTCGATCTTGAGTACGCCGCCCCGCGTCGCACAATTCTGCGACGCGGGGTTGGCAAGCTGTGGGGCCGGCAGCACCTGAGCGGACGTTCCAGCGCAGCCCAAGGCCAACCACAGGCTCACGAAGAAGATGGTCGCGCGTTGCATTCGGTCCGAGTCCAAGCGGAAGGTGCCACCGGGAATCCGGATCATGTCGGCCTGCTTCTCCAGCGTGTCCATCACTTCATCTCGAACGGATAGATCACTTTCCAGTCGTTCTTCATGTCGACGACGATCCACTTGCGCCGGATCGCCTCGTCCCACGCCTTGTCGAGGCGGCCGATCGGCGAGTCGCGATCATAGGCATATTCGCGCACCGCGTCGGTGTGGTGCACCAGGCCCATGAAGCGCGCGCCGGCGCCGGCCGCCGTCCATTCCAGCATCTGCTGGTCGCCATCGGAATTGCCGAAGGCGAAAATCGGACGTCGCCCGATGAACTGGTTGATACCCTCGGGCTTGCCCGGCCCATCGTCGATGAATTCGACCTTGGCTTCCTTTATCAGCACGGGCTTGTCGGGCGCCTGCAGCACGTATTTGGTGACGCCCGAGGAGCCCACGACCTGCTCCGGCGGAATGCCGTAGACACGGTCGGTCCACGCCCGCATGAATTCGACGCCGCCGCCCGAGACGATGAAGGTCTTGAACTGGTTGGCGCGCAGGAAAGCCAGCAGCTCCAGCATCGGCTGGAAGACGAGATCGGTATAGGGCCGCTTGAAGCGCGGATGGCGCGCCGTGGCCAGCCAATCGAGCACGACCTGCCTGAATTCCTCGGTGGTGAGGCCGCTATGCGTGGCCGTGACGATCTCGAGCATGCCCTTCTCGCCCATGGCGGCGAGCGCGTCGCGATTGTCCTCAAGCGCCCACTTGAAGGGCTCGAGCACCTTCCAATCCGGATGGCGCGAGGCCAGGGCTTTCACCCGGTCGAGGGCGAAGAGCGCCTGGATATAATTCGGCTGCTCGGTCCACAGCGTGCCGTCATTGTCGAACGTGGCGATGCGCTCGGGCACCGGCACGAAATCGGTTCCACCGGCAGTGGTGACCCGCGCCACGAAGTCGAGAATCGCCCGCCTGGCCGGTCCCTCGTTCCACGACGGCAGCGGATCGGCCTGCGCGACAGCAGGCGCGGCGGGCAACAAGCCCGCTGCGGCGAGACCGGCGACGAACGATCTGCGCTGCATGCCAACTCCCTGTGGCTCGACCCTAGCATGAAAAGCCGACGGTCAACGCCATTTGCGTCCGCGTCGATGCATGTTCAGACTGACGGCGATGTCCTCGCGCCGCGCTCTGCTCACGGGCGGTCTCGCCAGCCTGTTGCCAGTCACCCTTCGTGCACAGAGTCCGCTGATTCCGGAATTCCTGGACACGCTGTTCGGCGCCTGCGGTCAGGAACCGTTCGGGCCGGTGGGCTGACGATGGCTGCGACCTCTAGCGATCCGCCGAGCGATGCCATCAAGCGGCTGTTGCCGTGGCTGGTCGCCGTGGCGTTCTTCATGCAGTCGCTGGACACGACGATCCTCAACACCGCGGTGCCGGCCATCGCGCAGGCGATGGGCGTGATGCCGCTCAGCGTGAAGGCGGTGCTGGCGAGCTATACGCTGAGCCTCGCCGTGTTCATTCCGATCAGCGGCTGGATGGCCGACCGGTTCGGCACACGGCGCGTCTTCGCCTCGGCCATCGGCTTCTTCACCCTGGGCTCGGTGTTGTGCGGCCTCTCGACCAGCCTCGAGATGCTGGTGGCCTGCCGCGTCCTGCAGGGCGTGGGCGGCGCCATGATGATGCCGGTCGGCCGCATGACCTTGGCGCGCACCTACGGCAAGGCCGATCTCGTCCGCGTCATGAGCTTCGTCGCGGTCCCCAGCATGGTCGGCCCGATGATCGGGCCTGTCGCCGGCGGCCTGATGGTCACCTATCTCAACTGGCGCGGCGTATTCTACGTCAACGTCCCGGTCGGCCTACTGGGCGTCTACTTCGTGTATCGCCACCTGCCGGATTACCGCGAGCGCGAGACCCATCCGCTCGACTTCATCGGGCTGGTGCTGTTCGGCGGCGGCATTGCGCTCCTGTCCTACGTGCTGGAAGTGTTCGGCGACCACAGCCTGAGCGGTGTCGAGATGCTGGGCCTGCTCGCCCTTGCCGCCCTGCTGCTGGCCGGCTACGGCCTTCGCGCCAGCCTGACGGCGTTTCCGCTGCTCAATCTCGGCCTGTTCAAAATCCGCACCTTCCGCGCGGCGGTGAGCGGCGGCTTCGTCGCGCGCCTCGGGCTGGGCGGCATCCCGTTCCTGTTCCCGCTGCTCTACCAGATTGGCCTCGGCTTCTCGCCGGTCCAGTCGGGCCTGCTGGTCCTGCCGCAGGCCGTCGCGTCGCTCGGCATGAAGGCTATCATGCCGGCGATCCTGGCGCGTCTTGGCTACCGCACCGTGCTGGTCGGCAACACGATCGTCGTCGGGCTGCTGATCATGTCGTTCTCGACCGTGGGCGCCGACACCCCGATCTGGCAGATCGTCCTGCAGGCCTTCCTGCTCGGTTTCTTCACGTCCATGCAATACACCAGCATGAACACGCTGGTGTATGCCGACATCACGGGCCCGCAAACCGGCGGCGCCAGCACGATCGCCGCCACCGGCCAGCAGCTCGCCATCAGCTTCGGCGTGGCCGGCGCTGCCTTGATCGCCGCCATCTTCGTTCCCCCCGAGATGCATTCGCATCCCGACGTGATCATTCACGGCGCCCAGCAAGCCTTCCTGGCGCTGGGCATATTGACCGTCCTGTCATCGGCGGTCTTCCTGGAGCTCAGGGCCGACGACGGCGCGGACATGAGCCGCCACGCCGCGGGCCCTCGACTGGCGGCCAAGCAATAGTCGCGAAGTCGTTCCTTCCCACGCTTCGCGTCTGTCGGATTCGCATATCCGAACTCATTTGCTCTGGGTCCTCTCCGCCGCGAAGCGGGGGAGAGGAAGGGACCCATTGCGAAGCAATGGGTAGGTGAGGTGGTGGCTGATAAGCACGGGATGTTTCTGGTGCGAGCACCGTAACCCACCTCACCCTCCCCGCGCAAGCGCGGGTCCCCTCCCTCTCCCCCCGCGATGACGCGGGCGGAGAGGGCCTCAGACATCCGCGAAGGGGAGGAAGATGACTCAGACCGCCGGATTGAGGCGCCAGATCGCTACGTTGAGCAGGGTCGCGAACGCCACCCAGGCGACGTATGGCAGCATCAGCAACGCCGCCACCTGGTCGACGGCGCGGAAGGCGAGCATGGTCACCAGGACGGCGACGTCCAGCACGACGATGGTGGCGACCGCCGAGGCAATCTTCTGCAGGCCGAAGAACACCACGGTCCAGCCGAGATTGATCGCAAGCTGCAGCGCGAACAGCGTCAACGGTCCGCGCGTGGTGTCCCAGTCGGCGCTGCGCCACACGCGCCAGGCCGCCACGCCCATCAGGATGTAGAGTACGGTCCATACCGGCCCGAACACCTCGTCGGGCGGATTGAAGGACGGCTTGATGAGGCCGGAATACCAGCTCTCGACGCTGGTTGCGGCGATCGAGGCGCCGAGCGCGCCGACGCCGAGGCAGAGCGCCACGAACAAGGCCAAGCCGATGAGATCGACCAGGCGGCTGCGGACGGGCATGGCAGGACTCAATGAAGCAGGCTGGCGCCGACATTGATCGTCAGCGCGAGGATGGCGGTATTGAAGGCGAAGGCCACGACGCCGTGCACCAAAGTGAGGCGACGCATGGCGCGCGAGATGGTCTCGACATCGCCGGTCTGGGCCGCACAGCCGATGACGAAGGAGTAGTAGAGGAAATCCCGGTAGTCCGGCGGGCGGTTGCCGGGAAAGTGCAGGCCGCCCGGACCGTCGTCGTCGGGCTTGTAGTAGACGTTGGCGTAGTGGAGCGTGAAGACCACGTGGGTGAACGTCCAGGACAGCGCGACGGTCAGCGCCGTGATGACAAGCCCGAGCGCCAGGGGTTCGCGCTTGCCGGTCAGCGATGCCAGCTCGGCGTAGATGGCGACGAAGCTGGCGGCGGCGCTGGCGACCACCAGGACAAGGATGACCCAATCACCCTCGTCGTAGAGCGCGGCGCGGTTGTGGCAGGTCTCGACCGTCGACTGCATCATCATCGTGAGGGTGGCGCCGACATAGAGCGCCGTCATGACATCCCAGGCGAAGATAAATCGCGTCGCCGGATAGAGCCTGTCCGGCAGCACCGCGAAAAGCAGCAGGCCCGCGGCGAAGGACAGCAGCAGGCGGCGGCGGCCGACGACGAAGCGGACCATTCGCGAGTGCCGGAAAGATCTTTTGGCCATGGGTTCTCCCTTGGCCCACTCTGCCATCTCGGCGGGTTGCTGCAATCGGTGTAATGTCGAAACGATGCTGTTCGATGTGATGGACCTCGGTGCCACCTTCGTGTTCGCCATCAGCGGCGCTACACGCGGCGTGCGACGACGCCTCGACCTGTTCGGGGTGCTGGTGGTTGCCTGGGCCGCCGCCGTCGCGGGCGGTATTGCCCGCGATCTGCTGATCGGCGCCGTGCCGCCGGCGTCCATCGCCGACTGGCGCTATCTCGCCGCCGCCGTCGCCGCCGGCCTGCTGGGCTTCTTCGCCTCCGACTGGATCGGCCGGCTCAGGACACCGGTGCTGCTGTTCGATGCCGCGGGCCTCTGCCTGTTCGCCGTGACCGGCACCCAGAAGGCGCTGGCCTACGGCCTCAACCCGGTCATGGCGGCGATCCTGGGCATGATCACCTGCATCGGCGGCGGCGTCGCGCGCGACCTCCTTACCTTGCAGGTGCCCACGGTGCTGCGCGCCGAGCTTTATGCCGTGGCCGCCCTGGCCGGCGCGGGCTCGATCTCGCTCGGTTTCATGCTGGGGCTGCCCACGCTGCCGGTGGCCCTGTTCGGGGCCGGGCTGTGCCTTTTCCTGCGACTGATGTCGATCTACCGGGGGTGGCGCCTGCCCATTGCCGGTTCGAATCGTAAGTATTCCAAAGAAACTGACTAGTTTTGGATCGCCGATCAGCCCGAACTGCCGCCGCTGCTCTTGCCGCTCCTGTGGATGAACGCTAAACACACCCGTCATTTTGTCGCAAGCGGCGCGGGGGAAAAAGCAGCATGGCGACGACGAAGAAGGCCAAATCGCCGGGCGCTGCTTCTGGGCAAACGCCGGCTAACAAGTTGAATGGAAAGGTTGTTTCGGCCCGAGCCAGCGGCACGCCGGAGGCCCGGGACACGGCGCGCCTGCTGCTCGAGATCGAGGCCATCCACTGCCGGCCCGACAACCCGTACATTTTCACCTCGGGGCGGGCGAGCCCGGTCTACATCGACTGCCGCAAGCTGATCTCCTACCCCGAAGCGCGCGCCAAGATCATGAACTACGCGCTGAAATCGATCGACAAGCAGATCGGCTGGAACAAGATCGACGTCGTGGCGGGCGGCGAGACCGCCGGCATCCCGTTCGCGGCCTTCCTGGCGGCGCTGGCCAAGAAGCCGATGATCTACGTCCGCAAGCAGCCCAAGGGCTTCGGCCGCATGGCCCAGATCGAGGGCGACCTCAAGCCCGGCAAGCGCGTCCTGCTGGTCGAGGATCTCGCCACCGACGGCGGCAGCAAGATCGTCTTCATCGAGGCGCTGAAGAAGGCCGAGGCCAAGGTCGCCGACTGCTTCGTGATCTTCCATTACGGCATCTTTCCGCAGAGCATCGAGATGCTGGCGGCGGCCGGCGTCAAGCTGCACGCGCTCGCCACCTGGTGGGATGCGCTGGAAGCGGCGCAGAAGCACAAGTATTTCGACGAGCGCGGCCTTGTCGAGACCAAGGCCTTCCTCGAGGCGCCCGAGCAATGGTCGGCCAACCACGGCGGCCGCCCGCCCGCGCCGCGCTCGATGATGGGGCGGTAATCTCATCGCTGGGGGCGCGCCACTCCAGTGGCGCGTCTTCGTTTGCAGCGATAGCGTTAGTGCATGAGTCACAAGGGCTGGCACTCGCGACACTATCTCCCGCACTTCGACTCCCAGGACGTTATTCAGTTCGTCACCTTCCGGCTCGCAGACAGCTTGCCGGCGGAAGCGATTCAGCGCCTGAAAGCTGCTGACCGACCCGAAAGCTTGCGCCATGAAATGCTTGATCACGGTTGGGGCGCTTGTTGGCTGAAGTCCGATCCCATTGCCCGGCTCGTCGAGGATGCATTCCTGGCGTTCGACGGTACGCGCTATCGCCTGCATGCTTGGACGATCATGCCGAATCACGTGCATGTGCTCTTTACGGTTCTGCCCGTCGCGTCGCTCGGCAATATTGTAGGATCATGGAAGCGCTTCACTGCTCGACAAGCCAACCAGCAGCTAAAGCGCAGCGGGCCGTTCTGGCAGACTGAATACTGGGACCGCTTCATCAGAAGCGAGACACACTTCGCCGCCGCCGAGAGCTATATTGACCAAAATCCTGTCAAGGCAGGCCTCATCGCCTGCGCTCATTAGTGGCCATACGGCAGTGCGCGCTTGAAAGCATGACGCGCCACTGGAGTGGCGCGCCCCCAGCCCATTGCCTCCTGCATCGGTCGATGCGACGTTGGCGGACATGATTCGCCGCCTGTTCTTGATCGCCCTAGCGCTTTCCGCGCTGGCCGCCCCCGCCTCCGCCAAGGACGAGCTGGTGCTTGGCATGACGCAGACGCCGGGCACCTGGAATCCACTCAAGTCGCTGATCAGCAACATGACGGCGCGGCCGCTCACGGCGTACGACGCCAACTCCAAACTCGTCTGCCTGGTCTGCACCGAGCTGCCGACCATCGAGAACGGCAAGGCGCGGGTGATCGACCTGCCAGATGACGGTAAGGGGGGCGGCAAGAAGGGCATGGAGGTCGATGTCGAGATGCGCGACATGAAGTGGGGCGACGGCGTGTCCGTCACCGCCAAGGATGTCGCCTTCACCCTGGAGGTCGGCAAGCATCCGCTGTCAGGTGTCGCCTCGTCCGAAGGCTACAAGCGCATCCTCAAGCTCGACATCAAGGACGACCGCCATTTCACCATGACGATCGACCGCGTGACGTTCGACTACAACAGCCTCAGCCTGAGCCTGGTGCCGGCGCATATCGAGAAGCCGATCTTCGACGCCAATCCGGCCGAGTATCGCAACAAGACCGCCTACGACACCGATTCGACCAATCCCGGCCTCGCCTTCGGCCCCTACCGCATCGTCGAGGTCGTGCCGGGCAGCCGCATCGCGCTCGAACAGAATGCGAGCTGGACCGGCGAGAAGCCGCATTTCAAGCGCATCGTGGTGAAAATCATCGAGAACACCGCGGCGCTCGAGGCCAACCTGCTGTCCGGCAATGTCGACTACGTGCTGGGCGAGCTCGGGCTCTCGCTCGACCAGACGCTGGCCTTCGAGAAGCGCCACAAGGACAAGTACGACTTCATCTACAAGCCGGCGCTGGTCTACGAGCACATCGACACCAAGCTCGACAACGACCTGCTGGCCGACCGGCGCGTGCGCCAGGCCATCCTGATGGCGATCGACCGCAAGGCGATCTCCGACAAGCTGTTCGAGGGCAAGCAGCCGGTCGCCAACGGCCCGATCAGTCCGCTCGATCCGATGTACAGCCCGGCGGCGCGCCAGTATCCCTACGATCCGGCGGCGGCGCGCAAGCTTCTGGACGAGGCGGGCTTCGCCGAGATCAAGAACGGCGTGCGCCAGAATGCCAAGGGCGAGCGCTTCTCGATGGAGATCACGACCACCGCCGGCAATCGCGTGCGCGAGCTCGTCGCGCAGGTGATCCAGAGCCAATTGCGCCAGGTCGGGGTCGAGGTGCGCATCAAGGCCGAACCACCGCGCATCTTCTCGGAATCGCTGAACCGGCGGCAGTTCAACGGGCTGGCCATGTACGCCTGGGTGCAGCAGCCCGAGGCCGTGCCGCGCTCGACCTTGCACTCGGACGAGATCCCTTCGGCCGCGAACGGTTGGAGCGGCCAGAACTATCCGGGCTACAGAAGTGCCGACATGGACAAGGCGCTCGATGCCGCCGAGCGCGAGCTCGATACGACCAAGCGCCGCGCCCTGTTCGCCGACATCCAGCGCATCCACGCCGACGACCTGCCGATCCTGCCGCTTTTTTTCCGCGTCGATCCCTTCGTGATTCCCAAGGCGCTCAAGGGCGTGGTGCCGACCGGCCACCTCAACAGCTCGACCCTGTGGATCGAGCAGTGGCGCTGGGAGGACTAGATGGCGTTGGCCAAGGTGGCCCTCGACGGAAAATTCGTGCGCCTGGAGCCGCTGGAAGAGCGCCATCGCGAAGCCGTCCGGCCGGCGGCGCAACATCCCGAGATCTTCACCGTGACGACCTCGGCGCTGGGTCCGCTCTACGATCCCTACATCGACAATGCGCTCAGGCGCAGCGACGGCACGCACGATCTGGCCTTTGCCGTGCTGTTGAAGGCCCAAGATAGATCCAAGGGCCGCTATGTCGGCATGACGCGCTACCTCAATATCGAGGAGGCGCACAAGAAGCTCGAGATCGGCTCGACCTGGTACGAACCCTCGACCTGGGGCGGGCCGGTCAATCCGGAATGCAAGCTGCTGCTGATGCGGCATGCCTTCGAGACGCTGAAATTCCATCGCGTCGAATACAAGACCGACGTGCGCAACACGCGCAGCCGCGCCGCCATCCTGAAGCTCGGCGCCACCCAGGAAGGCATCTTCCGCAAGCACATGATCATGGCCGACGGCCATGTCCGCGATTCGGTCTACTTCTCGATCGTCGACACCGACTGGCCTGCGGTGAAGGCGGGCCTGGAGCGGCGGTTGGCAGGATGATCAGGCTCTTGCTGGGAGCGCGCCACTCCAGTGGCGCTCTTGTTCTCTTGAATGGCGCCACTGGAGTGGCGCGCTCCACATGAGCCGCTACCTCGCCAGCCGCGCCGTTCAGACCGTCGTCACGCTCGCCTTGATGAGCTTCGTGGTCTACCTGCTGATCGGACTGATGCCGGGCGACCCGATCGACATGATGATCGCGGGCGATCCCAAGATGACCAGCGCGGACGCCGCCCGCCTGCGCGCCGTCTACGGCATCGACAAGCCGCTGATGGAGCGCTACCTCGCCTGGGCCGGGCAGGCGCTGCAGGGCAATTTCGGCTACTCGCGCTCGTTCAACCAGCCGGTGCTGGCGGTGCTGTGGCCGCGCCTGCTCAACACCCTGGTCCTGGCGGGGATCGCCTTCGCGCTGGCCACAGCGATCGCCCTGCCGCTCGGCATCTGGGCCGCCCACCGGCCGCGCAGCCGCGCCGACTATCTGATCAACCTGCTGTGCTTCGCCGGCATCTCCGCCCCGCCCTTCTGGCTCGCTTTGCTGCTGATCACCTTGTTCGCCGTCACCCTGGGCTGGTTGCCGGCCGGCGGCATGGCCGACATCCGGCCAGACACGCCCTGGACCGCCGCGCTGGCCGAGCGATTGCGCTTTCTCGCCCTGCCCGTTGTCACGCTGACCCTCGTCCAGCTCGGCGCCTACACGCGCTTCATGCGCGGCGCCATGATCGAGGCGTTGCGCCAGGACTACATCCGAACCGCCCGCGCCAAGGGCGTGCCGGAGACCCGCGTGCTGTGGGGCCACGCCTTCGCCAACGCGCTGGCGCCGGTGCTGACCATCCTCGCCCTCTCCTTTGGCGGCCTTTTATCGGGCGCCCTGATCACCGAGACCATGTTCGCCTGGCCGGGCATGGGCAAGGCGATCTACCAGGCGATCCTCGACAACGACTACAACCTTGCCCTGGTCGGGCTCCTGATCGCGACCCTGGCCACCATCGTCGGCAACCTTCTGGCCGACCTCGCCTATGTCTGGGTCGATCCGCGCGTCTCGATCGCAGGCAGCGCATGACGGCCGCTGCCAGCCCGCGCCGCCTGGCCTGGGGCCGGCTGATGCGTCACAGCCTGGCGCAAGTCTCGCTGGCGTTCCTGGCCGTTCTCTTCGTGCTGTCGCTCGCCGCTCCCCTGATCGCCCAACTGCGCGGCATCGATCCCAGCACGACCGACCTCTTCCGCCGCCTGGAAGGCCCGTCGGCCGAGCATTGGCTGGGCACCGACGATCTCGGCCGCGACCTCTTCCAGCGCCTGCTCGACGGTGGCCGCGTGTCGCTTCTGGTCGGCCTGTCGGGCGCGCTGCTGTCGGCGATCCTGGGGGCGATTGTCGGCGTTCTGGCGGGCTATCTCGGCGGAAGGCTCGACAGCGTGCTGATGCGCCTCACCGACGGCGTGATCGCGCTGCCGCTGCTGCCGCTGCTGATCGTGCTGGCCGCCATCGATCCGCGAAAGATCGGCATCCCGGCCGACATTTCCCAGTCGGAGACTTTCTCGCTCTACCGCATCGTGGTCATCGTGGCGCTGACCGGCTGGACGACGGTGGCGCGCCTGGTACGGGCCGAAACGCTGTCGCTCAAGGCGCGCGATTTCACGCGCGCGGCGCAGGCGCTGGGCGCCGTGCCTTTGCGCATCATGTTCCGCCACATCCTGCCCAACGCCGCGGGCTCGCTGGTGGTCGCCACGACGATGTCGGTCGGCACGCTCATCCTGTTCGAATCGACGCTGTCCTTCCTCGGGCTGGGCACGCAGCCGCCGGCGGCGAGCTGGGGCAACATGCTGACCGGTGCGCAGGAACTGCTGCAGCAGGCGCCGGTGCTGGCGCTGTGGCCCGGCCTGCTGATCTTCCTCACGGTGATCGCCTTCAATTTCGTCGGCGACGGCCTGCAGGACGCACTCGATCCGCGCAGCGAGAGACGTTAGTCATCGCTGGGGGCGCGCCACTCCGGTGGCGCGTCTTCGTCGACACATAGGAAGATCGCGCCACTGGAGTGGCGCGCCCCCAGCAAAGATTCTAGGCTC
>Ga0193726_1001924_pt1 | contig 14989 bp, 19 predicted proteins | sample H2c1metaG_FD_144928 | JGI IMG/M metagenome (GOLD analysis project Ga0193726, IMG submission 144928) | Soil microbial communities from a riparian zone of the East river system, Colorado, United States - H2c1 | ecosystem: Environmental > Terrestrial > Soil > Riparian zone | place: USA: East River... | reverse complement strand
GGAATTGGGTCCCGGCGACAGCTTCGGCGAGGAGGCGTTGATCGCCGAGGCCAAGCGAAACGCGACGGTCACCATGTCCACCGACGGCACGTTGATGCGGCTCGGCAAGAATGATTTTCAAACCTTGCTGAATGAGCCTCTGTTGCAATGGGTCGATCAGCAGAAGGCCAGGGAAATCGTCGCCGGCGGCGGCAAGTGGCTGGATGTCCGTCTGCCCAGCGAATTTCAGAATTTCCGCATCGATGACGCGGTGAACATCCCGCTGTACTTCATTCGATTGAAGATCAACGCCCTGGACAAGAACACGCAATACGTCGTGTGCTGCGACACGGGTCGGCGCAGCTCCGCGGCCGCGTATATTTTGAGCGAGCGGGGATTTGAAGCTTATGTGCTGAAAGGCGGACTCGCTGCCAGCGAAGCCGCCCGCTCGCGCAGTGCCTGACCCGAACCCCAACTCAAAGGGCGGCGAGGGGCCTGACAGCTACGTTCCGAAGCCCCGGTTCGAATACAAAGCGCCGTCGATCATCGCGGAACACAAGTATCTCACCATTATTTTTGTGCTGGCGATCATTGCGGCGGCGGTGTATCTGTTCAGCGCGCCGCACAAACCGCTTACCATCGAGCCCCCGCCACCCCCGCCGGTTTACGTCGAACCGATTCCACAGCGCTCATGACGCCTGCGCTACCGGCCTGACGGTGGCGCGCATCTCAATCGGCCTTCCGTAACAGGACTGGTACGCCTGTCCGTAGTTCATGCCGCTGTCGCGGAACGGCGAGCGCTCGAGCTTGTTGGCCCAGATCGCCACGCGGATGCGCTCGCGACGGTCATCGACATTCGAGCTGTTGAGAAACTCGCCGTTGACCGAGAACTCCCGGATGAACTCCAGTTCGATGTCACGATCCAGATGCGTGAGCGGCTGCATTCGCCGCAGCGTACACCGGGCGGTGCGCATTTGTCTGTCTGCCAACGCACTCACCGAAGCGGCGGTCCTTACATCGTGTGCGTCGGCTTGTCTCCGCCGAGTGCGCCGGCAAGATAGTTTTCGATCTTCTTTTGAGTGTTGCCGCGGTCTTGATCGCTGAACTGAACGCCGATGCCGGCGGTCCTCTTGCCCTGCGCGCCCTTCGGTGTCATCCATATCACGCGGCCGGCCACGGGTAGCTTCTCTTCCTCACCCATGAGATTGAGCAGCATGAATACCTCGTCGCCCAAACGATAGTTGCTGTTCGTCGGAATGAACAAGCCGCCGTTTTTCACGAAAGGCATGTAGGCGAGATACAGCGCGCTCTTATCCTTGATGGTAAGCGTCAGCAGGCCTGGTTTGTTACTTGGACTTCGCAATTCCTTCGTTTCCCGCAATGAGCATTACTTCCCCAGCGCTGTTCGACCACCGACCAGCAAGGCCTCGAGCGCCAATTGTTGATTCATACCGGTCGATGCGAGACGCCTGACGTCGCGCGCGGCGTCCAGCAGCTCGAATAGGGCCCTTATCTTGGGCTTAAGTAAAGCGGCAGGCAAGCGGACCGGTTCCGCAGTTTGCGGTGAAGTCACCGCGCCCAGTGATGCATGTACTCGCTGTGTGATCCAGTTCTCAAGCCAAGTGATACGTACGCCCGGATTGGATCGGACCCAGCGTTCGGCCAGCAAGGTCACATCCACCGACCCTTCAGCCAGTTCGGTGATGCTTTGGCGCATGTCGGCATCGATCGCGGCCAAGCCCTCGGCATCCAACTGCACCGCGAGCAGCGGCGCGCCGCCGGCCAAGGCAAGCGCGGCATGCCACGGGTTCGCACCGGACGGGTTCGCACCGGGCGCGTTCCTCTGAAGCCATGCGACGGCCTCATCCGTCGCGGGCGGGCTCAAGCGTAGGCGCAAGCAACGGCTGGCGACGGTGGCCGGCAGGCGGTGGTTTGGCCGCGCGATCATGATGAGCACGGTGTCGGCGGACGGTTCCTCCAATGTCTTTAGGAAGGCGTTGGCGCCGTTTGCGTTCAACGCCTCCGCGCCCTCGATGACGCCCACCTTGTAGCCGCCGCGATAGCTCTTCAACGTCAAGGACTCGATGAGCTCTCGTACCTGATCAATCTTGATCTGCTGAGCATCCTCCTCCAGGCGCACGACATGGGCATCGGGGTGGGTGTCCGAGCGCAGCAAGCGGCAGGACGGGCAGGCATCGCAAGGACGCGTGGCCTGCGACTCGCACAACACCAGGGCGGTCATCCAATTCGCCAGGTGCTCTGCGCCCAAGCCGGGCACACTCAAGACCAACAGCGAATGCGGCAGATGGCCCATCTCGAGCGCGCTGCGCAGGCGCTGTTGCGGCTCTTTCAGCCAGGGCAGAGAATCCGCGCTCAAGAAATCCATGATCGCACTTTAAGCTGCTCGAGTATGCGCGCGCCAACCTCATCCACCGATCGGGTGGCATCGATGAGGGCGATGCGATCGGGTTCCGCCGCCGCCCGCGCGCGGTAGACGCTTCTGACGCGTTCGAAAAATTCACTCCTTTCGCGCTCGAACCGGTCTTCGGGCGATCCGGCATTGCGCCGGCGCGCGCGCGCCAGCGCGTGCTCCACGGGCGCATCCAGCAACAGGGTGAGGTGCGGACGCAGTGTCCCTTGGACCATGGATTCCAATTCGCCGATGGTGTTCATGCGCAACTGCCGCCCGCCTCCCTGGTACGCATAAGTGGCGTCGGTGAATCGATCGCAGATGACCCAACGTCCCGCTCGCAGATTGGGCTCCACGTGGTTCGCGAGATGCACCGCGCGTGCCGCAAACATGAGCAGCAACTCCGCTGTCGGCGGCAATGTCTCCTCGCGCGCGGTCAGCACCACGTCGCGTATGCTCTCCGCGAGCGGCGTGCCGCCCGGTTCACGGGTCACGACATGCGCTATCTCTAAGGTCTTCAAAGCTTCGGACAAGCGCGCCACTTGCGTGCTCTTGCCCACCCCTTCTATCCCCTCCATCGTGACGAATCGCCCGGCCGTACTCATCGCGGGGATCCTTCAGCCGCTTTGCGCTGATGCGCGACGTAGGCTGCGACTGCGGCGTTATGCTGCTCGAGCGTCGCGGAGAAAATGTGGCTGCCGTCTCCTTTGGTCGAGGCGACAAAATAGAGGGCGTCGGTTTTCTCCGGACGAGCCGTTGCGCGAAGAACCGCGGCACCGGCCAGGGCAATGGGCGTCGGCGGCAGGCCGGCGCGGGTATAGGTGTTGTAAGGCCCGTCGGTGCGCAGATCCACGGTGTGTATGCCGCCATCGTACTGTTCACCCAAACCGTAGATCACGGTGGGGTCCGCTTGCAAGCGCATGCCTAACTTGAAGCGACGGAGGTACAAGCCGGCAATCCTGGCGAGTTCCTGCGGCAATCCGCTCTCCTTCTGGACGATTGAGGCCATGATCAAAAGCTCATTGGCGCTGTGCAACGGCAGATCCGGATCCCGATCCGTCCACGCCGCGTCCAGTTCCCGAACCAACGCAGCATGTGCTTGACGAAGCAATTCGATGTCGGTGGTGCCCCCGATGAAGCGGTAGGTCTCGGGCAGGAACTGTCCTTCGGCATCGGTGCCGGGTGCCCCGAGCTTGGTCATGATGGTCGCGCCCAGCACTGATGGTGCGGTCTGCTCCGGCAGCGTGGACACGATGTCGGGACTGCGCCGCAAGGCATCGAGCAAGTCCTGGACGCGCCAACCATCCACGATCGTCAACGAATGCAGCAGCACCTGGCCGTTCACCATTTTCGTCAGCAGCTCGCGCGGCGTGGTACCCGGTTGGATTTCGTATTCGCCCGCCTTGACCGCCGGCGCCAGTCTCTTCAACCTCGCGTACAGTATCCATGCTCTTGGCTGAGCGACGACTCCCTGCGTTGCCAGTTCCGAGGCCACATGTGCGAAGCTCGCTCCGGGCGGCACTTTGAATCGCATCGGTGCCGTCAGCCTCAAGGGGGCATCGAGACTGCGCACGCCGGACAAAACCGCGGCCGCAGCGGCGACCAGCAGCAACACGAGCAGTGCAATGCCGACGCGCGGTCGGGTCACTGCCTATCCAGAAGCGAGCGCAGGTGTTGCGCAGTGTCCGAGCAAACAAATCGCAGGTTTCCCAAGCGCGCACCTTCGATCGTGCGCACTGAGCGTATCCCAACGACGGCGTTGCTCATAAACACTTCCTCTGCCGACTGCAAGTCTTTCCAGCGGATGCGCCGCTCCACGGCGCGCAGGCGCAAGCCGCCGGCACGTTCCAAAATCCAGCGGCGCATGACGCCGGCCACGCCGCAGCGATCCAGCAGCGGCGTCATCAGAACGGTGCCGCGCCTGAGAAACAAGTTGGACATCGTACCGCAGACCCAGTTGCCGTCGACATCCCGCATCAATCCCTCCCAGATACGGCCATCCGTCCACTCGCTGCGTGCCAGGACAGAGTCGAGGCGGTTCAATGTTTTCAGGCCCGCGAGGCTCGGACTCGTGCTCAAGCGCGTCGCGCATACGCGCAGCCGCACCGAAATAGCTGCATCGGCCGGTGCGACCGCAGGCAGGGCGTGCAGCGTCGCGATTCGCGTGGTTTGTTCGCACCCCGTCGGCCGGTAGCCGCGCGGCCCGCAGCCTCGAGTGACTATCAGCTTGAGTACCCCCTCGCTGCGCCGGGCCGCAATGCGCTCCAATTCGCGCCGCAAGAGGAGCGCTTTAGGTGCCCGAATCTTCAACCGCCGGCATCCCTGGTAGAGACGGTGGAGGTGAAAGTCCAACAGCCTGATGCCGCGCCGCCGCACCCTCATGGTTTCAAAAACGCCGTCGCCGTATTGCAAACCCCGATCGCGATAGTCGACCGTCGAGCGCTTTCGGCCGTTGATCCACACGCTCATTCGCGCATTCCCAAGGCGCGCAGCAGTCCTTCGGCCTTGGCCCTTGTTTCAGCCAATTCCTGCGCCGGAACGGAGTCCGCGACAATGCCGGCGCCGGCTCGAAACTTGAGCGTCGCACCTTGCGCCGTCATGGTGCGAATCAGAATATTGAAATCGCAACTGCCGTCGCGATTCAAATAGCCGATCGATCCTGTATAGGCGCCGCGGCCGCAGCCTTCGAGCTCGGCGATGATTTGCATGCAGCGAATCTTCGGACAACCGGTGATCGTGCCGCCCGGAAACAGCGCGCGGATGACCGCGATCGGCGATACGTCGCTTCGCAAGCGGCCGTTCACATTCGAGACGATGTGATGCACATGTGCGTAGGTCTCGACGCTCATGTATTCGTCCACCTGCACGGATCCACCGATACACACGCGGCCCAGGTCATTGCGCTCCAAATCGATCAACATCACGTGTTCCGCACGCTCTTTCTCATTGTCCAGCAGTGAGCGAATCAACGCCTCATCATCCTCAATGCTGGCGCCACGCGGCCGAGTACCGGCAATCGGGCGTGTTGAAACGGCGCCGTCCCGCACCTGCACCAGGCGCTCCGGCGAGGAGCTCAGCAGCGCAAAATCCTCATGGCGCAGGATCGCCGCGAAGGGACTGGGGTTGGTCCTGCGCAATCGCTTGTAGATCTCAACCGGGCTGAACGGCCGCGACGCGGTCGCCCGCCACTGCCGCGAAAGGTTGGTCTGGTACACATCGCCCGCAGCCGTGTAGTCGAGTGCGCGACGCACCGCCGCGAGAAACTTCGACGGCTCCTCTTCGTCGATCTGGAATACCGCACCGTGAGAAGGCGCCGCGGGGTGCAACTGGGCAACGCGCCGTTCGAAATCTTCCAGCATGGCTTCGCTGCCCGCCTCGGCCATGAGCCAACCCTCCCCGGTTGCGCGATCGCGCAACCACGCCGCGGGGGTGCGTAATGCCAGCGCGACGACCGGATCTGCACTACGGGGCAACGCCAACCGGGACTCGATCTCCGATGCCAGCTCGTACCCGAGATACACCAGCCAACCGCCGGTGAATGGCAAATGGCCCGCCGCCGAGGACGACGCATCGGCCGATTCGGCCGGCCGCAACGATTTCCACCAGTCCTCGAGGGCGCGTAAGAATCCCTGATCACCGGCATGCGGGCCGGTCAATAGGCGGTCGGCATCGAGCAGCAGGTGCTCACCGGACGCAAAGGGCAGAATATCGTAGCGGGCGCTCAGGCCCGCCGACAGCTCTGAACCACTCTCGAGCAGTCCCGGATAGACCTCCGGAAATTGTTCGACGAGATCTAGCGGCTCAAATTCGGCGGAAAATGAGCGAACCGTTCGTGCCACCAAATCCGAATGAATTGGAAAGGGTGTAGGTGAGCGGCATTTGACGCGCGGTGTTCGGCACGTAGTCAAGGTCGCAGCCCTCGCCCGGCTGGTGCAGGTTGATGGTGGGGGGCGCCACTTGATCGCGCAGCGCCAGCACGGAGAAAATGGCCTCCACCGCTCCGGCGGCCCCCAGTAAATGTCCGGTCATGGATTTGGTGGAGCTGACAGCCAACTTGTCGGCAGCCGCGCCGAACGCGCGGCGAATCGCGAGTGTTTCGGCACGATCGCCGAGCTCGGTCGAAGTGGCGTGAGCGTTGACGTACTGAACTTGATCGGGATTCAACTGCGCATCGGCGAGTGCTTTGGACATGGCCTTGCGCGCACCCTCGCCGTCCTCGGGCGGTGCCGTGACATGGTAGGCATCACCGCTCATGCCGAAGCCGACGATTTCCGCGTAGATTTTCGCCCCTCGAGCCTTCGCGTGCTCGTGCTCCTCGAGCAGCATGGCGCCGGCGCCGTCTCCCATGACGAAACCATCGCGATCCTTGTCCCAGGGACGACTCGCGCCCTGCGGATCAGCGTTGCGTTGCGACAGCGCCTTCGCCTGTGCGAAGCCGCTCATGCCGGTGACGCACGTTGCCATCTCGGAACCGCCGGCCAGCATCGCATCGGCCTCACCGTATTGGATCAGGCGCATTGCCAAGCCCAGCGCATGGGTGGATGTTGTGCAGGCGGTGGCGACCGCCAAATTCGGGCCCGTGATCTTGAACACGATCGACAAATGCCCGCTGACCAAATTGATGATGCTGGCGGGAATGAAAAACGGCGAGACTTTCCTCGGAGAGTTCGTCTCCAGATATTTATCGTAGGTCTCTTCGATCGACTCCAGGCCGCCCATGCCCGATCCCATCATGATGCCGATGCGATCCGAATTGGCCTCGGTCACCTCGAATCCGGAATCGCGCATCGCCTGAATCCCGGCCACGACGCCGTACTGCATGAACGCGTCCATGCGGCGCGCGTCCTTGGCGCTCATGTAGGGTTCCAGCTCCAGCTTTCTGATTTCGCCGCCGAAGTGCGTTGGAAAGCTGGTGGTATCGAAGCGCTCGATGGGTGCAATACCGCTGCGTCCGCCCAAAATAGAAGCCCACGCAGCCGCCACGTCGTTGCCGACCGGCGAGACGACCCCAAGACCCGTAATGACGACGCGTCGTTTGCTCAATGCCAACCCCTGTCTAGGATTTGAACAAAGGACGATGTGCGCGGAATCAACAGGGCTTCAAGCCTTGCCCTTGTGCGAATTGATATAGTCGATTGCCTGCTGCACGGTGGTGATCTTTTCGGCGTCTTCATCCGGAATTTCCGTCTCGAATTCTTCCTCGAGCGCCATCACCAGTTCCACCGTGTCCAGCGAGTCGGCCCCCAAATCGTCGACGAACGAGGCATCATTGGTGACTTCTTCTTCTTTAACGCCCAACTGTTCGGCCACGATCTTTTTAACCTGCTGCTCAACAGTACTCATCGTTATGGTGTCCTCTCGGAATTGCTATTAATGCGGTTTATGAACCCTTGCGACCAGCGGCATCGACCGGGCGCGTATTTTATGTGAACGCGGCGACGGCGGCTACCTTGACCGCACATTTGATTTCGGGCGTACCCCGGCTTGCTTGACAAAACAGCGCGACGATGGGTGTCCGGCAGGGCCCAAATGCGCTCATGGCATGTACATCCCGCCGTTCACGTGCAGCGTTTCGCCGGTGACATAGGCCGCGTCCGCCGAACATAAAAATGCCACCGCGGCGGCAATATCGGCCGGCTGGCCCAGCCTTCCCAAGGGGATTTGAGCGTTGAGCGCGGCATGCTGTGCCTCATTCAATGCGCGAGTCATGTCCGTATCGATGAATCCGGGGGCAATCGCATTGGCCGTGATGCCGCGGGAGCCAACTTCGCGAGCCAGCGATTTGGTAAATCCGATGATACCGGCCTTGGCGGCGGCATAATTTGCCTGTCCGGGATTCCCGGTCAGACCCACCACCGAGGTGATGCTGACAATGCGCCCCTTGCGGGCCTTCATCATGCCGCGCAATACGGCTTTGGAGAGCCGGAACACGGAGGCGAGATTGGTTTGGATGACGGCGTCCCAGTCATCTTGCTTCATCCGCAGCAACAGGGTATCGCGGGTAATACCGGCATTGTTGCACAGGATGCCGACAGGCCCTTCCCTGGCTTCAATGTCATCAATCAGCGCATCGATCGACTCCTGACTGATCACGTCGAGCACCGCACCGCGTCCGCCGCGTGCCGCGAGCGTTTCCGTGATGCGAGCGGCTCCCTCGGGCGTGGTCGCGGTGCCGATGACCCGCGCGCCATCGCTGCAGAGCCGTTCCGCTATGGCCGCCCCGATGCCGCGCGAAGCGCCGGTCACCAATGCTATCTCTCCGTTCAACATTCTCATGCCACCGCAGCCAGCGCATCATCCAAATAATCGGGATCTTCGAGCGCCAGCATTTTAAGATCCCGATTCTTGTCCACGCGCCGATTCAGCGCCGTCAATACCCTTCCCGGACCGCACTCGATGATTTGCGTCGCGCCCGCGGAAATCATGGTGCGAACCGTCGCCGCCCAGTACACCGGCGTCGATAATTGCTTGACCAGGCCGCTTCGTATATCACTCGCGGCGGAGTATATCCGGCAATCGACGCCGTATACTTTCACCGCGGAGCGCTCTGCCAACGGCGTATCAGCCAGCCTAATTCGCAATTTTTCGGCCGCCGGCTGCATCAGTGAGCTGTGCGCGGGAACACTCATGGGCAGCGTCATTGCACGACGTGCTCCTTTCGCGGTCGCGATCTCGATGGCGCGAGCCACGGCCGTGGCAAGCCCCGCAATGACCACCTGGCCGGGTGCATTGAAATTCACCGCTTCGACAACCTCGCCCTGCGAAGCTTCCTGGCACGCCGCTTCGACGTCGGCGTCTTCCAGTCCCAAGATGGCAGCGATCGCGCCTTGACCGCTCGGCACGGCCGCCTGCATGAGTTCACCGCGGTATCTCACGAGATCCACGGCGGTCTTGAAGTCCAAATACTCTGCAGCCACCAAAGCACTGAACTCCCCAAGGCTATGACCCGCCATCATCGCCGGCGTGGCGCCGCCCCGTTCGCGCCACAGCCGATACGTCGCGACACCGGCCGTCAACAATGCCGGCTGGGTGCATTCCGTCGAATTCAGCAACTCGGCGGGGCCTTCCTGGCAGCGCTGCCACAGATCGTATCCCAGCACGCCGCTGGCCTCGGCAAAGGTCGCTGCGGTGACCGGCGAAAGCTTCGCCAGGGCGCTCATCATGCCGACGGACTGGGAAGCCTGGCCGGGAAATACAAAGGCAATCGACATGAACTTATGATCCTTTGGCCTTAAGAGCGGTGGCGAATTATAGCGATCCGCCAGGACAGTGCAGCACCTACCGCAAAACCGCATGCCGCGCCATACAAATGGGCATCGACAACCACCAGCGGCGCAGAATGCCCGCCCCACTGCTCCCAAGCCAATTTGGAGCACAATCCCAAGAACAGGATCCAGCGGTCCCAGGCGCGCGCCGCAAGATGCTTCGCCGCCCCCGCGGCCATGACTGTGTGCAGAACTCCCGATGCGCCGACATACCAGCTGACACGCGGGCTCAGCCACCAAAGCCCGGAACTGATCGCCAAAGCCCCGCTCAATACGATGGCGCACCACTCCACGGCATCGTAGTCCTGCGCGAACAGGGACCACACCAGCACCAGACCCAATTCGTTCAGGATCAAGTGGGGAGCATCGAGGTGCACGATGTGGGCCGTAAGCAACCGCCACCAACCCCCCGCGGCAATAGCGCTGCGATCATAGCGCAACAAGGCGCTGACACTGTCGCCAAGACCCAACACGGCGCCCAACAGCAGCAAAATCAGAAGCAACCAAATCCATCGGCCGCGATCCCACTGTAGTGCTGCAACGATCTGTGCAAAGGCGGGTGCGGCATCACGGGGCATCGATCTTCTCTATTTTGCTATCATCAGCGGAATTTTCGAGGTCACTATGCGCAATCGCCACAGCGGTTTTACCCTAATTGAAATCATGGTCGTCGTGGTCATTCTGGCAGTGCTCGGCGCACTCGTGGTGCCAAATATTTTGGGCAAGGTTGACACGGCGCGCATGACGGCTGCAAAGACGGATATCCGCTCGATTGGCACAGCCCTGGACCTGTACCGCTTGGACAATTTTAAATATCCGACCACCGAGCAGGGCTTGCAGGCGCTGGTCAGGCAACCCGCGGACCCGACGATCACCAACTATCCGCCTCACGGCTATTTGACCACTATTCCCAAGGACCCCTGGGGCAACGCCTATCTCTATACGAGTCCGGGCGCGGACGGACGTGAGTACGACATCACCTCCTATGGCCGCGACGGTAAGCCCGGCGGCGAAGGCCCCGACGCGGACATCAACAGCTTTTCCATCGAACAGAAATAGGTTCGCTTAGGCGATCGCGCAACATGCGCAGCAAGGGCTTTACTCTCGTCGAAATTCTGGTCGTGATCGTGATCATGGCCGTGGTCATTTCGGTCACCGTATTGTCGGTGAGTTCAACGGGACGCGACAGCCAACTCGATGAGGAGAGCCGGCGCATCGAGGGGCTGGTCGGTCTGCTGCATGAACGCGCACTCTTGGAAGGCCGGGACTTCGGGCTGCGCATCGAGCCCGCCGCCTATGAATTCGTGGTCTACGATCCGCGCCGCGATCGCTGGATGATGCTCGACCAGGAGCGCGAATTTCGGCACCGTGATTTGCCCAAGGGCGTCACGTTTCAACTGCAACTCGACTCGCAGACCGTCGTGATAAAAGCCATCGATAGGAATCTGTCCGGCGGCGATCCGCCCAATCCCCAGGTAGCGATCGCCGCCAGCGGTGAAGGAACGCCGTTCCGGCTGACCCTGCAGCGGGATGCCACCCAAGCCAAGGCGTCGGTGGACGGCGATGCGCTCGGGAAAATCTCGCGCGAGAATTCCAACAAAGTGGAAAAGCGCAGTTGAAACTGTCGCAGCGCGCCCGCGGCTTTACGTTGGTCGAAGTATTGGTCGCTCTGATGATCGTGGCGGTGGGGCTGACGGCGCTCATGGTGGCCGTCAACGGCACTGCGCGCACCAGCGGGTTTTTACGGGACAAGTCGCTTGCCCAATGGATTGCGCTCAATCGCCTCACGGAGGTGCGGCTCAACGTGGTCAAGTTTGGCCAAAACACCGACACTGGGGAACTCGATTTCGGCAGCCGCAAGTGGCACTACGATACCCGTTACTTCGACACCAGCATTGCCAGCATGAAACGCGTGGTGGTCCGGGTGTACCTCGGCGATGCAAAAACCAAGGGCAACCCTGTCGCTCAGGCGGTCGGCTTTCTCAGCAGCGCACTGGCCCCGCCGGGTTCCACCACTGTCAACTGGACGATGGGAACTTTCAGCCAAGGGACCCCGGGCGCGCCCACGACAACCCCGCCCGGCAGCAATCCGCCGGGCGGCGGAAATCCACCGGGTGTGCCCATTGGCCCGGCGCCAATACCGCCCGCTGTCCCGCCGACGACACCATGACGCGGCCATCCACCCGATCGCGGGGCCGCAGCGCGGGTTTCACCTTGGTGGAGATCTTGGTCGCGATGCTGATCCTGGCAATCATGTCGGCCATGGGTTACTCGACCTACCGCGCCGCGCGCATCTCGTCCGAACGCACCGAAGAATCGTTGAAGCGCTCACGTGAGATCGAATTCGGCATGCGCGTGATTGCGTCGGACTTTGCGCAACTGGCGCCGCGGCCGGTGCGCGAGATATTGGGACAAGGCAGGCTTCCTGCGTTCCACGGTACGCCGGGCGCCGGCAGTGTCACGGTCACCTCGGCGAGCTTGGGCGCAAGCTCGACGTCGAGCTCGAATTCCGGCATGAGCTTCAATTCAGGCTCCAATCCGAGTCCCGGCATGAGTTTCAATTCCGGATCCAGTTTTGGGTCCACGACCGATCCAAATGCCGTTTCCATGGTTGATTTGACGCGCACTGGTTGGTCCAACACCGCCGGCCAACAACGCGGCACCTTACAAAGGGTCTCCTACGCCTTGGTCGGCGAAGTGCTCAAGCGCAGCTACCAAACCAACTTGGACACCGTGCAAGGCAATAAGCCGGTGGTGCAGGATTTGCTCACCGGCGTGAAGGGTGTGCAGCTGCGCTATCTCGACGGCAATCAGGCCTGGCAAAACCAATGGCCGGAAGGCACGGCCATTCAAGGCGGCGCGAACGGCGCTCCGGATCAAACGCGTCCTGTGGCGGTGGAAATCATCGTTCAGTTCAAGGATTGGGGACCCATCAGGCGCGTGATCGAGGTGTCCGGGTGAAGGCGTTTCGCGGTGGCGGGAAAAAGCAGCGCGGAGTTGCGCTGATCATCGCGCTCATTCTCGTGGCGCTGGCCACTATTTTGGCGACGAAGCTGAGCTTTGATGGATTTCTGGAACTGAAGCGTACGACCGGCGTGCTCGCTGCGGAACAGGCGCTGCAATTCGGCTTGGGCGCCGAGGCGCTGGCCGCGGACGTGCTCATGCAGGATGCTCAGACCAGCGCTGGGTATACGACGCTGGCGGGCCCCTGGGCGCAAGTGACGCAGCCCCTGCCCATCACGCCGGACAATAACCCGGAGGGTGAGCCCATCGGCACCATGCAGGGTTCATTGGAAGACATGCAAGGGCGCTTCAACTTGAACAGCCTCGCGCGCCTGGGTCCCGACGGTGTCACTGAGGATCCTCTGCCGCTGCAGATATTCCAGCGATTGCTGGCCTCGGTGGGTGTGGAGCCAAAGTGGGCAGGATTGGCGCGCGATTGGATCGATCAGGACGACGTCGTGGGTAATCCGGACGGCGCCGAAGATTCGGTCTACACCTCGCAAACGCCCCCCTACCACACCGGCAACTGGCCCATGATGTCGCCCACCGAATTGATGAATCTGCCGGGCTTCGGAGCCGACCGTTACCGCAAGATCGCTCCCTACGTCACAGCGCTGCCGGATGCCAGTACCAGAATCAACGTTTGCACCGCTCCCGCCCTGGTGCTGGAGAGCCTGGTGCAGGGCTTGAACGGCGAATGGTCAAACAATCCCGCCGTGCTGGCCAATGGCCGCAAGGAGGGCTGTTTCCCCGACGTGCCAACCTTCACCCACGTTGCCACGACTATGGGGCCGAATGCCATGCAGGGCGTCGGCAACATCATCGGCACGCAAAGCAACTATTTCCAGCTCACCACGCGCGTCATGCTTGGCACTACGGAGTTCACCTTGTACAGTCTTTTGTCCCGCGGCACGAAGGTCGCGCCGATTCTGCGCTCATTTGGGACGCCCTAAGATACATGCCGCAATCATTGCTGTTACGCCTACCGCCGGCCGGCCAAGAAGAGACTGAATGGCTGACGCTGGATGAGAGCGGTGCGCCGACACCGACCCGGCAACGCGGATCCTTGAGCCTTGCGGCCGCCGTCTGGCGTACCGGACGAGTGGTGGTGCTCGCGCCCGCAACTCAGATTCTATTGGCCGAGCCGGAGCTGCCGCCCGGCACTGGTGCGAAACTCGCCCGAGCCGTGCCCTTCGCCCTGGAAGAACAGCTCACGGAGGATGTTGATCTCTTGAGCTTCGCGATCGGCCGCCGTCGCGGCCGGGGCGGCACGCCGGTGGCCGTGGTGTCGCGCTCCGTACTGCAGGCCTGGCTGTCGGAGCTGAACGCCGCCGGATTCGATCCGGAGGCGATTTACGCGGATATCTCGCTGATGCCGGAGAATCCGGGCCAGACGGTATTGTGGCTTGAAAAGGAGCGGCTTGCGGTGCGCCGGCCCGGTGCCCTGCCCTTCGCCGTGGAACTCTCGCCGGTCAAGGAGGCCCTGGTTGTTGCCGGCGTCATCGCCGATCCGCTGGAATCGACGGCGGAGCCCAAGCCCAAGGAAAGCGCCATCCTTTATGTGACGCGTGAAGACTGGGCGAGGATTCAAGGTGAATTTGAGGACTTGCTCGAAGAATTCGAAACACTCAAGGTTCAATTGTTGACGGATGGTCCCCTGCCCTGGCTGGCGCGCGGCATCGCGGCGCCCGAGGCCGTAAATTTGCTGCAAGGCGAGTTTTCGCGGACCACGGACTATCATGAGCGATGGCGCCAATGGCGCATCGCCGCCGCGCTCGCAGTGGCGCTGCTGGTCGTTTACGTCGCCGCGCAAGCACTGCAAATTCGCCATGCCAAACATGAATCCGCAGCCCTCGATGGCGAGATTTCGCAAGTTTTTTCCTCCGCCATGCCCGGCGATGCGCCCACCGATCCGCGCCGCCAGATGCAAACCAAGCTCGAGAGGATTCGCAAATCCGGCGCGGGTCCGCAGTACTTTCTTCGCACCTTGCAGACCTTGAGCGGAGCTCTTGCGGTGGCACCAAAAACCGCCATCAGCGCACTGAGCTACCGGGAAGATTCGCTCGACATGACGGTGAGCGCACCCAGTCTCGCGGCGCTCTCGCAATTGACCCAGTTCGTGGGCAAGGAAGGCCTGGCGGCGGAGATTCAATCCTCGAACCCCGTGGCCGCGGGTGTTGAAGCGCATCTTCACGTTCGCACACCGTCCGCGAAGGCGCGACGATGAACAAGCTACGAAACTGGTATGCAAGCTTGCAGCAGCGCGAACAGCGCGTGGTCGCGATCGGCGCGATCGCCTTGGGGCTCATCATTTTGATCGCGGGAATTCTCA
>Ga0193726_1001923_pt1 | contig 14998 bp, 16 predicted proteins | sample H2c1metaG_FD_144928 | JGI IMG/M metagenome (GOLD analysis project Ga0193726, IMG submission 144928) | Soil microbial communities from a riparian zone of the East river system, Colorado, United States - H2c1 | ecosystem: Environmental > Terrestrial > Soil > Riparian zone | place: USA: East River... | reverse complement strand
CACGGGGCAGTACCGGTAAGGTCAAATGCCGGCATCGCACCGGTCCGAAAGACAATTCATCCACGGCAACGGTCTCGGTGGGAACGGCGCGCACGACGCCCTCCATCATGACTCTCCCGCCGCTCAGCAGACCGAGTTCCGCGGCAACATCGGTGGCGAGGACGGTGCGGTCGGCACCCGTGTCGACGACGAAGCGATACGGTCCGTTGATCATGACTCTCACGATCACGCTGAGGTGTTTTGCGGCATCGCTTGCCGCGGCAATCGGCGAGGCATCGTGCTCGGTAGTGGGTTCGCCGGAGATTTCCGCGGCTCTGTTTGGCGGCGAGGCGTTGTGTGCACGGACCAGGGCCGACGCGAGCAGCAACGAAGATGCGCCGCATTGCAGAAAATGCCGTCGCGACACATCACCGAAGGGTGTCAATGGATCACTCCGATTGCTCCTATCGCTGCGTCGCGAGTTGAACATAAGTGAGCGCGGCGCGCGAATCTTTTTCGCCGTTTCTGCGTGCGGGCCTCCGGCTCGGATGCGTTATGTTCACACCCGCGCGGACGTCGGATTGCGTGACGCAGTTAACACCGCGCGGGCCGCCTCCAGGCATAACTTTCACGCCCTACATAATTCCTCGAGAAGAACGTGCTCGCTCCTCGATCATTCTATTTGCCTGCCGTATGTTTGCTGCTGCTGTGCGGCTGCGGTTCCAGTTCCCTGGGCACCAGCCGCGGATCCAACGCCGGCGCGGGGGACGGTACTGCGGGCGGCGGCACGAGCGGCACCGGCGGCACGGGCGGCAGTCCGCCCGGCAATCCCATCAGCGGCGCTCCCGGCCCCACGGGCAGCAACGACTTGGTGGTCGCGACGCCGTCGGTTGCGGGCCCGTTGTCCGTCATGATGGGCAGCACGCGAACATTGAGCATTGCCTTCACCTCGAGCGATGGCCAGGCGATTGCCGGTTTCGGAGTCACCGGTAGTTCGACCGCGCTTCCCGCGGGCTGGAGCGGCCCCGCTGCGTTTGCCTGCGCGTCGGTCAGCGCGGGCAGCGGCTGCGTCCTCAATCTGACGTATGCGCCGACCGCGCCCGGTAGCGGCACGCTGACGCTCGAGTATGTCTATGTCGACAACTCGACCATGCCGAACACCGGAGGCACGGTGACGATCGCGTATGCGGCAACCGCGAACAACCACGTCGTGGCTGCAGCGTCGCCGATCGGTGAGATCAACGCCGCCGTCGGCGGCGGCGGCCAACCGGTCAGCGTGAATTTCACCACCGACGACGGCTATGCAGCGACCGGCCTGACGCTCACCACCGACTTGTCCGCGCTGCCGGCGGGGTGGAGCAGCGCGGCGAGCAGCCTGTCCTGCGCCATTGTGAGTACGGGAAGCGGTTGTCAGCTCTCCTTGACGTATGCGCCGACCGCCGGCTCGCGCGGCACCCTGACGCTGAACTACAGCTATGTGGACGATTCCGGCACGGCGCGGACCGGAGGATTGAAAATTCCGTATTCCGCCGCGGCACAACGCAGCGTGATTGCCGCCGCATCGCCGACGGGGCAAATCAATGCCATCGAAAAGACCGGCGGACAGGTGGTCGCGGTGACCTTCACCACCGACGACGGCACCTCGGCCGCCGACTTGTACCTCACCACCGACCTGGCGTCGCTGCCTGCCGGATGGAGCAGTGCCTCCCAGGGTTTCTCCTGCAGCAGCGTCAGCACCGGCAATGGCTGCCAATTGCATCTGACCTACGCGCCCACCGCGTTGGCCGGCGGCACGCTGGTCTTGAACTACGCCTACGGCGCCAGCGGCGCCAATACCGGATCATTCAACCTGGCCTACGCGGCAACCACCGATGACAATGTGGTCGGCACGCCCTCACCCACCGGTCAGATCAACGCGGTGGTCGGTGCAATGGCACAGCCCGTCGCCGTTACCTTCACCACCGATGACGGCCGACCTGCCACGGCGCTACAGCTGACCAACAGTCTGACGGCACTGCCCGCGGGCTGGAGCAGTCCGGACACCACTTTCGCCTGCAGCGGCCTCAGCAGCGGCAATAGTTGTCAGCTGCTGTTGACGTATGCGCCGGGTGCGGCGGCCAGCGGCATGCTTGCCTTGAGCTACTCCTACGACAACGATGCCGGCAAACCAAAAACGGGTTCGCTGAATATTGCCTACCGCGCGACCACGAACGACAGCGTGATCGGCACGCCGAATCCCAACCCGGTTGCGGCGGTCACCGGCAGCACCACGCCCGTCACGATCACCTTCGCCACCAACGACGGCAATCCTGCCGCCAATCTGCTGGTGACCTCTGATCTGAGCGCGTTGCCGGCCGACTGGAGCAGCGCTTCCGGCAGCTTTACGTGTGCCGCCGTCAGCACCGGCACCCCCTGTCAATTGAGCCTGTCCTACGCCCCGGCAGCGGCGGCGAGCGGGACTCTATCCTTGAATTACAGTTACGACGACAATTCGGGCACTCCGAAGCTGGGTTCGGTCAGCGTTCCCTATACGGCCGCGCCTTAGCGGCACAACGCGGCTGCAGCGCAGCCGTGTCCGGTTTTTCCTTGAGAATCCGATCTAAAGGATAGGGCCCTCGCGGGTGCTCATCATCTTTAGGAGTTTCTCATGGCGAGCGTGAATCCGGCGTCCGAGCGGGCGTATGGCGAGCAGGGTGTGACGCGGCGCCGCACCGGACTGGGGGTGGTGGTGCTGGTGTGGATCCTGGTCATGGTGCCGTTCTTGTGGGGCGTGATGATGGCGCTGAAGGAAGCACGAAACCTCTTCTAGCGGCGTGAAGGACGTTCACCGCGGATTGGCCGCGTCACGCAGCAGCGCGCGCCATTGCTCCAAGAAATCCGCGCTGGGAGCCGCGCTCAACACCAGCTCGATGCGGCTGTCGCGCCGGTACGCGCTGTCCTCTTGTGCGAGGCCGCGGCCATGACTTTGAATCAGCCACGACGGACCTGCTCCCGTGCGAAATACCGCCTTCAAGCGGCAGCGCCCGGGATACGCTTCCAACAGCCAATTCAGCCGCGGCTCGATCACCACCCGTGAGAAGACGAGTTCCCGCGGCAAGATCCAATGGATGGCCCACCATCCCAGCTGCTGCGCCTGGGTTTCGCTGCCGGCGAGCCCGCCGATCGCGAACTCGGCCGATTGGCTCGACGCAGCCGTCGCGCTGCGCACCAGAGAGAAGCCGGCGGCGCGTGTGAAACTCTGCAATGACTCGGGCGGCAGCTCCCCTTGGAGACAGGTGCCGAGGTAGCGTTTGAGGGGATATTGCTCGGCGGCGATGGCATCGAACGCCTGGCGTTCCTGCTCGCCCGCCAGATCCGGTTTCGACAACAGCAAGACGTCGGCCGACTGGATTTGCGACCACTCGCCGGCCTGCCGTGATCGGAGAATTCGTCCGGCGTCGAGCGCGTCCACCAGACATATGACGCCCTCCAGGACGAGCGCCTGCTGCGCCTCGTACTGTGCGAGGGCGTCGACGATGTCCGCCGCGTGCCCGGCGCCGCTCGGTTCGATGAGCAACCGCGCGGGTTTGTAGTTTCGCAAAATATCCCGCAGTTGCTTGCCGAACTCGAGTTCGCCCACGCAACAGAGACAACCTCCGGCCACCAGCCGCACGTCGAATTCACCCCGCGCAGCCTCGGCGACACTGAGTGCATCGAGCCCGGCATCGGTAAATTCGTTGAGGATCACCATCCATAGCTCATGTTCGGGCTTGTTCGCCATCAGTTTGCGGATGGCGGTGGTCTTGCCGGAGCCGAAGCTGCCGGTGATGACGTGGGCGCGGGTCATTCGTGCGCCACTATCGTGCAGCCAAGGGCGGCCATGCCCGCGGACCTGGCGCGGGCCGGCCCATATTGGTTATATGATCAGGAAATTCGGGCATTTCCGCGTATGGCACAGATGTTGCTACTATAACTGTGTATTGTACCGCTGAGACCCTATGCGCTTGCCGTCGCTCAAGTTTCTGAAGACCTTTCAGGTCGCGGCCAGGCTGCAAAGCTTCAAGGCCGCCGCCGAAGAGTTGTTCGTGACCCCCTCCGCCGTGAGCCACCAAATCAAGGCGCTCGAGGAGCAGCTCGGCGTCGCCTTGTTCGAACGCGGCGTGCGCACGCTCACCTTGACCGATGCGGGTGCCCACTACCTCGAACACATCAGCGATATTTTCTCGAAGCTCGAGTCCGTCACCGAGCAGCTGCAAGTGCGTTATGGGCGCACCATCATCCGGCTCAATGTGCCGCCGTTCTTTGCCAACGAATTGCTGCTGCCGCGCCTCGCCTCCTTTTCTCAGGCCCGTGAGGAAACCGACATTCGCATCGAGACCGCGTTTTCGGCCCCCAAGACGCATCCGCCGGAGGCCGATTTGTCCATCGTCGTGGGTTCCGGTCCCTGGGACGGTCTGACCGTTCACGAGTTGTTCGCGCAAACTTTCATCGCCGCCTGCTCGCCGGGTTTTTTGCTGGAGAATCCCATCAAGACGTATGGCGATTTGAACGGCAAGACCTTGCTGCTGCACGAAGAGCGGCGCGAAGCCTGGGAGCGCTGGGCCGCGGGCTTAGGGATAGAGCCCATCAAGCCCAATCGGCTGGTGCGTCTCGACACCATGTCGGCGGTGGTGCTCGCCGCCGAACAGGGCGTCGGTGTCGCCCTCGTTCCGTCGCGCTTGAGCGCCGATCGTTTCACCGCCGGAGGTCTGGTGAAACTGTTCAATGCCGAACTCAGCACCAATGAAAGCTACTACCTGCTGCACCGGCCCGAAGATCGCGAGCGCGAAGATTTACAGGAGCTGACTCAGTGGATCTTGAGCGAGTGCCGGGTCGCTTGAGCAGCGTACGGATGGATGAGAGAAATCTCAATGCGGCGCGGATTTTCTCGTTTGTGCCGGGCGTTGGCGGCGCCTATGTTGGGCCTGGGGTGTTGGTATCTTTGACCTTCAAGGAATACCGCCATGAACTTGCTCAACATCAGTCTCGCCGCTGCCGTCATCGCCGCACTCGTTCCCGCCGTTTCGAGCGCGTCGCCTGAAAAATCCGCCTTGGATGCCTGTGCCCGCGCTTTCGTGTCGAGCCTGGCTGCCCCCGGCGGCGCGGCGCCAACCTACAAAGTTGACTACGCCGGCGTTCAATATGTCCAGTCGGTGGCCGACGTCTACAGCCGCGGCTATACCTTCTTCTTGTTCGCCAAGAGCAGCAAGACGGGCTTGCCGATGGCGCAAGCGAGTTGCGCAACGGACTATCACGGCGCCGTCGTTGCTCTGTCGCCAATCCCGTCGGACGCCGCACGCCAGATGCTCGCTGCCCGGAACTAAAGACCGGGACGATCCGCCGCGGGCCCGGCGTCGCCGGGCTCGCGCGGCTGGCGAGATTGGCGGTGCCGCGGTAGAGTCTCGACGATGAATGCCGCCGCGAATGCACCAGGCGCCGAGCACGCGGCCGCCGTCGAATTGGTGGTGGCGGTGGCGGAGAACGATGTCATCGGCCGCGGCAATCAGCTGCCCTGGCATTTGCCCGCCGATCTCAAGCATTTCAAGGCCCTGACCCTGGGCAAACCCGTGCTCATGGGCCGCAAGACCTATCAGTCCATCGGCAAGGCGCTGCCGGGACGATTGAACATCGTGCTCACCCGGTCCTCTGATTTCTCGCCGGGCGATTGCGTGGTGGTCGCGGGGCTCGACGGTGCGCGCCTCGCCGCGGGCGCCGAGTCCGCGTTGATGGTGATCGGCGGGGCGGACATCTATCGCCAATGCCTGCCGCTGGCGCGGCGCATTCATCTGACCTTGATCCATACGCGCATCGAAGACGGCGACACGATTTTCGCCGGCTGGCGCGGCGCGGAGTGGGAATTCAAGTCGAGCGAACGCCACGAAGCGGACCAGAAGAACGCGTACGCCTACAGCTTCATCACGCTCGAGCGGACTTAGGAGGCGCGCCGTTAGTCGACGGCCGTGAGCCGGGCGCGCACTTCCTGTTCCGCGCGCACCCAATCGACGTCCTGCAGCGTCGCTGCTCCGCCTGCCGTCAATTCCGCCAATAGCTGTGTCTGTATGGCGCCGCGGGCCAGGGCGGCTTGATAGGTGATTTCATGGTGAAACATCACCATCGAATAGCGCGGAATGAAGCGGCGCGGGAATCGCCGTTCGAGCTCCAACGCCAGCGCCTGCTGCAGCTGGAACTTGGGGTCGGCGACGCGCTCGCGCATTTCCAGGTAGTTGTCGAGCGCCATCTCGGCAATCGCGTCGGTATTGGGCTTGCGCCGCGCAGCGAATTCGGCGAATACGTCCGGCCAGGAGGTCGAGCGGCTCACACAGGCATCGAATTCCACGCAGTCTTCGAAGCAGCAATTCATGCCCTGCCCGTGAAAGGGCACCATGGCGTGCGCCGAGTCGCCGATCAGCGCCGCCATGCCGGCGTGCGACCAAGGCTGCGCCAACACGGTGCCCAAGAAACCGACGGGGTGCGCGACGAACTCGGCAATGCAATTCGGCATCAGGGCGCGCGCATCTGGAAAACTTCGCGACATGAACTCTTCAATCGCCGTCTCGGTACGCAGGCTCGCGAAACTGACGGCGCCGCGCTTGGGTAAAAACAGCGTCGCGGTGAAGCTGCCGTCCGCATTCGGCAGCGCGATCAACATGTGATTGCCGCGCGGCCAAATGTGCAGTGCGTCGGCGGCCATGGCGTGCCTTCCTAAGGCGTCGGCCGGTACGGACAGCTCCTTGTAGCCGTGCTCGAGGTCGATTTCGCGTGCGTGAATCAATTGCAGCGAACTCATGCTCCGCCGCATTACGGAGCCTGCGCCGTCGGCGGCCAGCAACGGCTGCATCGGCACCGTGATCAGACGTTCATGGCGCAGATCGCGGATCAGCGCCAGGCCCGCATTGAAGTCGGCGGCTTCGAGCCGGTGCTGGTAATGAACCGTCACTCCGGGTTGCCGGGCGGCGACGTCGAGCAGCGTTTGATTGAGCCAATGCCGGGAGACCGAGTAATTCACTTCATTGGGGCGCTGCCCGTAGGGCTGCAGCGCGGTGCCGCCGGCGAGGTCATGAATCAACCGGCCGCGCATGGGGAGCAGCGCTTGCAGCACCTTTGGGAATACGCCGGCCAGTTGCAGCGCGTGAATGCCGCGGTCCGCGAGCGCGAGATTGATGGAGCGGCCGGAGGGTGCGGCGCCTTGCCGCGGATCGGCGCCGCTCTCGTACAATTCCACCGCATGTCCGCGCCGCTGCAGCAGGATGGCGAGCAAGGCGCCGGTGGGACCCGCGCCGATGATGCGCACCACCGGCCGATTCACGCTCACTGGCGCAGGGCCTGCGACAGGGCTTGCACCGCAGCGAACACATCGTGGTAGGAGTTGTAGAGCGGAATCGGAGCGAGGCGCAGCACGTCGGGTTCCCGCCAATCTCCCACCACCCCGGCGGCCGTGAGCAGATCGTGGCAGCGCCTGGCCGCCGCCGGCGAGCGCCCGATGCGCAGACTCAACTGACAGCCGCGCGCGTTGGGCTCGCGCGGCGTGATGCTGTCCACCTGGCCCGGCGGCAAAGCGTCGATGAGGCTCTGCAGATAGCCGGTGAGCAGAAGCGATTTCTCGCGCAGGCGTGCGCTGCCGGCGCGCTGGAAAATGTCCAGAGAGGCGAGCAGCGGCGCCATGGACAGTACCGACGGATTGCTGATTTGCCAGCCCTGCGCTCCGGCCACGGGCGCAAATTCGGCTTCCATCCGAAACCGGGTCGCGGAGTCATTCCCCCACCAGCCCGCAAACCGCGGCAACTGAGTATTGCGCGCATGCCGCTCGTGGACGAAGCAGCCGCCGATGGCGCCGGGTCCGGCGTTGAGATATTTATAGCTGCACCAGACGGCGAAGTCGGCATTCCAATCGTGCAGCTGCAACGGTGTGTTGCCCACGGCGTGAGCGAGGTCCAAGCCCACCACCGCGCCGGCTGCGCGCGCGGCGGCAATCAGCGGCGCCAGGTCCAAGGCCTGTCCGGTGAGATACTGCACGCCGGGCAGCAGCACCAGCGCCAAACCGGCTGCCTCCTGTTCGATGCGCCGGAGCACATCCTCGGTTCTCAATGTGCGCTCGCCGGGGCGGGGCTCTATTTCGATCAAGTGCTCTGCCGCATTCAATCCGTGAAAAGCGAGTTGGGAGACGACGGCGTAACGATCCGACGGAAACGCCGATTTTTCCATCAATATCCGCCTGCGCGAAGCGCCGGGCCGGAAAAAACTCACCATCATCAGGTGCAGGTTGACCGTCAGCGAGTTCATCGTGACGACTTCGGCCGCATGCGCCCCGACCAGCGCCGCGAGCGGCGCGGCCGCCGCTTCGTGGTATGGAATCCAGGGCCGCCCGGCGTCGTGATGGCCGAGTACTCCCAGCCGCTGCCAATCCTTGAGCTCCTGATCGACGAATTGCGCCGCGGATTTGGGCTGCAGCCCCAGCGAATGACCGCACAGATAAACCAGCCGCTTGCCATCCACGCCGTAGGGATGATGGAATTCTTCGGCAAATCCGCCCAAGGGGTCCCTCGCATCCATGGCCCGCGCGCCGGCGGCGTCAGCCTCGGCGTCCCGCGTCACGGGGGGGGAGCCTGCATGACGGCGCCGCAAGCGCTGCAGGTGCGATGCGCAAGGCTGGAATAGAAGCGCGCGAAAATCTCCGGCAGCTGGGTTTCGATATTGCGCACGGCAACGCGTTCCAGGTACAGGCAATGCCCGCAGCGTTCGCAATACCATGAGAAGCCGTCCAATTCGTCCGGATTGCGGCGCCGTTCGACGACGATGCCTACGGTGCCTGCCGGACGCTGCGGCGAATGGGGTATTTCCGGCGGCAATAGGAACACCTCGCCCTGACGGATCGGCACATCGACCACGCGGCCGTCCTGCACCGTCTTGAGCACGATGTCCCCTTCCACCTGGAAAAAGAATTCCTCGCTCGGATCATGATGGAAGTCGGCGCGCGCATTCGGACCGCCGACGGCCATGACGATGAAGGCGCTGTCCTGGAACAGCAGCTTATTGCCCACCGGAGGCTTGAGCAGATGGCGATTCTCATCGATCCAGCGGTGCAGGTTGAAGGGCGGCGCTGCTTGCATGGCCGCATTATAGCGGCGCCGTGAAACTTCGCCGGCATTGGCGTACTCCAAGCAGTTGGAGGTCCGTTATGCGGTCGGTTTGGTTGTTCGCCTGGGCGTTGATGAGCGCGGTGCCGGCGTGGCCGGCCGATACCGACACGGGCAAGCCGCTGGCGGCCGTCTGGAAGGAGCAGCACTTGAGCTTCTTCTACATGGGCCGCACCTCGCGCTATTCCTGCGACGGCCTGCGCGACAAGGTGCGCGCCATGCTGCTCGACATGGGCGCACGCCGCGATCTCGAGGTCACGGCGATCGGCTGCGTAGGAACCGCGGGGCGGGTACGGCTGGATTCCTTGGGCCCGAGCTTGAATATCGTGGTGTCGACGCCGGCACTGCCGGACACGGCGGCCAAACCGCTGCATCCGGGAGATCTGGCGGCGGTGGATGCACGTTTTGAGACCTTTGCCATCACCAACGATCCCTTTCGCAACATGGGGGTCGCCGACTGCGAGTTGGTCGAGGAGTTTGCGCGCCAAATTCTGCCGAAGCTCGTGACCCGCGACCTCAAGCAGGACATCACCTGCGTGCCGTTTCAGCAGAGCGGAGGCCGGTTTCTGGTTCGCGGCAGGATCTTGCGCTCGCTGCCGCGCGCCGAACAGGGCGCGGGCAAGGACGCCGCGGCGGGGTCCTAATCGCCCGCAGCGGGACTCGCGGGCGCTGCACAACCCACCTGCACGGGCGCGGCGTCGGGGACGTCCAGCCGCAATGCGGTCAGCGTGCCTCCCCAGACACAGCCGGTATCGAGACCGGTGACGCCGGCATCCTGGAAGAATCCCAAGGTGGACCAGTGGCCGAAGACGATGCGCGGTCCGCGCCAGCGCGCCTCGCGAGCTTCGAACCAGGGGATCAACGAGGGGGTCTGCGTCTTCTTCGGCGATCCCTTCGCGCGCAGCATCAACCGGCCGTCGGCGTCGACGTAGCGCAGCCGCGTGAAGCAATTGACGATGAAGCGCAGACGCTCCGCGCCCTCGAGGGCGTCGTCCCATCGATCCGGTTGATCGCCGTAGAGCCGCTCGAGCAACGTTTCCGGGTCGCGGCGCAGAGCGCCCTCGAATTCGCGCGCGCAGCGCCGCGCTTTTGCCAAATCCCATTGCGGGGCCAGACCCGCGTGCAGCATGCAGGCGTTGAGCGCGCGGTCATCGTGGAGCAGCGGCCGGCCCGAGAGCCATTCGAGCAGGCCGCCGCGGTCGGGAGCCGCCAGAATATCGTCCAAGGTATCGCCGCTGCGCAGGTGCGCGAAGCCGTAGGCCACCGCCAGCAGGTGCAAATCGTGATTTCCGAGGGTCACCGTCGCGGCGTCGCCCAGCGCGCGAATTCTGCGCAATACTCCGAGGGAATCAGGGCCGCGATTGACCAGATCACCGACGAACCACAGCCGATCGCGATCCGGCGAAAAATGCACGGCGTCGAGCAGTGCACCGAGTTCGTCGTTGCAGCCTTGCACGTCGCCGATTGCGTACAGCGCCATCAGCCCAGGCTCAGTGCAGCACTCCGGGAATCGCCAGCCTGAACGGAGCGATGGGCGCATCGAATTGCTGGCCGTCATCCGCCACCATTTGATAGCTCCCCTGCATGGTGCCTACCGGGGTTTCGATCACGGCGCCGCTCGAGTAGCGGAAGCCTTGGCCCGGCTTCAAGTAAGGCTGCTCGCCGACCACGCCGTCGCCGCGCGTCTCCTTCACGTTGCCGTTGGCATCGGTGATGATCCAGTGGCGCGTGAGCAGCCGCGCGGGTACCTGGCCTTCGTTGCGTATGGTGATGGTGTACGAGAACACGAAGCGCTTGTCGCGCGGATCGGATTGTTCCTCGATATAGGAAGTCTCAACCTCGACGCGGATTATGGTTTGCATCGCACTACTTCAAGCGCACCGCCAACACGTCGCAATGCGCGGCATGCAGCACGGTGTCTTCGGTAAAATTCACCAAGATGGCCAGACCGTGGCGCTCGCGGCTGCCGAGCACGATCAAATCCGCCTGCTCCTCGTCCGCAACGCGCAGAATTCCTGCCTTGGTGTTGCCGACTTCCACCCGCCCGGTCGCGCGCGGCAGCGCCAACCGCGCAATGAGATCCGTCAACTTCTCGCGCGCACGTTTGATCAGCTCGTCCTCGATCTGCGCGGTGGGCATCAGCGATTCGCCCAGGGGCTCGACCGGCACGAATTCCACGACGTGCAGGACCACCAAGTCCGCATTCGAGTGCGCGGCCATGTCCCGTCCGGCAATGGCGACTTGCTCGCTGTCTTGCGACAGATCCAACAGCGCCAAAATCTTCCTGTAGCCGGCCATGCGAGTTCAAGTATAGCCGACGATTCGAGAGTAATGGGCCGCCAGCAGGCCGAATTGCGCCGGCGAGAGCGTTTCGGGGCGCAATTGTGGATCGATTCCGCAGGATTCGATGTCCTCTGCACCGAGCAATCCCTTCAGTGAATTGCGCAGGGTCTTGCGCCGGTGCGAGAACGCCGTCGTCACCAACGTTCGCAGCACGCCGTCGCGGCCCACGTCGAAGCGCGGGCTGGCCGTGGGCCGCAAGCGCACGATGGCCGACCACACCTTGGGGCGCGGTTGAAATGCGCCGGGGCCGACGTCGAACAGGGCCTCGACCTCGGCGACGGCCGCCAGCATGACGGTCAGCCGTCCGTAGTCCTTGGTTCCCGGCGGCGCCGCCATGCGGTCCACGACCTCCTTTTGCAGCATGAAATACATGTCCGCAATGGCGGCGCGCTGCGTCAGCAGACGGAACATCAGCGGCGTCGAGATGTTGTAGGGAAGGTTGCCGACGACGCGCAGGGGCGCGCCCTTTCCGCGCAAGCCGATGAAATCCGAGTTGAGCACGTTCTCGGTGTGTACGGTAAGCCCATGGCGTGCCCGTGGATCGGCTTGCAGAGCCGCGGCCAGATCGCGATCGATCTCGATCACGTCCAGACGCTGGGCGCGTTCGAGCAGGCCCCACGTCAATGCGCCGCGGCCGGGCCCGACCTCGACCACGCGCTCGCCGGCTTTGGGATCGACGGTGTCGATGATGCGGCGGATTACTCCAGGATCATGCAAAAAGTGCTGCCCGAACCGCTTACGAACCGGCATGAGCGGCGGGCGCAGCAAGGTCGACGGCGAGCGACAGCGCGGCCCGCAAGCTGCCGACATCGGCCTGGCCGCTGCGTGCCAAACTCAACGCCGTTCCGTGATCGACGCTGGTGCGCAGAATCGGCAGTCCCAAGGTGACGTTCACGCCGCTGCCGAAACCCGCGTGCTTGATCACCGGCAGACCCTGATCATGGTACATGGCGACAACGACGTCGGTGGTTTGCAAGAACCGGGGAGTGAACGCAGTGTCCGCCGGCACCGGCCCTTGAAGGTTCAGGCCTTCCGCCTGCAGTTCGAGAATCACCGGCCGAATGACGTCGATTTCCTCGCGCCCCAAATGGCCGTCCTCGCCGGCGTGCGGGTTGAGACCCAGCACCGCGATCCGCGGCGCCGCCAGTGAGAAGTGCCTGCCCAGATCAGTATTGACGATGCGCAGCGTGGCGCGCAGGCGCTCGCGGGTAATGGCATGCGGCACGTCGGCGAGCGCCAGATGGGTGGTCACGAGCGCGACGCGCAGTTGTCCGCTGAGCAGCATCATGACCGGCATGGCGGCACGGGTGCGCGCCGCGAGATATTCCGTGTGGCCGGTGAAGGCGTAGCCGGCATCCATCAAGGTGCTCTTTTGCACCGGCGCGGTCACCATGGCGGCAAACTCGCCGTTCATGCAGCCGTCGCAGGCGCGGTTCAGCATCTCGATCACGTAGCCGCCGTTGCGCGCGTCGGGCTGCCCCGCGATCACCGGCTGCGCGGTCGGAATGTGCAGCACTTTGAGGGAACCGGCGCGGTGCGCGGCGGAGCGCTGCGAGGCCGCATAGTGTTCCACCGACAGCGGCAACCCCAGGGCGCCCGCCGTCGCTGCGAGCAATGAGGCATCGCCGGCCACCACGATGTCGGCCGGCCAGTCGGACTGCGCCAGCACGACGCAGGCATCCGGCCCTATCCCTGCGGGTTCACCCGACGTGATGACGATTCGCGGTACGTACACTACATCTTGATTTCGACGAATGCCTCGTCGCGTAACCGGCGTAGCCACAATTCGGTTTCTTCGTCCGCCTTGCTCTCGCGGATGGCGGCGAAGGCACGCTGCCGGCGCACGTCATCGGTGCTGTCATAGGTGCGGGTGCCGAGCATTTGCACGATATGCCAGCCGTATCGGGTCTTGAACGGTTCGCTGATTTCGTTGGCTTTGAGGTCGGCGATGGCCTTGTCGAATTCCGGCACGAAGGTGCCGGGCCCGCTCCACCCCAGATCGCCGCCGTCCGGCGCCGACCCCGGATCCGCCGAATTGGTCGACGCAAGGCCGGCGAAGTCCTCGCCCTTCAAAATGCGTTCGCGCAGCTTGCTGAGTTTCTGCCGCACGGTTTCATCGTCATCCAGCTCGTTCGTTTTCATCAAGATGTGTCGGACGTGGATCTGGTTGATGATGACTTGCGACTCGCCGCTGCGCCGCTCGTTCAGCTTCACGATGTGGAAGCCGCTGGGAGTGCGCACCGGTTCACTCACATCGCCGGGCTTCATCTTGGTGACCAGCGCCAGAATGAACTCGGGCAGCTGCGTGCCCTTGCGCCAGCCGAGCGCTCCGCCGTCCAGGGCCGTCTGACTGTTGGAATTCGCAATCGCCAGCTGGCCGAAATCCTCGCCCTTGGAGGCGCGGCCCGCCAAGTCCTGCGCCTTCTTGGTGATATCCTCGAGCTGCTGCGGAGTGGCGGCTTCCGGCAGGGACAAGAGGATGTGCGAGACATTGAATTCGTCGTTGGCGGCCGAGGTCTGCTGGCGCGCCAGAAATTGTTCCAGCTCGTGCGGCGATACATTGATGTGCGAGATCACGTCGCGCTGCCGCAGGGTGCTCAAGGTCAATTCCTTGCGCATGCTCTCGCGATATTGCTTGTAGTCGACGCCCTGGGCCGACAGCGCGGTCGGCAGCTGATCGAAGGGAATCTTGTTGCGGCTCGCGATCTCCTGCAGAGCGCTGTTCAGCTGCTCATCGGACACCGTCAAGCCGACCCGCTTGGCGTGCTGCGACTGAATCTCCTGCAATACCAACCGATCGAGCACCTGCTGCTTGAGCACGCTCTGCGAGGGCAGTTCGACCTTCTGTTCCTGCAGCCGCTTGGTGACCGCGTCCATTTGCGCGTCCAGCTCGCTTTTGAGGACCAAGCCGTCGTTGACGATGGCGGCGATGCGATCGAGCAGTTCACCGTGGACACCGATGTCCCGGGTTTGCGCCAGGGAGGTGGTGGAAAACAGGGTCGCGGCGAGTGCACCGAAGCAAAAAAAAGCAATTTTAGGCATGTTTCAACGTCGTCCTGGGCTTAAGGGGCCGGGTTCTGGGCATTCGGGTCGCGGGTTGAATACCCGCGGATCGACTGTTCCAAGAAGGAATCCGCACGTTTTCCGACCGAACTGAGCCCCGTCAGTTCCAATTGTAATGCAATCGAGGTGTCCAGTCCTCCGTTGCGGTTGGTGACGTAGCGGCGCTGCACCACTTGGATGCGGTAACAGCAGCTTTTGTATTCAAAACCAGCCACTTGCTCGATGGTTTTGCGGTCCTCCAGGGAATAGACCCAGCGTCCCACGGTGTTCCAATGCGCCGCGATCGGCCACGCCACCGACCCGTCCCATTGCTTCAGGATGACCGATTGGTCCAGAACATTCTGTTGAAAGCGGTAGCCGATATTCACCACCCGGCTGGGGTCCGGGCGGTATTGCAGCGAGACTTCGGACTTGTCGGTTTGCGAGGTGTAGGGATTCCATAGGTAGTCGAAATTGAAGCT
>Ga0193726_1001922_pt1 | contig 15005 bp, 20 predicted proteins | sample H2c1metaG_FD_144928 | JGI IMG/M metagenome (GOLD analysis project Ga0193726, IMG submission 144928) | Soil microbial communities from a riparian zone of the East river system, Colorado, United States - H2c1 | ecosystem: Environmental > Terrestrial > Soil > Riparian zone | place: USA: East River... | reverse complement strand
TTAGGATATGGAAATCGTGGTGGATACAAGGGAGACCAGGAAACCTCACGTAGTTTTAGCCTTCATTGCTGGATTCCTCGGCATGGGACTGGGGTACTGCCGTGGTCGCTGCTCTGGCGCTAGCCGGTTGCAACAAGTCGAAGGCGCCGGAAGATGTGGCGAAGGACGTAGCCAAGGCCGTGCAGAAAGCGAGCAACGAGGTGACGAAGAGCGAAGACCGCGCGCAGAGCGCGCTGGATAAATCGTACGAGAAGGTTAATGACCAGGAGATTAAATTCAACAACGACGCCGCGCACCAAACCTACAATGTGGCCATCGCGAAAGCCGATGGCAACCGCAAAGTGGCTCTGGCGACTTGCGAATCGCAGGGCGGCGCTGCTCAAAGGGCGTGCAAGGAGCAGGCGGAAGCCGACTACAAGACGGCGCGCGCAGATGCCAGGGCCAGCGCCGCGGTGGTCGTGCAACAGAAGTAGCACGCTCGAAAGCGGACTTTTGATACGCTTCCAAGGTAGAAGCGAAGCGCACGCTCGATCAACAAGATCAAACTAGCGGGTGGCGGTGAATTTGTGACGATGCCGGTAACACAGCATTGCATGCGGAGATCATTAAGGCGTTTCTCAATAGAAGGATTGTCACGGAGAATTTGGGAGGTTTGGTGAGGGTGCGGGTGGAGTGAAGGCGGAGTAGATCACAAAAAGAGGGACTGGAAGCAACGTCACGGCGGAAAGTAGCTACAATTCCGTTTGCGCCAACATGGAGTCACGGGAGCTAGTATGGAAGCTGTATCGACGCAAGACATCGAAGCGGTGTACCGCGCAGCCGTTGGGTCCAAAAAAGCGGAATTCTACGTTCCCAAATTCGTTCGATTCGACCAGCCTAGGGCATCAAAGCTGTCTTGGAATTGGCCAGCGTTATTTTTCTCATTCTACTGGTTTCTGTACCGCCGGATGTATGCGACTTGGGCGATCTATTCGCTTTTGATTCCCTTGGGAATCGGTGGCGTGAGCGCAACCCTGGCGGGCTCCCTTGGGGCCGGAGTTGGCGATTGGTTTTATTTGGTTGTGACGCTCGGATATCGCTTCGGGGTGATCCCGGTGCTTGCGAACTCCTTTTATCATGATGCGATTAGGCAACGCCTAGAGGTGCTACGGCGAAAGGTACCTGAGACCAGTGCGCAACTATTGGTGCTCGACAATACTTCACCGACCAACAAGATCGTTTGGCTACTTATTCCGTTCGTGATGATCGCGGTACTCGGTATTCTGGCGGCCATCGCTATCCCGGCATATCAGACGTACACAATCCGGGCTCAAGTTAACGAGGCGTTTGTGCTCTCCGATCAGGTCAAGTCGGCGGTCGTGAAACACTATCGTTCGGAAAAAACGTGGCCTATGGGTATCCGAGAGCTGAATCTGTCGCAGACGATGCCCGGTCGATTTGTTACGGACCTAACGGTGGACCGCGGCACCATCTCTGTGACATTCGGCAACCAGGCTAATCCGCTAATCGCGAAGCACAGCTTAAGTTTCCGACCTTTGCTGACGGGTACCGGAGCCATCATGTGGACGTGTGGCTATGCCAACGCCGAGGCAGAAGAAGATCAGGATAATCCTATCGGGCCCGGCCTGACTGATATTAAGCCGCAGTTCCTGCCAGGCGAATGCCGGTAGGTGCTGATGGGTGCGGCGTCATCAGCTAATTCGTAAAATAGGGAGAAAAGCGATGAAGATTGAAACCTGTACAGCCTTGCTTATCGTTTCCTTGTGTAGCGGGTGCGCTACGAGTAGCGGATCGCATGATACGGCAGCTAACGCGGCTCCGGCAGCCGCGGCGATCGCAACCGATGCGCCGTTGTCACCGCTGACGATGCCACCGGCGTCGGCTAAGCGGCTCGTTCTGAACATGACCGGTCCGGCCGCGGTAACGCAAGCGAAAGACTGGTCTAATTTCCAGGAAGAGTGGCGGGCAACTTTCGCTGATCACGCGAAGGCCGCCGGTGTGGCGTTCGACGTACAGAAGGGCGAGGCTCATTCTATGAGCGAAGCCGGAACGTTGCTGCAAGTCTACGTAAATGACTACCATATGGTCGGTATCGGCTCGCGTATTTTCTTTGGCGTCATGACTGGCAATGCGTATATCGATGCGAAGGCCAGCTACTCCGATCTGAACGACGGCAAGGCGTTCGGCGAGCGCGAGTACAACACCACTTCATCCGCATGGGGAGGGGTCTTCGCGAAAATGACGCCACAGCAAGTTGATGCCATTGCATCAAAGGTGTTTGCGGAGTTAGGGGCAGCGACCCAGCACTAGCTCAATGGACCGGTGCGGTGATACCGATCTCGGTAGTGGTAGTGGATGCGGATGCGGATGCGGATGCGGAGTTCGGAGAATATTCAGGAGTTTGTAGATGTTGATTCTTACGAGGCGGGTGGGCGAAACCTTGATGATAGGGAATGATGTCACGGTGACGGTGCTATCTGTCAAAGGTAATCAGGTGCGGCTGGGGGTGGCTGCGCCGAAGGACGTGGTGGTGCATAGAGAAGAGGTCTATGACCGGGTGCAGGCGGAGAAGGCGCAGCTCACCACAAGATAGTGGTTGGATCGGGAGAACCCAATTGAAATTCACGATTGCTCTCGGGTGGGCTATAGCATTCAGTACCCCCGTGCTTGCAGTGCAGACAGATCAGCAGGCTGTGGATCAGGTATTCGCTGCGTACCAAAAGGCCGGCTCTCCGGGCTGCTCTCTTGGCGTGATCCGAGACGGGGCGCTTGTTTATAGCAAAGGATACGGTCTCGCTAGTCTGGAACTGGGTGTTCCGCTTTCGCCGAGCTCGGTGTTTTATCTGGCGTCGGTCTCGAAGCAGTTCACCGCGGCCAGCATCGTACTCGCCGCGGAGCAGGGGTTTCTCTCGCTGGACGATGACATCCACAAGTACGTTCCGGAACTTCCTGATTATGGACAGCCAGTCACGTTGCGGCAGATGCTGCATCACACCAGTGGCTTTCGGGACTATCTAGACCTTCTCGGGCTCTCCGGCCGTAACATATTGGACGTGCACACTACTCCAGAGTTTATGGACTTAATCGTACGCCAGAAGGCGCTTAACTTCAGTCCAGGCACCGAGTCTCGTTACAGCAACACAAACTACTTCTTACTTGCGCAAGTGATTGCGCGTGCGACCCACAAGCCGCTGTCGGTTTTTGCTGAGGAGAATATCTTTCGGCCCCTCGGCATGTCGCATACCCGCTTTTATGATGACAAGAATGTAGTAGTGCCTGGGCGTGTTCCTGCCTATGAATCAGGCAAAGACGGTAGCTTTAAACTGAGCTGGTCAACGAATTTTGACGGTGTAGGCGATGGCGGGTTGATGTCGAGCGTGGACGACCTTCTGCTGTGGGATCGTAATTTCTACGAGAATCGACTGGGGAAAGGAACTCTTCTCAACGAAATGCAAACGCGCGTTATTTTAAGTAACGGCAAACAAATCGATTACGCTTTGGGACTTCAGGTGGGCAGCTATCTCGGATTACCGACTGTGGAGCATGGTGGCGCGCTATTCGGATACCGCACGGAAATTCTTCGATTCCCGGAGCAACGATTCTCCGTCATTTGTCTTTGTAATCTGGCGAGCGCAAACGCCAAGGCGCTGTCACTGGGAGTTGCCGACGTCTATCTTAAGTGGACCCTTCCGCCAATGCATGAGGCGGAGAAGACACTGGGAAAGACCCCGGGCAAGTCGGCTGGTTCCGACCTCCACGCGTTCGCAGGCAAGTACGAAAATCCTCACGATCATTCAGCATTCGAGTTTAGCGTCGCTAACAATGCACTGCAGGTGTTGGGTATAAGCCTTAAACCCGTGGCGCACAATCGATTTGTAACTCCTTTCGGGCCGACGCTTGCCTTTGAGATTGTGAACAGCAAGCTGACGGTAGTGGCCAAGGATGGCGACAACGTATTTTTCGAGGGGACGAGGATCGAGGAACTGCATCTCGATGAGCCCGCGTTGAAAGCTTACGCTGGGGAATATAAAAGCGGTGAGCTTGAAGCCACCTACAATCTGGTCGTCGAAGACGGGAGCCTAATGCTTCATAGTGGATGGAATCCGCCGGTGAAGCTGGAACCGCTGGTTCCCGACGAGTTCACCATGGGGCAACTGGGAACGGCCGTTTTTCATAGAGACGCTGCGGGACGCGTATCGGGACTGAGTGTTTACAGCGGCAGAATTCGCGATGTGACGTTTGAAAGGACTCATTAAGGAAATAAGAGGGGACTTGAACTTGAAGCGCTTATTAGTCGTGACCATTGCCGGTTGTTTGTTTCCATTAGTGCACGTTGCTCAGGCTGCTCGTCCTCCGGATGAGGTCACCCGCATTGTGCGATCGGAGATGCAGAAGCAGCACATTCCTGGGCTGGCGTTGCTGGTGTCTCGCAAGGGGGTACCGATTCGCGAGCAAGGGTTTGGGCTCGCGAGTCTGGAGCTTAACGTCCCGGTTGCACCGAAGACCATTTTTCAGTCGGGGTCAGTCGGTAAGCAGTTCACGGCGACGGCGGTGATGCTGTTGGTTGAGGAGGGAAAGATCGGATTGGAGGACCCTCTAAGTAAATATTTCGACTCTGGGCCAAGTTGGTGGAAGGACGTCACCATCCGAGAATTGTTGAGCCATACGGCGGGGTTCACGGATTATCCGAAGGACTTTGATTTACGAAAGGACTATAGCGAGGAGGATCTCCTCAAAATAGTCGAGGCTATCCCGCCTGCGTATCCGCCGGGGACGGGCTGGGCCTATAGCAATTTGGGATATGTGACTCTGGGCATCTTGATTCACAAGGTGAGCGGTCAATATTTTGGGGATTTTCTGCAGGAGAGGGTGTTCAAGCCACTTGGTATGTCGACCACTCGCATTATTAGCGAAGCGGACATCATTCCGAATCGCGCGGCGGGCTATCGACTAGAGAAGGGACAGATCAAGAACCAAGAGTGGGTCTCGCCATCGGCCAATTCGACGGCGGATGGCAGTTTGTATTTTACGATTCTGGATCTGGCGAAATGGGATGCGGTGCTTTATACCGAGAAAGTGCTCAAAGAGTCGAGCAAGCGGCAGATGTGGACGGTCGCTGCGCTGCGTGACGGCAAGCCCAATCGAGCCGGTTACGGATTCGCATGGTTTGTTGATTCGCGCAACGGGCACCGCTTAGTGGGCCATGACGGGCGGTGGCAAGGCTTCACGACGCACATAGCGCGATACCTTGATGATGGGCTCACTATAGTGATCCTGACGAATCAGGGCAATTGCGATCCGCAACGGATTGTGGATGAAGTGGCGGGCGTTTATTTTGGCAAGCAATCTCGCTCTAAATAGCCGCCGGGCTTCTCACGCGTCCTGAATTCAGTCCGCCTGCATAGCGGCGAGTTCATTTCCGGCAGGGTCACAGAAGTAAAAGCGCTTACCACCTGGAAAGCTAAACGTGGCTTTGGTGACAACTCCGCCGGCTCGCTTCACAAGCGCCTCAGTGGCGTCGAGCGATTCGACTTGAATAACAGGGAGGGGAGCGCGCGAAGCTTCCATGGCATCGGCCTGAAGACCAAGGTCTACGTCTCCGGTCATCGTGCACGAATACGTGGAACCAAAGTCGGTCATCGAAAAGCCGAACGCTTCAGTGTAAAACGACTTTGCCGGGCCGGTGGTTCCGACTGGAAGCTCGACGAAACAGATTCGATTGGCCATGCGGTACCTCTTCGTGTTTTTCGGCGGTGCGATGCATTTTGCCAGGCTCGCTGATTCTATAGGAGTCCGACGTATTCAGAATTAGTTCCTTACCTCATCGTCAAACTATCTCCGCCACAGAGACGATGAACATCGCAGCGGGAATAAGAAGAAGTTGCGCCAGCACGGTACCGGCGAGACGGCTTCCCACGAGCCATACGACAGCACGCCTGAAATGAGGTTCGGAGGTTCTGCCTTCGACGACATCGTCAGTCATCACGGACATCTGTGGGTCGATAAATACGAACATGAGGATCGTGGCGATGCCATTGACCACGGCCGACAGCGTGCTGGATGTGACGCGCAAGGATGGATTTAAGTATCCCGCGTAGAGTGAAGCGAAGACGGCGGTGGTCCAGAGAGCAATCGCTATGACGTTGAGCGCGATGACCAAGGGCGAAATACCTTCCGCGGCGCGAATTTTGGTGACATTCGCGGCGGCAGGCATGCTCGCGACGTCCTTGAGCTGCGATAGACCGCCTTTGAAGAATATGCGTAGCAACAGGCGCGGAACGGAGCGATTCTGCTGAAAGTCCAAGACGGCCTGGCTAAAGAGACGTTGGAAAGTGGGGATAAGGAGTGCACCCACGAGGGTTGCCAAGGTCGCGGACCAGAGCATCCAGCGAAAATCAGTCAAAAGCCCATGTGACAGCCCGGAGGCGATACTGTTCTCAATCCGCTTGGCGAGGAATGGTCCCTGAAAGGAATTTGAGGTCCGCGAAACTAGAATTAGAATATTAAAAAGCGAAAACGAGATCGCGATGCGCCGTGTGCGGACGCCGGCTATTCGCGCGGCGTAAGCCAGTGTGCCGATGAGATGGATGATAAACGTGAGGATACAAATGACGAGAAGTTGAGCATCCATGTCCTTCACCGCAGGTTGATGGGGAGTCAGATCATGAGGGATAGGACGGTTTGTGCCAAATCGCCCGGTTTCTGACATCTTTCTTCAGTGTCGAGGCAAGCCCGGAAGACCAAAAAAAAGGGGCCCGAAGGCCCCTAAGAATTTGGCGTTGAGCCTATTTGCCGTTTCGGTTGCTGTCTTTATCAGTTACACGCATCAATTTGACTTTGGCGCGGACGCGCCCCAAGTCGGTGATGCAGCTGGCGTACCCAGCCAGCGCGCCGCCCTCAAGGCGCAGATGGAAATCCATTTGTTGGTGGCGCTCAATCGCAATCGCAAAATTCACCGCTGTACCGTGTATGTTCGCGTGGAGAAGGGGCGTCGGGGGAGCCGCGCCGAGGGCGAATGATCCGGTAACCGCGCGACCGCTCTGATCGAGCACCACGACTTCTGTATAGTGCTTCAGCTCTCCAAACTCAGAAGTGACGTCCATGGTGCCGATCCATTGGCCACCCAGGCTGACTGAGGACTGCGCGCAGACACCGCTGGGGGCCAATGCGAAGGCGAGAATCCCGATCATGATCGGTCGAGCGCAAGAGGCTAGACACCGGCGCGACAGCAAGCTTGCGTGTTGCATAACCGATGTCATACGCGCCTGATCACAGCGAAGAGCACCAAGTTTCCTAGACCGATTGCGGCGGCCAAGACGGCAACAACGCCAGGAGATATTTCTTTCCAGCCCAGGAGCGCTATTAAGCCGAAACCCAGGGCGAGACTCGACGATAGAATGCCCCAGCGTAAGGCGCCCACTTTTCTTTGATGGTCCTCAGCTTCCAGAACGGCGCGGATCACATCCGACGAAACCGCCGCGCGAAGCAGTCGATGGCGAAGCGCGGCATCCAAGACAGCCTTGAGGACGTAAGTTACGCAGGCAAAAAGGGCGAGTGGGACCACGATATGAACATCCATATGACCTTCTTTCAAGTGTGACTGGTACAACAATAGATACGGAGCCAACCACGACGGTTGCATCGCGGGTCGAATATCTGTCATTTTGCAACCTGCGGACCGATCGCCGTATCTAATTGCAATGGACTACTGCGAGGTATGAACCCCGATCGCGCCTTGGTTGAAGCCGCGCTCGCAAACGCCCCGGGTGCCTTTGAGCGCCTAGTTAGGGAACATCAGGGGCTATGCTGGCATATCATTTACCGAATCGTTCACCATCGTGAGGATGCGGAGGATCTCTGTCAGGAGACCTTTTTGCGAGTCCATCGGTATTTGCATCAATACAGATTTGAAAGCGCCCTTAACACGTGGGTTGGCCAGATTGCCTACTCGGTAGCATTGCGTTATATGGAGAGGCGACGTCTTCCGCTGATAACGGACACCGAGGACATGACGGACATCTCGGTGGTGGAGAATGTGGGAGATGGGGTGGAGATCGAGGCAGTTTGCATGAACACGGAGATCCTCGGTCATGTGCACGATGCCATAGACAGGCTGCCGCCAGTACAGCGGACTTTGATGACGTTGTATCACGTAGAAGGGTTATCGATCGCCGACGTGTCTCGTATTACCGGACTTGCAGGCGGGACGATCAAGAGCCACCTATTCCGAGCCCGATTTAAGTTGCGCGCAACGCTTACTGCCTTACTCGGAGAGAATAAATGAATGTCGATGAACGCGAATGGGACGACCAAGAGAGTGCATTGGAGAGTCTGCGATCGGGAAACCCGATTGCGAATAAGGCGCGGATAAACCAGTACAAGATCCTTTTTGCAGCCCTAGCAAGCCAACCGATACCAGCTTTGTCCCAGGGCTTCGCGTCCCGTGTAGCACTCTTAGCGTACTTACGGAGCAATAAAGCACGAAAGATCGAGCGCCGCTTCGAATACGGGTTAACTGCCATGATGTTAGCGGCGCTTGCGCTCGGCGCTAGCCTCGTATCAATATATTTTGGAACTGCGTGGTTGAGGCCTTTGCTATCAGCTAACCCGTGGCTCAAAGCCTCCCTTCTATGCGTTGCGGCCCTGGCCATTGTTGTCCGTATCCAGCGCGAGGGAAACAAGCCGACCATCAAAGGGTAGGGGAACGGTTGGGCATCAGGCGGGAAGACCCTGAGTTCGATGGAGAAGCCCAGTCCCTCCTTGAGAGGGTGGAGCGTCATTTGTTTTCCGAAGCGCGTTAATAGGCGGATCGCTTTTGTTTTCCGGATCGCGGTAAATCCATAGCGCTGCGCTTCCGTGCTTCGCGCAAGCCCGGGGTAACCAATCCCTGGTTACCCGTCGAACGCATGCGTTCGACCCTCGGAGCCTGCGGGAAACACTTCCCTGTTTTTCACGCCCCGGAAAATAAGTAAGCGATCCACTTGTGGTGTACGCCACGATCTCTGGTTCCCGTGATTGGGTCTTAGTTGGCTAAACAAAAGAAGTAAGCGTACGGCAAACTCACCTTGACAGGCGGCGCGGTCGGTTTATCGGTTGAGGATTCCGGCAATCGCGAAAGTTCCGAAGGCAGCTGCCCAGGTGGCGAGAAGGACGCCAAGGAACGTGAGTACATACAGGACGGCCAACGTTCGTTCTGTTCGTTTTTCGAGTTGAGTTACGTGTGAATTGCCCGGCCGACTGAGAAGATCCAGTCCACGTAACCGAACACCACGCCCATCCAACCGACCATAAACCATTCATGTGAAGACACGATTGGCGATTAGCTGCTCACGATCCGAGAATCCAGATACCGAGATTTGACTTAACCTCGCTGACCTTAAGCCGCAGTTCCTGTCGGCAGAATATAGGTACATGCGCACGGCCACGGCCGCGCCGGACGCCATACGATAGCTGCTGGCTCAATCTCAACGGGCAGTTGCTACGCACGTTCGGTACAATGCGCGCTTTTCAAATGAGGGGCGGTAATGGCGAAGAAGAAACAGATGGTGCGTGCGTGGTCGAAGGAAGATGTGAAGACTTTAAGAGTGCTGGCGAAGGCGCGGGTCTCCGGGCCTCAGGTGGCGAAGAAGCTGCGTCGGACGCGCGGCGCAGTAGCACAGAAGGCGATGGCGCTCGGTGTGAGATTTAAGTCCATTAACCGAAAGCGGCGGTGATTAGAGGCTCTCTACGAACGACGATCTTGAGATGAGGCGATCGTGATGAGGCTGTGTCATCACGGGGTAACGGTCGAATCGGGGTCGCCAGTTCGATTGTTCCAGACAGCGCCTGCGGAGGTGGGTCTGACTCCTAGGGGGCCGCAGGCGTGGCAGCTTTGACATTCCTTGAAGTAGTCGTGAAAGTGTGGGGGGCAGTCCAGCATTTCGCTGAGACGTCGGGTCTTGATGCGGGTACCTCCGCAAAATGGGCAGGGTTTGAGCTTCATTGGGGCTTTTCCATTGCCAGGTCGGTATGCTTTCTTCCTTAAGCGCGCCATTTGAGCTGAGCGCGGAAAACCTTGTCCTATCGGGGCGATTTGAGCACGGATCGCAACAAATCCGCTGCGTCCGTTCCCAGTGCGCTGGCGTAGTCGCAAAACTCCAGGACGTTTAGTTGCCTCTCGCCGGACTCGATCTTGCCGACAAAAGAATGCGCGCGATCTAATCGCCGCGCAAGTTCGCGTTGGGTTAATCCGGCGTTCGTCCGCGCCTTGGTCAAGGCGGATAAAAGGGCCTTGTGACGGGAAGTTCGAAGATATCTGGTTATGTACGCCCCCGAATTCAGACCGGAGAGAGCTACGCCTCGATTTCTGCCATAAGCGCCGACGGCTTGACGTTCAGAACGCGGGCGATTTCGATGAATTCGAGCACATTGACTTGGCGCTCGCCAGCTTCGAGTTTCCAGACGAAGGAATTGGACCTCTTGAGCTTGGCGGCGAGTTGCCGCTGAGTCAATCCGGCGGCTTTTCGTGCTCCTACTACCGCGCTAATGAGCGCTCGGTGCTTGGAACTTCGTAATTGTTTCACGGCTGCTCCTAAAATGGACGCAGCACAGCTAACAGCAAAAACCGCTTGCCTCCGTTTTGGTCGCACTGGTAATATTCGACCAGTGCGACCATTTTGGGAGCACGCTATCATCATGTCTCACCGTAAACCGGAGCGGGTGGAAGATGGCTAAGACAACTGCCGTTGCTCGAAGGATGCCCAAGGGAGCGGGCCAACGCCCGGAGGAGAGTGCGGCTGCTCCCATTCCGGATTTTGGCGATATCATGACCCACTTCAATGAAGCCCTTGCCCTTCTGGTGGTGTGTCAGCGCTCGATGGTGGAAAACGATGGTGTGGTGCATGACTCGGTGCATGAGGAGATAGTCATAGGGACCGCCATCGCGAAATTTAGGGCTGTTTACGAGGAAATTGATGAGGTCGACTTTCGCATGCAGGTTTCTCGGGACGTGTGAATCGTTACTTGTTTTCCGGGCCGCCGTAAAGGATGAAGCGTCATTTGTTTTCTGGATCGCCGTAGATCCGTCCCTGGGTCGAACGCACGCGTTCGACGGGTGACCAAGGGTGCGACACATGTGTCGCACGGGCGGACAGGGATGGACGCCCTGGGCTTGAGCGAAGCTGGGACTGCATAGCTCAATGGTCACCCAGGGCTTGCGCGGAGCATGGAAAGCGCAGCGCAATGCTGCGGCAAAAGCTTTCTGCGCTTTTGCAATCCTGCAACGCTTAGAAAGCCGGTGATTTGCCTTTCCTGGCAAATCCCGCTCGACGTATACGTCCATTGAGCTACGCAATCCGTGCTGCGCTCAAGCCCAGGTTGGCTTTCCGTAGCCAACCGTCCAACGCATGCGTTGGACCCCGTGTTTTTGACGCCCCGGGAAACAAATATCGATCCACTGTGCCAGTGTCCGGCCCCTGGCTATAGCCTCTCGCGTCAGTCCGCGGCGTTTACCGACCACCTGTGATCACGTCTGTATAAGTGTGGCGGTGGCAACGTCGCTTGTCGCGCCCCCAACTCGGGCGCAAAGTTCGGTAGAACCGGTTGAAAAGAACAAGGGGTGTAACTGGCGATGAAAACCATCAAGACATATTCAACAAGCGTTGAGGCGGAAGTGGCGAAGATTGCATTGGATGCTGCGGGCGTAGCTTCCGTCGTCGTCGGTGTTGGGGCGGGGATGGAGGGCGGGACGGGCGGTGTGAAGTTGCTCGTGGAGGATGATCACTTCGAACGGGCCCTGAGAGTGCTCGGGGACGCGTGAAATCCATTGGGTAGCACAAATAGTGCTCTTTAAAGTCAGTTGGCCAGCAAGGCGGACACGTACTCGAATGACCAGGGGTAGTCCCCCTGGAAAAGGCTCCAAGAAAGGCACTTCCGGAAGGTGTCCGAGTGGCACAATCGTTGCCGCGAACTTTGAAGAAAAATTAAACGGCTGGATTTTTCAAGGGTAGTCCAATGCTCAAAATGTACGAATCAGGGCAATTGCGATCTGCACTTAATTGGCGACGAGATGGCGGCGATTTACTTGGCGAACAGGGCTGTAATTAGGGACCGTATGGGTTTCCGAGCGACACCATGAAAGTGCTGTCCGCTGTAGAACCCTACTAAGCTCAGTGGGAGTGATGATGTTGATTTGGCTGAAATCTGCTGGAAGGTGGTTACAACGAGTTTTCTTGCCATCCGACTCGGCTTGGACGGCAGCGGCCTATGCCCTGTTGACTCTGTGGGGCATGCTCCTCGTATCATTTATTTTCAGCGATGGCGCGACGGAAATCACATGGGAATCGACGCTGGGATTGACAGGGCTGTTTGGGCTTATGGCCTTGGCAAGTGTGGCGTTGCTTTTGACGACCTGGCTGCTCGGTGCACTGAAACTAAGATATCGGGCTGCCCTTCTGCTGTGCCTGCCACCGATTGCTTTGGTTTTAATGTTGAGTTGGGGTGCGAAGGGGCTGATCGCGTTGCCTGTGTTTGTCATGACGGTCAGCCTACTTTTCGGCGCCGGTGCGGCACTGATTCGACCAGGCATTCCTCGTTCGCGTCGCATGGGGGCGTGGGTCTTTTTTGCCGTGGGCGTGGCATTGGCCGGTCTCTTAGGTTTCGGTCTATTGAAGCCTGCCCCCGAACTCAACGCGGCGCTGAGCGGATATCACTTGCGGGGCCACACTTTGGAGCCACGCGATCCGAGCAAGCCCGGACCCTACGGGTTTAAGATCTTAACGTATGGCAGCGGAGTCGACCGACATCGTCCCGAATACGCTGGCGGTGTCGCGTTTCAAACCAAGTCGGTCGATGGCTCGAAGCTGGACTTGAAATGGATCGGCCTCGGCGGCTGGGTCCGCTCGCGATATTGGGGGTTCGGCCCGGATAAGTTCCCGGTCCAAGGCCGAGTGTGGATGCCGGTTGGCGCCGAGGACGTTGCCCTACCGCCATGTCCTTTGGTGCTGATCGTGCACGGTAACCATGGAATGGAGTCCTTCTCCGACCCTGGTTACGCTTATCTCGGTGAACTTTTAGCGAGTCAAGGCTTCATCGTCGTCTCAGTGGACGAGAACTTCCTGAACAGCTCGCTCGCAGACTTTATCAATCCGTTTGGTTTGAGAAAAGGCGAGGAAAATAGTGTTCGTGGCTGGATGCTACTCGAACATCTCGTTCAGTGGCGTGACTGGACACAGGACAAGACACATCCTATGTTCGGCAAGGCGGATTTGAGCCGCATCGCGCTGATCGGTCATTCACGGGGAGGCCAGGCCGTTGCCATCGCCAATGCTTTCAACGACCTTAGTCACGATCCCGACGATGCAACGCTGGTCTTTAACTACCATTTCAAGCTCGGAGCGATTGCCGCGATCGCACCTGTCGACGGACAGTACCAGCCGCGTGATCGGCCTGTACCCATGCACGACACCAACTATTTCACCCTTCAGGGTTCCATGGACGGCGACCTGACTTCGTTCATGGGCTCCTCGCAATATTCGCGCGCGAGCTTCTCGGGCAACATCAAGGCTTTCAAGGCGAGCCTTTATGTGAGCGGCGCTAACCACGGCCAGTTCAACACTGTCTGGGGCCGGTATGACGCCGGCCAGCCCTTCAAACTCCTGCTCGATGCACGACGAATGATCGGTCCCGAAGCCCAACGTCAGATCGCCAAAGTTTATCTGTCGGCCTTCTTGCAATTGACCTTAAATGGGGAGGAGCGCTATCGGTCGCTATTCGAAGACGCGCGCAATGGTGCCGGTTGGCTACCCGATGACTTCCTGATCAATAACTACGCCGATAGCAGCACTCGCTGGTTGGCGAATTTCGAGGAGGACCTCGATCCGGCAACCGGCTCGAGCCCTGGGACAACACTCGATGGGCAGAACCTCTCGGTGTGGCGTGAGGATTTCGTGGAGCTAAAATCTTCCACGCTCGACACGCATGTCGCACTGCTCGGTTGGGACGAACGCGTTCATGCGCGGCCGGGGAGCTATCGGATCAATCTCGGCGCTTCGGAGCCGACAATTACCACGGATTCATCGTTGGTGTTCGGCGTCTCGAATGCCGCAATCAGCAGTTTGCCGAAATCATTTCACCTCAAGGGCATCAGCCTCAAGGAGGGAGAAGAGGGTCGACAACCACTCGACTGGTCCATTGTCTTGGTGGATGCCGAAGGAGCAGAGGCCCAACTGCCGTTATCGCACAACCAGCTGCTATATCCGCAGATTAAGAACTATACCCGGCGTTTTGGAGCGCTCAGCAGTATCTCGTCGTCGGAGGTGGTCATGCGCCGGTACCGCTTTCCACTGAAGGATTTTGTTGCGGCCAATCCACGCCTCGATCTGAAGCGTCTGCGCAGTATCCGTTTCGACTTCGACCGAACACCGCGGGGCGTCATTGCGTTGGACGACGTCGGGCTGGCTGGGGGGAGTGTGGAGCGTTAGTTGTTTTCCGGGATGCTGTAAAGAACGTGGATCGCATTTGTTTTCCGGATCGCCGTTAATCCATTGCGCTACGCTTCCATGCTCCGCGCAAGCCCGGGGTAACCCATTGAGCTGCGCATTCCCTGCTGCGCTCAAGCCCAGTGCGTACATCCCTGTACACCCGTGCGACACATATGTCGCACCCCTGGTTACCCGTCGAACGCATGCGTTCCATTGCGCTATGCTCTCCTTGCTTTGCGCAAGCCCAGGGCGGCCATCCGTGACCGCCCGTTCGACGCATGCGTCTCACCCATGGAGGCTCCGGGCGAAACTTGCGACGCAATGCCTTCCTGCATTGCTGCAAGCCGCGGTTCGCCGTCCCTCGCTTCCTCGCTCGTCGCATGCGACGAGCCCATGTTTCGCACGGTCCGGAAAACAAACATCGCTCCACTTGAGGTGCGGAGAGCACCACGTGCATCGCGTCATGCCACACCAGCAAAAAAGCAGGGCCCGAAAGGGCCCTGCAATTGCGATGCGATCGCCTATTTGCCGTTGCGGCAAATAGGC
>Ga0193726_1001921_pt1 | contig 15007 bp, 22 predicted proteins | sample H2c1metaG_FD_144928 | JGI IMG/M metagenome (GOLD analysis project Ga0193726, IMG submission 144928) | Soil microbial communities from a riparian zone of the East river system, Colorado, United States - H2c1 | ecosystem: Environmental > Terrestrial > Soil > Riparian zone | place: USA: East River... | reverse complement strand
ACGAGTCGGCGGACGACTACATAAAATATGTAGTGCGCCGTCCTACACGAGTCGGCTGACGACTACATAAAATATGTAGTGCGCCGTCCTACACGAGTCGGCTGATGACTGCATATTTTATGTAGTCCGCCGTGTTACACGAGTCAGCCGACCACTACATAAAATATGTAGTGCGCCGTGCTACACGAGTCGGCTGACGACTACATAAAATATAGTACGCCGTGCTACACGAATCGGCTGACCACCATAAAATATGTAGTGCGCCGTGCTACACGAGTCGGCTGACGACTACATAAAATATGTAGTGCGCCGTCCTACACGAGTCGGCTGATGACTCCATATTTTATGTAGTCCGCCGTGCTACACGAGTCAGCTGACCACTGCATAAATATGTAGGATGCCAGGCACACGCCGTAGCACCGTAATCTGTAGATAGATCATGGGCTCTGGTGAACCTTTCATAGAGGTGTATTTGTGATAAGCAGCTCAGATTGTGACTAAACAAAGTACCACTTCGTATGAAACTACTGGTCCTCCTGCAAACCACCAATCCTCCGACGAACTTTGCCAATCAATCTATCCATCTGAGCCATGGCTTCCTCCTGTTTCTGCACAATCTTTTCCAGACGGTAAGCGGTGATGGATGACCTTCTTGCATCCTCTCGGAGGGCCTCGGCGGAATGGCGCAACCTCATATTCTGTATAGTACCCTCCAATTGCTCCGGCGGGACTGGATCTTCGATCTCCGCCATCCAGCGAGCGGTTTCTTCACGCGATGCTTGCAATTCAGCCTCTAAATCGGCTGCCAGTTCCTCTTCCCCTATGTATAATATCAAAATTGTACCTGTTGAATGACACAAGTGAAAGAGCTTGCCTTGCATCTCTTCCTGTATGAGGCGCCGGCTTAGTTTTGGTCCCTCCACCATGATGTTTGGATGGACGGGATCCGTGATGACCTCTGGCATAGTACTACCAGCCTCCGGCTCCGACTGGACAACCTCCGGTTCTTCCATTTCAACGTCCACGGTATGTTCCCTCCGCCGAATGGGGGGTATAGTGGAGGACGAAGCTGACGTTGCTTGAATCAACCACGATAAGTACTTTGTGCACCACATAGATAGTAGAGGGGACTTACAGAAGCCAATCTCACCCCATCGGACCTTCCTATTAGCCTGCCAATTACGCAACGTCAATGGGGAGATCCCGGCATCTGCGTAGGTCCAGTGACCTGTGGGACATGAGCGGGCTAAGTCCGGAAGATGAAATATCCAATAACACTTACCTTTTCTGCGGATCTTGGGTGTAGCAGCCTCATCCAAGTGCTGTGGCACCATACCGGAGCCTAGATGAAGTAGCTGGAGGGTCATAGTCAAATTCAGGCATTTAAATACTCACCCCGAGAACTTGATGGCGGCGTCGGTGCAATTGCGGCATAATATCTGCCGGTGGAGTCGAGAGATGTCTCCCGTGTCTGTATGGACACCTTTTTGGAACGCCGCCGTGGACGGACTGAGCATTGCAGTCAGTGGTGATAAAGGAGGACTGGCAGGATTATATACGTACAAGCCCTTTTCTCCTTCGGTAGGGTACTAGCTGCAAGGCTGAGATTGTTGAATGCCTGCAAAGGCTCCACTGGCATAACAAAACCTCGTTGACCTAATGTATGAGAGGAAGAAAGAAAGAAAGAATTATTGTCAAGGTATAGTTGGCAAGTAAAACGGCGAGTAATACACACCAGGCAATGTGAAATTTGATGGGGTTAAATTGAGGTCTTGAATCGGCACACCAGGCGCACCTGCAGGTGCCATATCATCGACCATGATAGATTATGTAGCCAATGATGAATACATACCTGGCAAAGAAAAATCGGAGGCACGAAATGCCAGTTCGGTGACCGGGACACCTGATGACATTGCGGCGGCGCCAGGAGGTCTTGTTGGAGGTCCTAACGGGGTTGAAATAACCATTAGTGAGCGGCTGTTTGAATGCTATTAATCCCGGCGACAATTACGTACCTGGCAGTGCAAACTGAGATGGTGTGAAGCCCATCCCAGAGATATCAACAACACCAGGAGTCTGCACCGCTGATGCCGAAGTACTCGATGCCCCGCCTGTTGTTCTATAACGTAAGATGTCTCTTTAATTATAGAATTCGGTGACATACCAGGCAGAGCGAAGTCCGCCGCCTTGAAGCCCATGTCCCGGATAGAAATACCCCCTCTTGATGGCATACCTAAGAACGTGTGCTGTCAGATGATTCTAAAGTTGGGAACATGGTGAATTAGACACATACCGGGCAATTGAAAATGTTCAGGCCTCAAGCCGAGACCGGCTATGCTTACTCCTGACGATTCCGAGCGTGACGTTGCAGCAGCACTTGAACTACTTTCGCTGGTTCCTAATCAAGGAAATCAATAAGATCGCCTGACAGGTAAGTCTGACAGGGAGCTCACCTTTTTTCCCTTCACACAGTTGAAGTATATACAGTAGATAAGTGATCCTTGGGGGCATTAAAAGAAAAACTTACCATCCATTTGTTGAAGTCAGAGTAAGAAGGTAAGAGTCGCCGAGGCGTGGGCGCCGAGAAGACTGTTTAAGATCACCGGCAAACAGCGGCACTTACAATAGACCTAATGCGGCTATCAATGCCTTCCGTCTGACTCTACCCATACCTCCGCCATCGCAACGCATCCAAGCCCATCTCGCAAATACCATCGACATGTCTTCCACCAGCGCACCCAACGCCTCGGAACTCCAACGCACCGTCTACCAGTACAATGAGCGCCTCCGGCAGGCACTTGCTTTTGCTAGACGGCATAGTTCGGAGATTGTAATGCGGGATTTCGTTCAAGGTCTGGCAAATGAACTGGTAAGTATTTGTTTATATTTATTACAACAGCTACTGACCTGCAGTAATGTAGAAGGCTGCAATGCCTGTCGCCCATTCATTATACAGAACAAATCCCGATTGCCACGTGCCGAGCCTGCTCCAGGTGGTAACCCAAGTCTTCCAGTCGGCGGCAAGTGCGGGCGGAAGCATCGATATATCTCTTATGGTGGAATCGCCAGAGTTTGGGAGAGGACGGATGTCACCATCGCCAACAGCTGTTGAGCTTGGTGGAAATCAGTGGTGGCGAGAATTAAGTGAGTTCTTTCAAGTCACTCAGGAGCCCAACTGATTATTTTCTTCACTAGGGACTAATGTGGCGGCTGGCACAAGTGCCGCTATTAGTGTAGCTGCAAGAACTCCTGCACCGGCTCAGACTGAGCAACGTTCGGAACCTTCGGTCACAAGCCAACCTTCAGCAGGAAAGGGGATATTGAAGGCAAGAGCGCCATCATCCTCTACCCCGGCTACGTCGGAGCAAAGATCGAGTGCGAAAGGTAAAGGTAAAGGTAAAGGTAAAGGTAAGGCAAGACGGGAGGAGGAGAAGGAAGAAGATGAGGATGAGGATGAGGATGAGGATGAGGAAGATGAGTTGCCAAGAGGTAGGACGGCTGGCAGGACGCCCAGAAGGCCAAGTCGGCGAGGATCGTCGGCGGTATCAAGGAGTAAGGGGAAAGGTAAGGCAGATGATACGGTGGAAGAGCAAGGCCGGTCAGCCAGTAAAACGCCACGGAAGCCCAAGTCGGCGTCTGGCAGGTCACAGAGCCGGGGGAGGAGGAGGATTAGGGCAGATGATGATGTGGAATACCCCACGGTATGTTTATTATTCATTTATATGCCTGGACTTATTACTAACATCTACACCAATACATTGTAGCCGGTGCCATGTAATACGTGTGTCAGGAATAACGACACATGTGTCTCCACATCGTCAGAAAAGGTCTGTGTGCCGTGCCACATACGGAAGTGCGCCTGTGTGCCGAGCGATGGATCGATAGCTCCGTGGATAGCAAGAGCCATAGCTCGCAAGTCAGGGAGTAAGGCACCCGCTCCGCGTACTCGAGGAGCAAAACGGCAGCGTTCCCCAAATGCCGTCACCGATTCAGAGGCAGGGCCATCTCAAGCTGGCCAATCAGAAAATCCGTCCCGCTCCCCCAGCGCAAAACATTCATCCCGTGCCGGTACTCGAAAGGCAAGTCGCATGGAGCCTGGACAAGAGCAACCCCGCCTGGCAGCGCCGGTCATTCGTGACAGGGCAGTGGTGGTAATCCCGGCTCGACGAGACCTCATGTTGAGAGTGCAAATGGCCCAAGGTATGTATTATTCCCTTATACATATTAGTTGTTGTAATGATAAATAATTGTGTAGCTGCTGCTGCTGCAGAGAAGTCATTCGGCAATCTCAACCAGGCGACGCCGACTACCGATTCTCAACAGCTCCCTGTCGATCCTGCCGAAAATAGTCCAGGTGGAATGGGTGGTCCTTCGGCGATGGCAGAACATGTCCAAAATCTCATCCAGAGAGTGGATGCCAATGATGCTCGGATCTCACAAATGGAGCGGGAGATGTCAGAGCTCCGTAGCTCTATGCGGGTGACAATGAGAGTGGTAGATGGGCTGAGAGATCATATCCAAAGATCAGGAGGTCAAGTACCATCTCCCTTAAATATTCCTCTTCCTCCGTTACCATCGATGCCGCCATCTCGAGCTCCGTCTCCAACACATTCCGAGATTTTACCAGTGCCGCCGCCATCTGCAAGGCCCGTAACTCCCCTCTTTCTTCCGTCTTCGCCTGATCCTTCTTGTTCACGCCCTGAGTCGCTGCCGCCTTCTCAGCCGTCACACTCAGGTTCACATCTCCCAACCCCAGCTCTTCCAACAATCATTGTGGACGAAGATGTTGCAATGACTGATATCAAGCCTGTTCGTCCTGCCGAAGAACCCATTGAAATCTTGAGTGATTCATCTGGACCGAATGACTCTGGAGAGGAAGCACCTGGTCCACCGGCAGTTCCTTTGAACCCAGAGACCCGGGCTATGTCATTGTCCGCACCAGACGTTCCCATGCCGACAAGTTCACAGGAAGTCAGGGCGGTGGAAGAGATGATTGAGGAGTAGTTGTTTTTCTTATTGTCGGCTATGTCGTTGTTTCATATCTTGATGCTTTTTTACTTGTGTACAACCAGGCATACGAATTGTATTTAACACATACTATGTTTTGAAAGAGAGAACAAATGATTTCTTGGTAGAAATATAATTATTGAGGACAAGCAAATTTGCTGTGAAAGGTGAAATACATGTTACTTGCGCCGAGATCCCCGTTGAGGCCTTGCAGATTCTTTCGGCATGTCTCGGACCGGCTTTCCCTGACGCCGGGGTTGAGTTCTAATGGGTTCTTTGTCCTCGGCGCTCGGAAGATCATTGGTGATATTTGCTTGTGCCTTTTTGCTTTTGGTGACTCGACGGTTCGACTTTCTCGTACCAGTTTCAACGGCAGGCTCCAGCGGTATGTCAGGTACTGGTATGTCAGGTACTGGCGAGTCAGGTACCGGAGCAGGAGCGGCGACTGCTGGCATCCTTATCGGAGTAATGTCTGAACCAGGAGGTGGTGGGCGGAGGTCTGAATCTACGCCACCTTTGCTTATCTCAACAAGTGCTGGGTCAATGACTTGCTTAGAATGGTTTTTCTGCATAAAGCGAACCATGTCCTGACACAACGGCGCCAGTGTTTCTTCGACCATCTTGAATTCGACCACACTGGACAACACATAGTCTGGGATATTGGTCGGAGCTGATTCGTCTGGATCATTGTGACTAAACCAATTTGCCCAGATGTCATGCAGGAGAAGTCCAATTACGAGTGCCGTAGCTTCCGCCGCATTTCGCCCAATGTATGAGCCATCAGCAGCAGCATAGGGGCACTCCTCTAGCCATGTGAAGCATTCTTGGAGCGCTGCCAATTTGTAATGAATACGCCGCGGCAGGTAAGGGGAGTTATAGGACCATTTACTAAAGACCGGTGCATCAGTCACAGTCTTAGGTCCGGCGCCATCATCCTATCAAAAGGCAGATATGTTAACTAATATAGATGATCACATTGTACACCTGCTTACCACTAAAGAATATATGGCATCCAGCATGGCTTGATATTCTTGGACAGTTGACAAGTTCTGAAGGTACTTCTTCCGTGCATCAGGAGACTCGCCGACATCTGCCGGCGAAGTTCCTGGTGGCTTTGGCACTACCTTTGAATGATGGGATGGGCCTCCGTGTTCGGCCTCGTCCGAGTCGATATTGTTTACGGCGGCAGTAAAGTCCTCTGCACTACTGGAATCGCCGTCATGGTGTTCCGGCGATACTTCCTGACGCCGTGCCTTCCGCTTTGGCTTAGGCCTCGGCACCTTGAATATGCCGGCATCGTTGCCATCCTCTCCACCTGGCGTTATTGGTTGATTCCGAGCCTTCCGCCTAGTCATCGGGACCTTCACGGCAGCCTTTCCCTTGCCTTTACCTTTGCCTTGCACCGCCGAGTGATCACCTTCTATACGGTTCTTTGCCTCTTCATGGACAACGCTGGCAAACCGCTCTGCCTGCCTTACCTTTCCATCCGCTCCTAAGTAGTTATGGAATTCTACTGCGACCCACCCATTTCTCTCCCGCTCCCTCCAAAAATCCAACAGAGCAACGCCGGCATCCATCTTTATCCTGGTCGGCTCCATAAACAAGTAATCTACTGGCAGATATTCGCCGGCGATGTAGACTTCCTGTCCTGCATTGATAATGGCAGTCCAAGGAACCAGGTCATCTTCATTGCTGCTTGCCAATCCTGACAGTCCAATACCTATTTCAGCCACCAGAGAGCAAAACGATACTATTCAACTCACGGTAATAGGCGGTCAGGAGCTGCCTCACAGTCGCCGCCATGTCTTTTCTATTTGTGGGATTCATCTCCGGCAGGATAGGGATTCCATCCTCATCAATGCCTAATTGTACTGTGGATGGCGCCTTGCCGAGCTTTCCTGGTGGAACATTGCCATCTATATGAGAAATATTCCTGAGCTCGGAGCAAGTGCACCATGGAGAATAGACCTCACTGAACGATTGCTCTGCATATTTCTTCCATGCCTCCATGATTGATACCTCCTTCCAATCCTTTTGTGAGGAGGTGAAGGAGGTACCGCCGCCCAGGTCCTCATTAAAATCATGCCTGGTCAAGTATATGTCACCATCTGGGAACACTTTATATCAAACGTGTAAGGACGCACCATGAGACCATGACATCGTCAGCTTGGTCTTTCGCCGCCGATAATATAAAGACCCTGGTACCCAGTTGATGAAACATATACCGAGCGAACTCCTCAACAGGTCGGTCTCCCTTCTGTTCAGCTTTTCTAATAGAACCAGTCATCATCAACTGTCATTTGAAAGCCGGAACGGAACAAAGTTCAACTAACAGCCTTTGCACCTCCTTGGGTGGCCCCTGTAAGTTCCATTCGGCAGCCAACCTTTCCAGCTCCGTCACCTCGTCCTCACCAAGCATATCCATCATTTGCTTTACTGCCGGCTGGAAGGCGCTAAGATACGCCGCTGTGCCAGGGTCAGCACCGGATACCTTTTTCACAAAGGCTACAACGTCGTCTTTGCGGACCCTATTCAAGACGTTTCTTGCATGCCATTTCCTGTCATATATATTTATCTGTTTCGCCGGCTTTCTGCCATTATTGTAGAACCAATTGGTGACTTTCTAACAAATAAGAATGTTCTGGACAGTCTGCCTGAAAGTTATATACTGTTGGTAACGAACCTCAGTAACCCTGGCCTTTTCCAAGGGTGCACTATTGGACGGTTGCCGTCTGAGGTCCGCTATCCCTGCCTTGATGATTGCCTGGCGCTGCACCGTATTACCGTGACGGAACGCCTCCAGTCTTGGCTCTAGTAAGGCCAACTCTTCGACAGTCAGTGGAGGGGTCGTCATTTCTTAGTTCAATACCAGATGGAGTCGACCACAGAAATACTAGTGTCCTTGTAGATCCAACGACATCATTATAACTTCATCGACATATTGCCACCGTACATCTGCCATCACTGATATGCATGGTACCGGTCAGATCATTGTGTGATCATCGGCAACATCGGCATAATGGCTCCGTATTTTTGTACCGGTGAGTAGGCGCCGGTATCTATAGTGATATCTCTCTACCTGCGGCATCACAACATAATGTCTGCCCCTCTTCCTGCTCACTGGCGATTGCACCTGGCAGAAACACTCTCCGAATATACATTGTCACTGTTCCGAGAGAAGCTTGCCGCAACGCATGACGGTGATGGACAACCGCCCAGCCCACCGGTTCTGCCTCCATCATCAGTACCGCTTCTTGTCGCGGCAGAGTGTGAACATGCGGCAGAAGTTTTGATACAAGCCTTCACTAATCCTGGTCAATCTCCGCTGCCTCATGTCTGATAAGGCTCTACTAAAAATCGTGGATGTAGTGATAGTGCCTTGGGACATTGCTAGGTATAGTCAGCGGCTGCCAAAAGTACAACGAGGTAGCGGGATGCAGGCCACAATCGAGGGACAATGGGATCGGTATCCGCCATTCCATCCACAAGTTCTCCTGACTGATCCTGCTATTGTGGTTGACATGCATGGGCGGATCATCGCCTGGTACCTCCCAGACGTTCTAACAAGGGAACGGCAGGTATGTTGTCCATAGATCTTCGAACCCGTGTTCTTCAGTGTACTGATAACGCCAATCAGGAATCAATGTATGCTTCCACGGGTTATCTGCACAAATCACTCGGCGCACGCTCCGAGTCAACAGCTCGGAGGTCCCAGTCGTGGCGGCAGGACAGCCTGTACTACAAATCAGACACCGAGTGGTCAGATGTCCCTCCGGGAGTGGTTAACATGTCACCAGCGTGGTTTCAACAAGCACACGATGTTTGCCTTCCATTGCATTTGTTGCCGGCATTACTGACTGCCGTAATAGACTCCTAGGTTTCAGGTGGAGGTATCTTCTTTGCTAAAGCCAAACTCAGGCGATCCGGGGTGTCTCAAATGGGTTCAAGAAGTAAATGTGACTGGCGCCCTACTAAGTGCAATCACTCGTATTGCTCATCCTCAACAATATGAGGCGGGGAGGCAGGCTTTCGCCGCCATGCAGGACCTTGCTGATGTCGCCGAGGTGCTACGGTGGTGGAGTTCCATCTACTCCGGTATCAGTGTCATTGCTAACCGAGAGACGCCGGTGCATCGTGATGTTGGCACATCGCCAGAGGCTTATGACCTCCTAGCTACAATCGGCGGAGATGAGGAGACAACCCTAGTATTGCCGAGCATGGGGGTGTTCATGGAATACAGATCTGGCACGGCAGTGCTCTTCAGCGGATATGCCGTCCCTCATGGCGTTACGCCATCGGTGGCAGAGCGAGTATGTTTCGCTTACTATATCAAGGATAATGTGCATGAAAGGTTCGGGGTCAAGGGACTAGATTGGATGAATAGGTCACTGTACTGTACCACATGACCCTGATCTTTTGAACTGGCAATGTTTTTACCTCTTGTTCCTCTCTTTGTTCACTTTCTCTTTGTTCCTGCTTCTCATTATCATGGTACGCCAAAAGGTGAAAGCATCAAAGCCAGTCCAAATAGTAAAATGGGTCAAGAGAGAAACAAACAGAGGTATCAAGTATGCCAAGAAAACTGTAGAGTCCCCATCTGCCAGGACTAGTAATCCACCTACGCCAGGGCGGTACAACTCGGAGCAGGATTCAGATGTTAACTATCACTTCAATATGCAAGAACCTATTCCACTAAAGATTCCTGGCGGCAAAGTGAGTCTACTTACCATTTGCCAACTCCACCGCTCACCTAATGTGATGCAGAAGCAAAACGACTTTCTTAGAGATTGGGTGCCTGTCCGGCATTTGTACCTGAGCTGCCTTCTGCAGCTGGAAGGGCCAACAGACGACCGCCGATGTATGTTATGCAAGGACCGTGATGGAAGCTGGAGGTGCGTTGACTGCCTGTCAACACCACAGTTGTGCATCGGATGTTGCCGAGACAGCCATTCCCGCCTGCCGTTCCATAGGGTCGAGCGGTGGACTGGAGCCTTCTATGCACCTGCATGGCTCCGGGATGTTGGCGTTGTCATCAGCCTTGGCCACGGCGGTCTGCCTTGTCCATCTCTGGATGCCGGGGTAAGTTCATCACATTGTTGAGTGTTCCGGCATCATATATTATGCATAGGTGGATGCCACAACTGCCAGTCAAGCGCCGGCATGGTCTGACGAAGAGGAGGACTGGGAAGATGATGAACCTGATAGTGGCTTTCTCGCCGATGGGTCTCCGCCGCCTGGGACCAAGGACCAGTATGGAAACCCAATATTTGTGGTGATTGATCGATCCGGCATTCATCATATTGGTGTTCATGTCTGCCAATGTCCAAATGCAAAACCCATCGACATACAGCTGCTGGAGATGGGAATATATCCAGCAAGCCAAAAACGTCCCAAGACTGGCTTTACCTTCCGTGTGTTAGATGACTTTCTAGTAGACAATCGGGAATGCAAGGTCGCCGCCCTGGCATTCTATAGCAAGCTCCGAAGATTGACAAGCAACGCCTTTCCACATCTTTCGCCGGTGAGTGTATTTCTGGTAACAAATGTATCCTCGGTACTGACTCGGCATCTCTTAGGACCGATATAGGGAGCTGCTCCGTGTCACCAGACAGTGGAGGCACCTAAAGTATAGGAAGTGGCATGGGTTTGGTCATGATACAAGGGAACCTCAGAATGGAGAGTTGGCATTGTTCTGTCCTGCTTGCCCCCAGCCAGGTATCAATCTGTCAGACAATTGGAAGGATGATGCCAACCGGTATGTACCCAAGTAGATTCGGCATCATAATAATGTTCACCGGCGGTAGATGGGTGTACATGAGAGGCTTTGTCATGGATGGGAACTTTTCAGCAGAGCACATGGCCATGAAGAATCCAGAGGATGATGTGTCCCTCGGAGACGGTGCCGCCTTCATGGTTGGCACGGCAGAGTATAAGGCACATCTGGCGGTCGCCTCGGAGGATCACCAGGTCCGTGCCGGAGCTTCATAAATTTCTCGGTGCACCGCTGATACTCTGCCAGAGGTCCAGGTGCAATAACCACAAGGCGGTCAACCAGGCAAATGCCAACCGGCGTAACTTGGAGGCTACCGGCATAGGAGCAACTGCATGTGCACGGCATGGATGCTTTTGCCCCCACTCTGTAGTAGACTTCCAAAAGGGGGAGAGACAGATGAATATGGACTATTCCTTGTGTCAGGCGGTGGCCCACACGGCGAAAGACATTCCGCAAATCCTAGTCTTGTATGACATTGCTTGCCAATATGGTGTCCATCTCGAGGAACGCATCACTCGGAACCCATATCTCCACCTCCCGGATGCCTTGCAGATTATCAAAGGTATCGGCGTCTGGCACGTCCATGGGCACATCGCCGAATGCTTTCCTAGATACTACCCCGCCTTCATTCCTGGCACTGGTGATGTGGACGGCGAGATACTAGAAACTTTGTGGTCACACTTGAATTTGATTTCTGGTAGCACCCGGGGCATGTCTGCATCCCACCGCCGTGAGGTATTAGATGATCACATGAATGACTCTAATTGGAAGAAGCTTATCGGAATAGGTGAGTGCCTCTGGTGGTATCCAACCTTTATGCCGTGGCTGATGCAGAGGTCTAGTGGAAGCTTTATGCCGGAGGTATAGAAAGGCCACGGCAAACCTGCAAGTCGCCGAACGGGAGTTTCATGCACTCAACTCCACAGTAGATCCCCCGTTGCTAGAGGAATGGCAGACTGCGGAGGCCTATGCAATGGAGCATCGTGCAACCAATGTCAAGGTAATGGACATATACGATGTCCAAATAGACACAGGTGAGTCAGATGGCCATTCGGTACTGTTGGTATTAATCTTATCTTTGATCTCAGCTCCAGGGCGTGCAAACTATCAGCTGGAGCTCAGCCAGAGAGAGCCCACACATGGTATAGTTCGTGGAACCGCCGCATGGCTGGCAAAAGGGCTTCGCATACAGGAATCACAGTCTGTGTTCTTCCCTCATATTAAGCCTGAGCATACATCACTCACCAGTTTGCCGACGGTAGACTCCGTCTACAGGCCTATGTACGAAACGTTGGAAGCCGACCTACATTGGATGAACAGGTTCAGCTCCAGCAACGCCAGCACCGGCTTCAGGACCAGATAGATGCATTCCTGAGTGCCACCGATACATTCCTAGATGGCCCAATAGACGCCGAAGAGTTTGACGATGATACCGATGAACCACTGGTAGAAGACTCAAACCCCGCCGAGTTTGACTCTGACGGCGATGTATTTGGACCGATGGACGCTGGAGCGAATGTATCAGCCAGGGTTCAACCTGAGACAACTACCATTCCACTCCCATCTTCCCTGGGAAGTGCCTGGTGTAAAAGGCAAGCTAATAGGCTGATTGTGGAACAGGAGATTGGCCTTCGACAGGGGCAAGCAAATGATGCCCTCCATCAAATTCGCATCGCCCTTGCTCACAAGTCCTTTCTATTCAGGACATCCATTCGGAATGCAAACAGCCAGCAGAAGAAGACGAGAGCTTGGCAAAGTCTCCACTCCACGGAGTCTACTGTACGGCATCATGCCTCCGTGTATTCAAAGGCCCGTAAAGCCCTCCTTTCTCTTGCGGCGCCGCCATCTCTCATGGAGAAGTATAAGGTCCTCCACCGGTCTGACCTGGTGGTAAGCACGGCGGTAGTCGATGTGCGGAAGCCCAGTCGCACAGATGCCACCTTGGCCTGGTTTTGGAATCTTGATGTACAAGGCGATACTGAGAGTCACGGCTGGATGGCGGAATGTGTGTATATTTCTCCATACCATTTAATGGTTGTTCTCACCGGCACACTCCAGTATATAGAGTTCACTGGCTCCGAGCCAAGGCTAAGTTGGATCGCGCACAGGAACAACATGTCCTTCTTCCGTATGAGATGGATTGGACTATGGCATACTTTCGGAAGCAGGCTGACATTTGGTCACGCCGCCAGGCAGCATTGGATCCAGCCAACCCTGGTCATGCCGCTTATGCCGCCAGGCAGGTAGCGATGTGGATTGCCTTTGAGAGACAGGCAATTTCACACTTTTCTAATGTCAGGACAACTACTGTACATGAGTATAGTATTTGTACCTAAAACTGTTCAACAAATTCGTGCCATTCCAACATCCGTGCATTTGCCATCTGATCCTCGGTTGTTTCGTATTGGGTTGTCATTGCAAACGTTTCAGTCATCGTGTTCTTCATTTGAAGAAGGTCCTGCAAGAAATCCTTAAGTTCACCGATATTCATGCCACCGGAGGTAATCGGCACCCGGCGTCGTGATAGAATCCAAGGGTCTGTAGGCCATTTAGTCAAACCTCACATAGTGCACATCTAGATAAGCCATTACCTTCTGCTGCCGCCGCCTCGAGAAGATGTGCAGACTCCTGCTCAGACGTATTCTAACAATCAATATCAGGGTGGTGATCTGAGATGAAGATGAAAAGAGATGCATACAGTTTGGAGGAGCCATGGCATTAATCTGACCATGTCATTCCAACCATCCTCCTTACATTCCACCCTCCCTTCTACCCACCAATCGTTGATCGGCACACGCCATTTGCTTTTCTCGTGAGCGGTGATCGGTGGTTGGCCCGCCGTCCGTATAAGCTCCGCTATTTGTGACAGAGTACTCGGGATATCAGGACTCATGATTAGTTGCATCAATCTCTGTATTCCTGGTGCAATGTGGAGGTCTTCATAATGTATGCTGAGTTCACCAAGGACTCGAGCGAATAATGCCTATAATCTATTCAACACCATCATGACAGGGGCACATATGGGTACTCACACACTCGCATCCTAGGCCCCTTTTCCACAAGATGGTTGTGTCCTCGTCCGGGATCTGCGGAAGATCGCCGACGGCTGTTGTAAGCCTGGCAATAAGGAGCCGATCAACAAGGAGCTGAGCGGCGGCGGCGAGCTCTGCGCGGAGAGGTGTGTTGTCTATATTATAAGGATATACACGGTATCCCATGAATGGGCTGTGTGTCGTGGAGGCAGACATAATGATTGCAGAATACGAGGTGGTCCCGATGACCTTTGATCTCTCCCGGGATCTGCCGAGGCGTCACTCTGTCACCGCCGTTACCTGCCGGTCTTAATGATTTATGGCTCTGCCGGCTTTTCTTGCGTGTCTAAGATTATCATGCAATCAGAGTCTCCTCCCACAACCAATGCCCAACTTATCATCAACCTAACTGCTTTCCGAATTTGGTCGGCATTCATGCACTATCAGCATGATCCGTCCCTTTCTGAGAAGGTATTGCAAGAAGGGATCTGTGGGGAATTGGTAGATCTTTAGTGTTTTCGTTTGCTCCTCCAGTTCATATTCTGCAGCAATTGGTCTTCACCGTGATTGGATATTTGAAGATCTCAGGCATCCCACATTCTGTGCCGAATGTCATTTCTAAAGCCAGTCGATGGGTGCGGGCGGTTGGGTCGTTAAAGATAGATGAAGGTGATGGTTCAGATATTCCGCCGCCTGATGCAAAGTGGGATCACTTAACAAGCTGGTGGCTTTTGAACACCCCATCCCAGACGGCGCCGGAGCTAGCATTGAAGGTTAGTTCTACCTCTCCAAAGGTATGTAGTAGTGCCGGCTGTCAATTGTCACCTAAAATAGTCATTGTAGGTGAGCCTGGACCATGACAATAAGCCGGCGCTATCCTCCACAGAGACCATGGAGTTCCTGATGGACTTGGAACAGGTGCGGAGTCACTGGAGGGACTCAGCAGAGATTACGAATGTGTTTCGGCATGACGAGGTTGATCACATCCGGAAGATTCAGGAGGTCATAGGCAAACTAGGAAGTAATAAGTCACCTATGAGCGCTTGATTCTTTATATATATATTACATTTGGGACCAACTTCTTGCAATGAGCAGATCATTGGCACGGAGGTTATTTACCGGCTGAACCAATATTCGGAGCAAGAGCTACCAGTATTTGTCCGGCACCCTCAGATTTTTGTAATGGTCAGCTGAC
>Ga0193726_1001920_pt1 | contig 15010 bp, 15 predicted proteins | sample H2c1metaG_FD_144928 | JGI IMG/M metagenome (GOLD analysis project Ga0193726, IMG submission 144928) | Soil microbial communities from a riparian zone of the East river system, Colorado, United States - H2c1 | ecosystem: Environmental > Terrestrial > Soil > Riparian zone | place: USA: East River... | reverse complement strand
ATGATTCTTGCGACGAACCCCACGGCCGAAGGCGAGGCCACTGCCCACTATCTGGGCGAGCTCGCGCTGCGCTTGGGCATCAAGGCATCGCGCATCGCGCATGGCGTCCCGGTCGGCGGCGAGCTGGAATACGTCGACGGCGGCACGCTGGCGCATGCGCTGGCCGGACGCACCGTCGTTTCGTGAGGCCGGTCCAGGCTAGGAGACGAGTTTCTCGTACAGCCGAAACAGCCGTCGATAGCTCTCGTAGCGGCGCGCCGATATTTGTTGATTGATCACGGCGGTGCGCACCGCGCAGCCGGGCTCTTCCATATGCCGGCAATCCTTGAACCGGCATTGCACGCTGCGCTCGTGGATCTCAACAAATCCGCGTTCCGCAGCGCGCACCAGATGGGCGGGCGGTGCGAAGTCGCGGACTCCCGGAGCATCGATGATGGCGGAGGTTGGGCCGAGCTGATACCAACGAGCGGTGGTGGTGGTGTGCCGCCCCTCGGCATCGCGGGTCAATTCGGCGGTCTGCGCTGCCGCTTCGGGGACGAGGGCATTGACCAGGGAGGATTTGCCGACGCCGGATTGCCCGACCAACAAACTGACGGTGCCGGTGAGCAGGCGCTCGAGATCTGCAATGCCCTCACCCGATTGGCAGCTTACCTCGATGCACGTGAGGCTCAATTTTCGGTATTCGACCAGTTGCGGTTCGATGGCCTCGGTGCCGAGATCCTTTTTATTCACGATGATCAGCGCGTCCAAATCCTTGAGCACGGCGCCGGCCCAGTAGCGGTCCACGAGGAACCAGTCGGTCGCCGGCTGCGGTGCGGCCACGATCGCCAGCTTGTCGATATTGGCGGCCACCGGCTCGGCGCGTCCGCGCGCGTCGATTCGTTCGATCAGATTGCGGCGCGGCTCGATGGACTCGACCGAGGGCCCGTCGGCGGCAGGCGGATAACCCCAGACGACCCGATCGCCGCACACCACGCGCAGTTTGCGACCCTTGAGCCCGCAGCGCACGAGGCCCTCGTTCGTCTGGACCAATACACCACGGCCGAAACTCGCAAGGACGGTGCCGGTGCCGCCTGCTACCATGGCCAATTATTTGCGCTAAACACCATGAAATCCCCTGAAAATCTGATTTGGATCGACTTGGAAATGACGGGCCTCAAGCCCGAATCGGACCTGATCATCGAGATTGCGACGATCGTAACCGACAAACACCTCCATGTGCTTGCCGAAGGGCCGGTGCTCGCGGTGCACCAGAGCGAGTCGATATTGAGCGCCATGGACGATTGGAACCGGAATCAGCATGGCCGGTCCGGACTGGCGGCCCGGGTATTGGCAAGCGACATCGATGCGCCGACGGCAGAACGGCGCACGCTGGATTTTCTCGAGGCTTGGGTGGAACCGAAACGCTCACCGATGTGCGGCAACAGCATTTGCCAGGATCGGCGCTTTCTGGCGCGCTACATGCCGTCGTTGGAGGCGTTTTTCCATTATCGCAATCTCGACGTGAGCACTCTCAAAGAGCTGGCCCTGCGCTGGGCGCCGAATGTCGCCGAGGGCTTTCGCAAGACCTCGAGTCATCTCGCGCTGGAGGATGTGCGCGACTCGATCCGCGAGCTGCAATACTATCGCGAGCGCCTGCTGCGCCAATTCTAGATCCGGCGGTGCTCGCGTAGCGAGCAACTTTAGGACGGGTGCGACGCATGCGTCGCACGGGTGACCAGGATGGTCACCCAGGGCTTGCGCGAAGCAGGGAGTGCGCAGCGCAATGCGCATCGACCCCGTTAAATTCGGCGCGAAGCGCCTAACTAGCCAGAAACATCCAGGTCTCGACCACGGTATCCGGATTCAAGGATAGGCTGTCGATTCCCTGTTCGACCAGCCAACGTGCGAGCTCGGGATGATCGGAAGGACCTTGACCGCAAATACCGACATATTTGCCCTGTGCCTTGCAGGCTTTGATGGCCATGGACATCAGTGATTTGACCGCGTCATCGCGCTCATCGAAGGATTTCGCCACGACGCTGGAGTCGCGGTCCAGTCCCAGACATAGCTGCGTCATGTCGTTCGAGCCGATCGACATGCCGTCGAAGTACTCGAGATATTTATCGGCCAGCAGGGCGTTGGTCGGCAGTTCGCACAGCATGATGTGCTTCAAGCCGTTGTCGCCGCGTTTCAAGCCATTCTCGCTCAGCAGCTGCGTCACCGCCTTCGCCTCACTGACGGTGCGCACGAAGGGCACCATGACCTGCACATTGATCAGACCCATTTCATCGCGCACCCGCTTCAACGCGCGGCACTCGAGTTCGAAGCAGGGCCGAAATACCTTGTCGATATAGCGCGACGCGCCGCGAAAACCCAGCATCGGATTTTCCTCGTGCGGCTCATAGTTCTTGCCGCCGATCAAATTCGCGTATTCGTTGGACTTGAAATCCGAGAGCCGCACGATCACCGGTTCGGGCGCGAAAGCGGCCGCGATCTGCGCGATGCCTTCGCTGAGCTTCTCGACGTAGAAATTGACGGGACCGTCATAGCCTGCGATCTGCTTCTTGATGCTGTCCTTGATCTCCGCGCTCTGCTTGTCGTACTCCAGCAGCGCGCGCGGGTGGACGCCGATCATGCGATTGATGATGAATTCCAGACGCGCCAGACCAACGCCTCTGTGGGGAATGCCCGCGAAATCGAATGCACGATCCGGATTGCCGACATTCATGGTGATTTTGACGGGAATCGCCGGCATCGCATCCATTTCGATGCTGCGCTGGTCGAATTCCAGCATGCCGTCGTAGACATACCCCGCGTCGCCCTCCGCGCAGGAGACGGTGACTGCCTGGTCCTCGCGGATGTCGCTGGTGGCGGTGCCGCAGCCGACGACGGCGGGTATGCCGAGCTCACGGGCGATGATGGCCGCGTGACAGGTGCGCCCGCCGCGATTGGTGACGATCGCCGATGCCCGTTTCATGACCGGCTCCCAGTCCGGGTCCGTCATGTCGGCGACCAGTACATCGCCGGCACGGACGCGGGACATCTCCTTCGCGTCCTTGATGATGCGCGCATGACCCGCGCCGATGCGTTGCCCGATGCTGCGGCCGGTCGTGAGCACCTTGGAGCGCGATTTAAGCGTAAAGCGCAATATGGTGCGGCCGGCCCGGCTTTGAACGGTTTCCGGACGCGCCTGCAGTATGTAGATCTTTCCGCTGCTCCCGTCCTTGCCCCACTCGATGTCCATGGGAGTGCCATAGTGCTCCTCGATGATGAGCGCCTGCTTGGCCAGCTCGATGATGTCCGCCTCGCTCAAGGAAAAGCGATGCCTGTCCTCATTCGCCACATCGACGGTGCGGACGCGCTCCTTGGAGCCGGGATCGGCGTAAATCATCTTGATCGCCTTGCCGCCGAGATTCTTCCTCAAGATCGAGCGGCGGCCGGCGCGCAATGCGGGCTTGTACACATAAAATTCGTCCGGGTTGACGGCGCCTTGCACCACCGTTTCGCCCAAGCCATACGCGGCTGTTATGAACACCACGTCGCGAAAACCCGAATCCGTATCGAGCGTAAACATGACGCCGGCCGACCCCAGATCGCTGCGCACCATATGCTGTACGCCGACGGAGAGCGCCACGGCGCTGTGGTCGAATTTATTGTGCACCCGATAGGATATCGCGCGATCATTGAACAGCGAGGCGTACACTTCGTGCATGGACTTCAGCAAATGTTCCTCGCCGCGCACATTGAGGAATGTTTCCTGCTGGCCCGCGAAGGAAGCTTCGGGCAGATCTTCGGCCGTCGCCGAGGAGCGCACCGCGACGGCGAACTCCTTGATGTCGGCGGTGCCCTTCATGCTGCGCCAGGCCTCCAGGACTTCAGTCTGCAATCTTTCGGGGAACGGCGTCGCCAGCATCCAGCCGCGAATTTGCGCGCCGACCACCGCAAGCCGGTCCACATCGTCCACATCCAGGCTCGCGAGCACGCCGCGGATGCGCTCATCCAGTCCGCCTTGCGCCAAGAAATCCCGATAGGCGTGCGAGGTGGTGGCAAAGCCGCCCGGCACCGAAACGCCGAGGTTCGCCAGGCTGGAAATCATCTCGCCGATCGAAGCATTCTTGCCGCCGACGAGCTCGACGTCTTTATTTTTCAGTTTTTCAAATGGGATGATGTAAGGCTTCATGGTGCAATGCTTGTCCGACGGTAGTTTAAATGAAACACTTTATGGCGCTGACGCCGACTCGATGAGGTTACCGTGATTAAACGAACAGTATTTTTCGTTTCCGACCAAACGGGAATTACCGCAGAAACAATGGGTCACAGTCTCATGACGCAGTTCGATGGCATCGAATTTCGCCAAGTGACTGTGCCATTTATCTCCACCGTTGACAAGGCAATTGAGGCCGTCCGAAAGATCGATCTGGTCGCGGCGCAGGAGGGCGTGCGCCCGGTCGTGTTCAGCACCTTGGTGCAGGAGGACGTGCGCAACGTGGTTCGAGGCAGCACCGGATTTTTCCTGGATTTTTTTGATCCGTTCCTAGCACCGCTCGCCGGTGAACTCAAGACGCAATCAAGCCATACTGCAGGTAGGACTCATCGCATGGCGGACACGCATGCCTACGCCACGCGCATCGACGCGACGAATTTCGCGCTGGCCAACGATGACGGATCGGTGGTGCGGGATTACGAGCGCGCCGATGTTATTCTGGTAGGCGTGTCGCGATCCGGCAAAACACCGACCTGTTTGTATTTGGCCATGCAATATGGAGTCTTCGCCGCGAATTATCCGCTCACCGACGATGATCTGGAGTCCCGGAAGATGCCGCGCGCACTCGATGGGCACCCGCGAAAATTATTCGGTCTGACGATCCGGCCGGATCGGCTGCAGCAAATTCGCAACGAACGCAAGCCCGACAGCCGCTACTCATCGGCCGCGCAAGTGGCCTTTGAAGTGCGGGCCGCGGAGTCCTTGTTCGAGCGGCACGGCGTGCCGGTGCTGGATGCGACCGAAGTCTCGATCGAAGAAATATCCACCAGAATTCTCGATCGCATGGGTCTCGAGCGGCGATTGCGGCCCTGAAAACTCAAGGCTGCATGGTATAGTTCCCACATGATAGCGGATCAATGGTGCGAGACATCGTGGCGGGCACGGCCTGGCAGCTTTGTGGGCCTCATGACGCTGTACGAGAGCAATTTCGTGCGCCTGGGCTGGCTGGTGAGCGATCTTCGCTCGGTCAAAACGCAGCGCGTGTCGACGGTTGCCGCGGACTGTGATCTGTATCTCACGCCGCTGGAGCTGTGCCGTTACACCAGTGTGTTTCGTCTCACATATGAGTTCGATTTCGAGGCATCGCGGCTCCGCGACCCGGATTTGGAGGTATGCGTGTATCACGATGCCCGTCTGGCTGAGGTGCGAAGCTTTCGCGGCTTTCAACGGCATCCGCAACTCGCCAAGCTGCAGTCGGGACTCAAGCGTGAACTGGATCAGCGCTGGGGCCGAAACATGATGCTAAATAAATGGTTGGAATATTGTGCCGAGCGGGGACATCACTTCTAGCCGCGAAGATTGGCTTCGTATCGGGTGACCTGCGGTTGTCATGGGATGAGGCGGGACTTTGATCGATAAGCTGACGTTTCTAAAAGGCGGCGCTGAGGGCGGCGCGGCGAGCCCCGACGAAGAACGGCTGATGCAGCTGTTCCAAAATCGTGCCGGCCTCAAAAAAGCCTACGCCGATCTGAAGGACGAATTTCACCTGTTGCGCGACCGGCTCAAGCAGCAGGAAGGCGCGACCATCCGCATTCAGGAACAGATGGATGCGCTCGGCGATCTGCTGGGCGATCCGAAGACCGGTTTCGGCGCACTGGTGTTCTTTCAGCTTCGCGCGCTGTGGAAGACCTGCCATCAGCAACTCTCCGCATTTGCCGCCGACTTGACGCGTCAACAGGAAGCGCGCGAGATCGCCAAACACAAGGCCGATGTCGAGGGCGAGAAGAACGCGCGGCTGGCCGATGCCGATCTGCGACTGCAAACGGCCAGCGCCGCGGCCAACGAGCAACGCCGGCTGCTGGCCGAAGCGCAGCAAGAGATCGGACGCCTGACCGCCTTCTGGCATTACTTCAGGCGCCGGCGCCGCCTCAAGTCGTTGGAGTCGCTGCGCAGTCAACTCGTCGTGGCCGATCAGGCGGTCGGCGATTTGCACGCGGAGCGCAGTGCGATCGAGGCCGAGGGTGCGCTGGAATTCCCGGGGCTGTCGTTGGCGGCGCGGCGCAACATCAATCTAGCCATCATCGGCTACGCCGAATTGCTCTGCGAACACGCAGACGCCTTTGGACTTGCGGCGCGCGCCAAGGAGGCCGTGGCGCGGCGAGTTCATGAGATGACTTTCGGCACGCGCGCGGACTGCGAGAGCTACATGCAACGTGTGCAGAAAGCGCAGCTGGCGGTGGCCAATCAGAAACAGATCACCGGTTTGGTCAGGGCGAAGTTGGAACGCCTGCGAGCCACCTGCGAATACCGCAACGCCGCCGACACGGTGCCGACGGCTGACTCGTTGTCGCCGCCGGTGACCGAGCTCGAGTTCGACAAGCCAAAAGCAGCCCCCGCCGCCACGTGGAATGTGTTGGCGGAGGACTACTGGGATCTTTATACCCTGCTGTTGCGCTAGTGGTTGTCCTGCGTTAACGGGTGTCCCGCACCAGCGGGCTCGTTGCGCCGCGCCTGCGTCGGTGCGCTGCGGCGCGCTGAAACGACGACCAGATCGGCAGCGATCTGCGAGGCCTCATCCAGCAAGATGCCCGCGGTCGCATCGTCCTTGATCTCCTCGAGCGACTTGACGGGTTTGACGTCGTGCGCCGCGCGCCATGCGTTTTCGCGGTCGAGCCGCTCGCCCTCCAGACGCTTGCGTTCCGCTTCGCGCGTCTTCAGATTCAAGGAAAGCGTTTTCTGGTTGCGCATGGCTTCCAGCGCCGAAATATCTTCCTTCAGATATTTGAAGTCGGCGCTGCCGGCGGTCCGATCCGCGTGCAATTTGTCCAGGGTTGCTGCGATCGGTTTCAAATCCCCTTCGACCCGGAAGGTTGCCGGCTCGATGTGATCCCAGGGCAGGGCACGGTCACGGGTGCTCTCGCCGACTTCGTTGGCATCGATGAGAGAGGGTAACGCGATGTCCGGCGTTACACCCCGATCCTGGGTGCTCTCGCCGGTAATCCGGTAGTACTTGCCGATGGTGACATTCAACTGGCCCAGTTCCGGCTTGCGCCCGAAAATCGTGTAGTTGAGCGGATGCGCATTTTGCACCGTGCCCTTGCCATAGGTCTGTTGGCCGATGATGAGCCCGCGTCCGTAATCCTGGATGGCGCCCGCGAAGATCTCGGAGGCCGATGCGCTGAAGCGATCGACCAGCACGATCATGGGACCGCTGTAAAAGATTGCCGGGTTCGGATCATCATCCACTTCGATATGCCCGGTCGTGTCGCGAAGCTGCACGACCGGGCCGCGATCGATAAACAGACCCGTGAGCGATTCGGCTTCCGGCAAATAGCCGCCGCCATTGGCGCGCAAGTCCATGATCAAAACCTCGGCACCGTCCTTGCGCAGCTCGTTGATCAGGCGCTGCACGTCGCGTGTGGTGCTGCGGTAGTCTTTCGCACCGGCGCGGCTGGCATCGTAGTCCTGATAAAAGCTGGGCACCGTAATGATGCCGATTTTGACTTCCTTGCCGTTGCGCACAACCGTGCGCATGGTCTTGTGGGAAGCTTGCGCTTCGAGCGACACGCGGTTGCGCGTGAAGTCGACCACCTTTTGCACCGAGCCGGGGGCCGCACCCGCCGGCAGCACCTGCAATCGCACCAGCGTGCCGCCGGGACCGCGGATCTTCTGCACCACATCGTCCAGGCGCCAGCCGATCACATCGGTGAGCTCTCCGCTCTTGCCTTCGCCGACCGCCGTAATTCTATCGTTCGCGGAAATCTTGCCGCTGACGGCGGCCGGGCCGCCGGCGATGACGTCGATCACCGTCACATAGTCGTCCGTCAAGCTCAGCGAGGCGCCGATGCCCTCGTAGCTCAAACTCATCTGAATGTTGTATTCCTCGGAGTTGCGCGCCGAGAAATAATTCGAATGCGGATCCAGCGACAGCACGAAGGCATTCATGAACGCCTCGAACACATCGTCGGGCTTGCTCTGATCCATGCGCTTTGCCACGTGCTCGTAGCGCTTGCGCAATACGTCGACCACTTCGGGCCATTGCTTGCCGGTGGCGACGAGCGAGAGGGCGTCATTCTTGACGCGCTTGCGCCACAGCTCGTTCATTTCAGAGGCATTGGCGGGCCAGGGTTCCTTTTCGCGGTCGAAATTGAATGTCTCGTCGATCTCGAAATCCGGCTTCTTGTTCAAAAGATCGCCGGCGTAGGCCATGCGCTCGCGGCTGCGCTGTTGATAGCGGCGGAAAATCACGAACGCCGGCTCGACGTCGCCGCTCTTGATGGCATCGTCGAGTTCGTAACGATACTTCTCGAACTCCGCGATATCGCTCGCGTAGAAATAGCTGCGTGCGCCGTCGATGGCATCGAGATAACGGTCGAGGATCAAGCTGGAAAGATGATCGTCGAGCGGTGCGCGGCGGTAGTGCTCATGCGCGACGATGTCGGCCACGCGGCGGGCGACGTAATTTTCCTGTTCCGTGGGCATGAGGGTGGCGACCGCCGCGGGCACCGCGGCCGGCGGTGTCATGGCAGCACCTAACAGGGCGGCGAGTCCCACTGCGCTCGCGCAGACGGCAATGCCGGTAATCCATCGCGAACGAGTGGCGTTAAGCCGTTTGAGTATCACCGTCGCCGTTCTCCTGTAAACTTCCTTCCCCATTCCCAAGGCTAGAGAAGCCCGTGTCTCCTAGCAAGTGTATATGAGCCGGAGGATATGCGTCCGTTCACGGTTTTGATCGGCATTGTCCTGGGGTCAGCCGCATCGATCACGTTTGGCCTGGGCGCGGTCCTCGTCGTGTTCTTCGTCTTGATGGGCGAACACCCGGATTTGTCGCGCGAAATGCCCCAGCTGGCGGGCAGCCTGATGGCCTTCGCTGTTTTGACCGCCGCCAGCGCCGGGAGTTTCCTCGGGCAAGCCGCCTTAAGGCCGTGGCGTGGTTGGGCACATCTCGCTACAGGGATTTCCCTAGGCATCGTGGTTTTGTTGTACTGGCCGCGGCGCAGTTGACCGCCTGAGTGAGCATCTATGCGACGAATTGACCGACCCTTGGCGGCCCTGGCGCTCGCCGGGCTGCTCTTGCCGGCCTGCACAATGCATACCAAGGAGCCGCCGCCTTCCACCGACATCGACGATTCTGCCTTCGCCGATCATGTCCGCGTGCTGGCCTCGGATGATTTCCTGGGCCGCAAGCCCGGCACGGCGGGCGAGGAAAAGACCGTCAACTACTTGATCGAAAAATTCCACAAGCTGGGATTAAAGCCCGGCAATGGCAATAGTTATGTTCAGCAGGTGCCGTTGGTGCAAATCACCGCGAGCGCCGACGCGACGCTATCCGCAACCTCCCCGAGAGGCGCGCGTAACCTGGTCTTCGGCAAGGACATGGTGATCTGGACCAAGCGCGCCGTGCCTGAAATCCAGGTCTCGCGCAGCGAGCTGGTGTTCGTCGGCTACGGCATCGTCGCGCCGGAATATTCGTGGAATGACTACGCGAACCTCGACGTTCATGGCAAGACCGTCGTGGTCTTGGCGAATGATCCGGGCTATGCGTCCAAGGATCCCACCGTGTTCAAAGGCAACGCGATGAGCGAGTACGGGCGCTTCGCCTACAAGCTCGAGGAAGCGGCCCGGCAGGGTGCGCAAGGCGTGCTTCTCATTCACGACGCTGTTGCGATGGGCTACGGCTGGAATGTGGTGCAGGCCGTTTGGACCGGCGCGCAGTTTGAACTGGCGGCTGCGGATGGCAACGCAGGCCGTGCGGCGATCGAAGGCTGGATTCAAAACGATGCGGCGCGCGCGCTCTTCGCCGCCGCGGGGCTTGATTTCACGCGATCGGCAACGGCGGCCGCTTACCCTGGATTCAAGGCCGTGCCGATGGGCATCAATGTCGATGCAACGATTCACAACGCGATCCGCCCCTTTAATTCCCAGAATGTGATCGCGCTCTGGCCGGGACGCCGGGGACATGAATATGTCATGTACGCGGCCCATTGGGATTCGTTGGGCCTGGACGCCGCGCGGCCCGGTCACAACACCTTCAATGGAGCGGTCGACAATGCAAGCGGCGTCGCCGGCTTGCTGGTGCTGGCGCAATCCTTTGTGCGCACGGATCCGAAGCCTGAGCGCTCGATCGCGTTTCTGGCCACGACCGCGGCAGAGCCCGATTTACTGGGCTCGCAGTACTACGTTGAGAACCCGCTGCTGCCTTTGCGGCAAACAGTGGCCATCATCAATGTCGACACCTTGCTCAACGGCGGACGAACGCGCGATGTCAGCATCCTGGGCTTCGGCAATACGGATTTGGAGGACGCGGCGCGTGCCGAGGCGCTGCTGCAAGGACGCGAAACTCATCCTGAGCTGAGTCCACAGCTGGGTTTGTATTTTCGCTCCGACAGCTACAACTTTGCCCGACGGGGCGTTCCGGTATTGTACGTGCAGGCCGGGATCGACAGCGCGGCGCGCGGGCCGGTATGGGGCAAGGCGCAGATCGAGGATTACTTTGCGCGCCGCTATCGCCAGACCAGCGACCAATATGCCCCCGACTGGGATGTCGGTGGTGCGGTGCTCGATCTGACACTTTACTACCAGGTAGGACTTCGAGTGGCGAACAGCCGCCGTTTTCCGCGCTGGTATCCGAACAGCGAATTTCGCACCGCTCACCGCCCTGCGAATGCCTCGCAGGGCGATTAGCGGCCCCTAGCGTTTGCCGACTCGAGTCCAGTTTTTCTTGCGGTCAAAGCTGCCGGAAGAATTGTAAGGGTCTGAGCCCTGTTCTTTACAGGAGACCTTCTTCGGGCTCTGATCGAGCGCCAAGCCTTGGCCGGCTTTTGCCTGCCGCAGCTCCAGCACAGCGAAGCTGAAACTAGTATTGTCGTCCGCTCGTCTTTTGAATTCGCTAGCCATCTTCTGCCTCGTCAAGAAAAGTGTCGGTGCGGTTGTCAATGCCCTGGTGGTGATCTTCCACGGAGTCAATGTTCCCAAATTGCGACAGGTAGTAATAAAAAGGATTGCAGATCTGCGACGCGGTTCAAATCGAACCACGACATAAGTTCAATGCGCTGCGGGCTGATTTGATAAAGGGGCCGAGAGGCGCGATTTAGCCGCTGCGGGCAACCGGTGCGGACAGTTGCCGATCGAAGCGTACCGAGCGATTGCGGCCGCGCGATTTCGCCGTGTACAGCGCTTGGTCGGCTGCCTTGACGAAGTCATTGTAGTTGTTGAACTGAATTTGCCCGCCATGCGTGGCGCATCCAATCGACACGGTGACCTTCGCATGATGCGAACCCACCACGTGGCCCGTATTGCGAAACGCCATGACGATGCGCTCGCAGATCGTGTGCGCCGTTTCCGCATCGGTCGCCGGCAGCACGACGACGAATTCCTCGCCGCCGTTGCGGGCAATTAAATCGGTCTCGCGAGTATTGCCGCGCAAAATGCGTGCAGTCGCTTGCAAAACGCGGTCCCCCGCCTGGTGACCGAAGCTGTCGTTGAGCTGTTTGAAGTTGTCCAAGTCAACGCAGGCAACGCTCAAGGGCCATTTGTGGCGCGTCGAGTTGTCGAACTCTCGTGCCAGAAACTGCTCGAGATAGCTGCGGTTATAAACCCCGGTCAACGCATCGCGCCGCGTCTCTTCCTCGAGCTCGAGGGAAGCGGCGGGGACCTCGGCGTTGGAACGCAGGGTATTAATTTCCCGCAGCGCATGCAGGCTGCGCAACATCAACACCTCGCGCGCCTGCTCTAGAATCAGATCCGGATGCTGCTTGGACAGCAGCTCGGATTCGAAAATCGCCTCCGTTTCCGGAATCATCGAGCCGATGGTGCCCAGCACTTGACCGAATGCCGTCCGATCCAGTCCCAGGCTGCGCTCTGCGCACAGCGCGGTTTCCGCGAATTGACGCTGTTCCGGGTCCAGCAGAAAAAGGTCCGCAACGGGACCGGAGAGCGCGACGCAGCGGTCGAATATTCCGGCTGGGTGCGCGCTGCAACTCAACTCCAATTGATGGCTGTTTTCAATCGCGTGGCACAGGCGCTCCGGCAGGTTCCAGGTCCGCATCAACCAGCCGCCAACATGGGCATGATCGGCTTGCAGGCGCTTTTTCTCGTGCTCGGCGAGCGCCGCGTGATCGCGCTGCAGCTGTTCTCCGTCCCGGTATAGGTCAGAAGCGGCCTGATCGAGCGCCAGCATGCCGACGTCTTGCAGCAGCGCCGCGAGAAAGATTTCTTCCGCGAGAGTTTGACGCATGGCATCGCCGAGCGCGCGCGCCGCGGTCGCGGCCAGCAATGCGCGGCGCCAGTAGAACTTGTAACTCAAGCCATGGGGCTTCGAGCCGCGCAGAGATTTCACCAATGAGAAACTCAAGGCGAGAGTGAGGGTGGCATTCAAGCCCAGCACCACCAAGGCCTGTCTCAAGTTCTCGCTCTTGCGCCGCTGCGCATACAGGGGTGAATTCGCGATCCTCAAGACCTTGCTGGACAGCGCCGAGTCCATGCTCAAGGCTTTGGCGACTTTGCCCATTTCGATCTCAGGATCCTGCGCCAATTCGATGATATGCGTCGCGACTCCCGGCGGGGACGGGAAGTTGACGGATCGGCGAAGATGGGCTTCGAGCTCGGAATTCAAGAGACGACTCCAGACGCAAAAACGGATCAGGATCCGCTTATGGCAAGTTAACGTCCGCGCCGGAAAAAACTTGAATGTCTAGCCGAATCTCGCGCTGGCGCGCCACCACGCGCGCAGCGCTCTGAACAGCAGGTAGAGACCATAGGGACCGAGGAAGATGACCCACGAGGCTATGGATGCCTCCTTGAGGCCTACGAACAGACTGCCGTAGAGGTGACCCAAGCTGGCCCCGTCGAACCGGCCCAGAGCAGCCACGCCTGCATAAAAAATGAGGACAGGCAGCAGGACGACCCCCAGCAGCAGGCCTACCGCAGCGGCAACCATTTCAGCGGCCCAGGGGCTGTCTTCGGCGAGTCGACTTAAGTTCAAAGCCATGATCAATTGTAAACGAATCCCGGCGCCTCGCCCGCCACTGTAGAATCGGCACATGCGCACCTGGACGCCTCAGACACTGTACGACCTCAAGCCCTGGGTGTTCATCGTGGTCGGAGCCTTGTTGGGAGTCGGCATGATGCTCTGGTCGCTGTGGGACGGGCTGTGGACCGTCTGGCGCGGTTTGCTGTGCCTGGGCGGCGCCGGACTGGCGATCGTCGGCGGCGCGACTTTGCAGATGCGCCAGGACTACCGCGCCAAGAGCAAGTGGCGGCGGGACACGCCTCCTTGATCCGCACCGCCGTGATCGGCGTCGGCTACCTGGGCCGATTCCATGCGCAGAAGTATGCCGGCTTGCCGCACTCCCAGCGTGTTGGTCGAGAAGCCCATGACGGTGACGATCGAGGAGGGTGAAGGGCTCATTGATATCGCCGCTCGAGCGAAGCGTATTTTGCAGGTCGGGCACCTGGAGCGATTCAATGCCGCGGTGTTGGCGGTGCAGCCGGCTCTGACAATTCCGCGCTTCATCGAATCGGCGCGGCTGGCGCCGTTCAAACATCGAGGCACCGACGTCGACGTGGTGCTGGACTTGATGATCCATGACATCGATTTGATCTTGAGCATCGTGCGCTCCCCGGTGGTGTCGGTCGATGCCATCGGCAGCAGTGTGTTTTCCAAGGAGATCGACATCGCGAATGCGCGCCTACGCTTCGCCAACGGCTGCGTCGCGAACGCGACGGCGAGCCGCGTGAGCCTGAAAACCGAGCGCAAGCTGCGTCTGTTCCAGGACGATGCCTACATGTCGCTCGATCTGCAGCAGAAAATACTCACCGTCATCCGCAAAGCAGCGGGCGTGGGCGCCGATGGCATGCCGCAGGTAGCCATCGAAGAGAACACCTATGAGCAGGGCGATGCGCTCAAATCAGAAATCGAGGCGTTTCTGGAAGCCGTCGACACTCGCGGACCGCCGGCGGTGAGCGGTGAAGACGGTCTGTTGGCGCTGCGCACCGCGGTCAGCATCGCTGAGCAAGTCGCCAGCTCGATGCGGAAGTTTTCCTAGCGCGTAACGCTCGGTGCGGGCGCCGCACCGGGAACCGTGCCCGGTGGCGCTGCCGGCGGCGGCAACGCCGGTCCGGTCCCGGATTCGTTGTCGGTGATGGTGACCCGATCCACGAAATAACGCGTGTCTGCGAAGCAACTGGTGGGAATGCCGGGGTGCTCGGTGTAGTGCAATTGCACGCGCCGCCCCACGGCTTTGCTCAGCTGCTCGGCGACCGACTTGTCGCGCACGCTGAAGTCCCACAGCGCCGGCGTGGTGCCCGGACCCAAGTACTGGCCGCCGCCGTAGTACAGCGCGATCTCGCCCTCTTGGGTCTTGCACACCCAGCCGCGGCGCACGAACTTTTGCAGCACGCCGGCGCGCTCGCCCTCCGCGTAGGCCCAGGCGAGGGTCAGCCAGGTCCACAGGCCGCTGCCGACAATCACAAGCAGCAGCAAGATCAAGAACCAGCGGCCGGCGCCGCCTGAGCGGCCCGAGCGGCGCCTTCCGGCCGTATTGGGAACTTCGATCCTGGTCATAGCGCGGGCGAGGTTAGCACAGGCCCCTGAGGGCAGGGTGCGTAAACAAACGTGGAAAGGCCGCGTCTTTCTCAACGAATATGAATGGTGGAGCCGGGGGGAATCGAACCCCCGTCCATAAGTCCTACGCTACAAGATCTACGTACGTAGCCACGTCTATTGTTCTCACCGCGCACTACCCAACGGGCAGGGAAAGCGTGCGGCCAGCCCGGTATTTTTTCGTTGAACACACCCCAGACACGTGTGCCACACTATCTGAT
>Ga0193726_1001919_pt1 | contig 15016 bp, 14 predicted proteins | sample H2c1metaG_FD_144928 | JGI IMG/M metagenome (GOLD analysis project Ga0193726, IMG submission 144928) | Soil microbial communities from a riparian zone of the East river system, Colorado, United States - H2c1 | ecosystem: Environmental > Terrestrial > Soil > Riparian zone | place: USA: East River... | reverse complement strand
CGACGCCCCGGCCGGGCGGCAGGTGTACGCGGTCCCGGCCGGGCTGCGCGACCAGGTCCAGGAAGCGGCCGACGAGTGCCCGGGTGAGTGCATTCACGTCGAGGAGTCCCAGTGACCGGCAAGATGATCCGCAAGGCCCTGTTCATCGACGGCGCCTGGGCCGCGCCGGCGGGCGCCGGCGTCATCGCCGTAACCGACCCGGCCACCGAGGAGGTCATCGGCGAGGTCCCCGAGGGCACCGACGCCGACATCGCCGCGGCCGTGACCGCCGCCGCGGCGGCGCTGCCGGCCTGGGCGGCCCGGTCCCCGGAGGAGCGCGCCGCGTTCTGCACCGCGATCGCCGCGCAGCTGACCGAGCGGGCCGACGAGCTGGCCGAGCTGATCACCCGCGAGCTGGGCATGCCGCTGGCCTCCTCGCGGGCCATCCAGGTCGGCGGCCCCATCCGGACCTTCACCTCGATGGCCTCGGTGATCAGGGAGATCGCGTTCGAGGAGGAGCTCGGCACCTCGGTCATCATCCAGGAGCCGATCGGCGTCGTCGGGGCCATCACGCCGTGGAACTACCCGCTGCACCAGATCGCGGCCAAGGTCGCGCCGGCCATCACCGCCGGCTGCACGGTCATCCTGAAGCCCAGCGAGGTCACGCCCCTGAACGCCTTCGTGCTGGCCGACATCCTGGAGGCCGTCGGGCTGCCGCCCGGCGTGGTGAACGTGGTGTCCGGGTACGGGCCGTCGGCCGGGGAGGCGCTGGCCGCCCACCCGCTGGTCGACATGGTGTCGTTCACCGGCTCCACCCGGGCCGGCCGGCGGGTCAGCGAGCTGGCCGCCGCCACCGTCAAGGCCACGGCCCTGGAGCTCGGCGGCAAGTCGCCCAACGTGCTGCTCGACGACCTGGACGCCGAGCAGCTGGCCCAGGCGGTCACCCGCGGGGTGACGTCGTGTTACGCCAACTCGGGCCAAACCTGCTCGGCGCTGACCCGGATGGTCGTGCCGCGGTCGCGGCTGGCCGAGGTCGAGCGGCTGGCCGTCGAGGCGGCGCGCTCGTTCACGACGGGCAGCCCGTTCGACCCGGCGACCCGCCTCGGGCCGCTGGTCTCCGACGTCCAGCGCGAGCGGGTCCGCGGCTTCATCGCGGCCGGCCAGGCCGAGGGGGCCCGGCTGCTGACCGGCGGCGCGCAGCCGCCCGCCGGCCGCGGGTACTTCGTGGAGCCGACCGTGTTCTCGGGCGTGGAGCCGTCCATGACGATCGCGCAGGAGGAGATCTTCGGCCCGGTGCTGGCGATCATGCCCTACGACGACGAGGCCGACGCCGTGCGCATCGCCAACGACACCAAGTACGGCCTGGCGGCTGGGGTGTGGTCGGCCGATCCGCAGCGCGCCCGGGGCGTCGCCCGGCAGATCCGCAGCGGCCAGGTCCGGATCAACAATGGCGCCGCTAACCCGCTGGCACCATTCGGCGGATTCCGCCAGAGCGGGCACGGGCGGGAATACGGCAAGTTCGGGCTGGAGGAGTTTCTCAGCCCTCAGTCACTACAGCTCTGACCAGGAGAATGGCATTACCGCGGTGATAAGCTCGGGGCGGAAAGGCCGCCCCGAGCCGACCCGCGTCAGGCCTGTGACCGTGAAGGAGGGACTGCCGTGAGCGCCGACTCCGCAGCACCGCGGGAAGCCGCTTCCGCCGCTCCGCGGGGGGCTGACCCGCTGCGCGAGGCTCTCCTCGACGCCGCGGCCCGGGTCATTGCCCGGCGCGGCTATCAGGGCACCAAGATCCAGGACATCGTCCAGGAGGCCGGCCTGTCCAGCGGCGCGGTCTACGGCCGGTTCCGCAGCAAGGACGAGCTGGCCCGCGAGGCCATCATCACCCGGTCCGTGCCGCAGGAGCACGTGCCCCACTACGAGGTGACCAAGGTCGCCGACCTGGTCGCGCGCAACTCCACGGTGCTGGCCCCCGGCCTCAACGACGCCGACGCGCTGCTGCTGGAGGCCTACGTCACGGCCGGCCGGGATCCGCAGGTCGCCGAGGCGGTCGCGGAGGCCGACCAGCGCTGGCGGCAGTCCACGGCGCCGTGCGTGACGGCCGCGATCAGGGACGGCACCGTCGCCGGCGATGTCGATCCGCAGGCCGTGCTGTTCCTGACCCGGGTGCTGCGGCTCGGGCTGCTGCTGCACCGGGGCTCGGGGCTGCCGGGACCGGACCAGGAGGCCTGGGAGAAGCTCGTGGCCCGCGTGGTGGCCAGCTTCGGCGACCGCGGCGACCAGCCGGCCGGCTGAGGCCCGCCCCCGCCGCCCGGGCCGGGTTCCCGGCTGAGGCCGCCGCTGCCGCCCGGGCCGGGTCCCGGCTGACGGCAGCGGGCGCCTGGGTCGCGGCTGAGCTGCGGAGTCGTCCTCGTCCGGGGCTCTGGGTCGTGCACCTCCCCCGGGCGAGCCGCGTGGGAGAATCAGCTGGTGCAGATCGGGATTCTCGGGTCATTCGAGGTTCGCGCGGCCGACGGCGACCTGGCCGACGTGCCGGGCGCCCGGCTGCGCGCGCTGCTGATCGCCCTCGCGCTCGAACCGGGCCGCGTGGTCCCGAAGGCGACGCTCGTCGACTGGATCTGGGGCGAGCACCCGCCCGCCGAGGCGGCCAATGCCCTGCAGCGCCTGGTGTCCCGGCTGCGGAAGGCGCTGCCGGACGGGTCGGTCGAGGGGCAGGCAGGCGGCTACCGGCTGACGGCGGAGCCCGGCGCGGTCGACGCCGTGCGGTTCGAGCGCCTCGTCGGGCAGGCCCGCCAGCAGGAGGATGCGCAGCGGGTGCGGCTGCTGCGCGAGGCCCTCGCGCTGTGGCGCGGTGCCGCCATGCAGGATGTCGGCCTGCAGGACAGTGCCGCGTTCGACGCGGCGGTCACCCGGCTCGACGGGCTGCGCCTGACCGCCACCGAGGACCGGTTCGAAGCGGAGGCCAGCGCCGGCCACGGCGGCGAGCTGGTCGCGGAGCTGACCGACCTGGTGGCCGCGCATCCGGTGCGGGAACGGCTGGTCGCGGCGCTGATGCGGGCGCTGGCGGCGGCCGGCCGCGACAGCGAGGCGCTGCTCGCCTACGAGCGCACGAGGCAGGCCCTGGCCGACGCGCTGGGCGTCGACCCCTCACCGGAGCTGTCCGCCGTGCACGTCGCGCTGCTGCGGGGCGAGCTGGGCCGGCCGAAGGAGAACCGGAAGACCAACGTGCGGGCCGAGCTGGCCAGCTTCGTCGGCCGGGACGCTGATATCGCCGTGGTCCGCGAGCTCATCGCGCAGCACCGGCTGACCACCCTCATCGGGCCGGGCGGGTCGGGGAAGACCAGGCTGGCCACGGAAACCGCCCGCACGTTGCTCGGCGAGCTGCCGGACGGGGCCTGGCTGGTGGAGCTCGCCGCCATCGGCCCCGACGGTGACGTGGCACGGCCGGCGCTCGCCGGGCTCGGGCTCCGGGATGCGCTGCTCGGCGACGCACCGAGCACCGAGCTGACGGACCGGCTCATCGCCGCGGTCCGCGAGCGGGAAGCGCTGCTGATCCTGGACAACTGCGAGCACGTGATCGAGTCGGCGGCGGCGTTCGCCCACCGGGTCCTCGGGGAGTGCCGGCGGCTGCGCATCCTGGCCACGAGCCGCGAGCCGCTCGGCATCACCGGGGAGGCGCTGTGGCTGGTCGAGCCGCTGGGCCTGCCGGGCGGGGACGCCAGCGCGGCCGAGATCGAGTCCTCCCCGGCCGTCCGGCTGCTGCGGGACCGGGCCGCCGCGGTGCGCCGGGATCTCGCGGTCGACGCCCGGTCGCTGGCGACGATGGTGCGCGTCTGCCGGGCGCTGGACGGGATGCCGCTCGCGATCGAGCTGGCCGCGGCCCGGCTGCGCACCATGTCCATCGATCAGCTCGCCAGCCGGCTCGACGACCGGTTCCGCCTGCTGACCGGCGGGAGCCGGACCGCGCTGCCGCGGCACAAGACGCTGCGCGCGGTGGTCGACTGGAGCTGGGAGCTGCTCGCCGATGCCGAGCGGATGGTCCTGCGCCGGCTCGCGGTGTTCTCCGGCGGGGCGAGCCTGGACGCGGCCGAGCGGGTCTGCGCCGGCGCTGGAGTCGAGCCGGAGCACGTGCTCGAGCTGCTGACCTCGCTGACCGAGAAATCGCTGCTGCTCGCCGAGGGCAACGGCGCACCGCGCTACCGGATGATCGCCACGATCAAGGAGTACGCCGGGCAGCGGCTCGCGGAGGCGGGGGAATCGGACCTGGCGCGCCATGCGCATCTCGCCTACTTCACCGAGCTCGCCGAGACCGCGGAGCCGCATCTTCGCCGCGCCGAGCAGCTGGAGTGGCTCGCCGCGCTCGGGGCCGAGCACGACAACATCGGCGCTGCGATGCGCGGTGCGCTCGCGTCGGGCGAGGCGCAGGCGGCGATGGGGCTCGCGGCCGCCGCCGGGTACTACTGGTGGCTCAGCGGGCACAAGTCCGAGGGCATCGAGCTGATCGTCGCGGCCACGGAACTGCCCGGCGAGGTCATCGACGAGATCCGGGCCATGGTGTACGCGCTGGCCGTGACGTTCATGACCTCCGGCCTGGCCGACCAGCACCAGGCGGAGGAGTGGATCCACCGGGCCTACCGGTTCACCCAGCGCAGCCGGCGCGGCAACTCGCTGCTGGCGCTGGTCGCCCCGCTGGAACGCATGCTGGAGGCGCCGGACGCATTCCTGCCCGCCTTCGAGCAGCTGCTGGGCAACGAGGACCCGTGGGTACGCGCGATCGCGCGACTGCAGCTCGGCAAGATGCGGATCATGCTCGGCCAGGGCGGCCGGGATGCGGACGCGCATCTCGAGCTGGCGCTCGCCGAGTTCCGGGCGCTCGGCGAGCGATTCGGGATCTCGTTCGCCCTGCGGGAGCTGGCCGACCGGATCGCCGCGCGCGGCGAGTTCGCCGCGGCGTGCGAGCTCTTCGAGCAGGCCATCGCGGTCGTCACCGAAGTCGGCGCCATCGACGATGCCATCCGGATGCGGGCGCGGCAGGCGCAGATGTACTGGCTCCTCGGCGACCAGGACGCCAGCGCGGCGGCTATCGCCGAGGCCGGGCGGTGCGCGGAACGGGTCACCTGGCCGGAGGGGCTGGCCGAGCTGGCCCTCTCGAAGGCAGAACTCGCCCGGTGGCGCGGCAGCGCCGAGGAGGCCGCCCGGCAGCTCGGCGTCGCGACCGCCCTGCTGGGTGAGGAAGCGGAGCAGGCGAACGTCCGGGCGCTCACCCACGACCTGCTCGGCTACCTCGCCGGCGATCTCGGCGAGGCCCGCACGCACCGCGCGGCGGCCTGCCAGGCGGCGGCCGAGGCGGGCAACGCGCCGGTGATCGCGCGGGTCCTCATCGGGGTCGCGGACCTGGCCCTGCGCCGCGACCAGGACGAGCAGGCCGCGCGGCTGGTCGCGGCGAGCGCCGGGGTGCTCGGGCTGCCCGATCGCTCCCACCCGGACCTGGCGCGGATCGAGCAGGCCGCGCGGCGCCGCCTCGGCGAGGCACGGTTCGCCGAGGCGACGCAGGAGGGCACGCAGACGAGCTGGTCTGCGCTGGCGACGGTCACGCTCGAGTCCTGAGCCCGGCGGCACGGGCAGCGGCCCGGTGCACCGGGCGGGTCAGCTCGCTGCGCGCTGGATGGTGATGTCGCCGTACCGCGAGCGGGCGTGCACCGTGACCTCGCTGCCCGACGGGCCAGGGTCTTCCTGCGCCGGGACGGAGTTGCGCACCGACCCTCGCTTGCTGGTGGCGTCCACCCTGGCCGGGGCGCCCTCGCTGATGCCGACCTCGATGTTCCCCGAGCGGTTCAGCAGCTCCGCCTGGCCGCGGGCCAGCGCGCCGATCCGGATGGCGCCGTCGCCGGTCTTGACGGTGACGCTGCCGTCGGCGCGGTCGATGTCAAAACCGCCGTGGCCGCTGCTGAGATCGAGGTCAGCACAGGCGTGGCCGATCCACGTCGACCCGGCCGAGCTCGAGAGCCGGACGGTGTCCCCGACCTCGCTGATCCGCAGGGCGAACCCCGCGCCGTCGATGGCGGCGGGCCCGGCGACGTGGCCGATCGTGACCTGGCCGGCTGCGATATTGGCCTGCAGCGCGCCGATGCGGTCGAGCTGGACCCGGCCCGACGCCATGTGCAGCTCGCACTCGCCCAGTGAGCCGTCGGCGTCGACGGCTGAGTGGGCAAGGTAGGCGACCAGGCCGGAGCCTGCAGGCAGGCCGATCGTGATGGCGACCGAGCCGTCCTTGTCCCCGGAGGCCGTCGTCTTGACTGACAGCTGACCGCCGGCGAAGTCGACCTTGGTCTTGCTGGCCACCTTGACGTCGAGCTCGCTCGCCTCGTCGATGGGCTCGACCAGCACCACGGTGTCGGTCCGGTCGCTCGCGGTGACCCGGACCCGGGCGCCGGCGACCACGACCGCGGCGGCAATGGGCCCGGGCGTGTCGAATGCAGGCATGACAGTTCTCCTCTTGTCTCGTTTGTGATCTGCTGGCGCGCGGCTCAGCAGGCCGTCGCCGGGGAGGTCTCGGGTCACGCGCGCTTGCTGAACGTGGACCGCGACCACAGGTAGCCGACCAGGGCGATCCCGGCGCACCAGGCGAGAGCGGCGGCCGCGTAGCCGCCGGACGGGGTGCCGGCGAGCAGTCCGCGGATCGCCTCGATGATCGGCGTGAAGGGCTGGTACTCCGCGAATTGCCGGACACCCTGGCCCATCTTGTCGGCCGGCACGATCGCGCTGCTCACGAACGGCAGCAGGATCAGCGGCACGACGGTGAGGCCCGCGGATTCCGGGGTTTTCGCAAAGATGCCCAGCGCGACCGTGAGCCAGGCGGCCGCGAACGCGGTCGCCACGATGATGCCGATCGCGCCAAGCCAGTCCAGCAGGGTCCCGGATGACCGGAACCCCAGCGCGAAGGCCACTCCGATGATGGAGGCGATGGCTACCGCGCTGCCCAGCATGGTGGCCGCGACGTGGCCGTTCAGGACGGCACCGCGCGAGACGTTCATCACCTTGAACCGGTTGATGATGCCCTTGGTCATGTCGGAGTTCACCGAGACCGCAGTGGCCGACAGCCCGTAGCTGATGGCCAGCAGGATCAGGCCGGGCGTGGCGTATTCGATGTAGTGCTCGCCGACACTGAAGGCGTTGCCGAGCACGTACACGAACATGAGCATGATCACGACCGGCATCAGGGCCCCGTTGAAGATCGTGACCGGGTTCCGGACGATGTGCTTGAAGTTGCGGCGCAGCATGATCCGCGAGTCGGTCAGCGATGCTGAGATGGCGCTCATCGGGCGATGGCCTCCGTGCTTGAGTGACTGGTCAGGGCGAAGAAAACGTCATCAAGGTCCGGCGTGTGCACGGAGAACTCCTCGACGTCGATCGAGTGCTCATCGAGCCGGGCCAGCAGCGCCCGCAGCGATCTCGCCTTGCCATCGCCGGGCACCCGCAGGGTCAGGTCCGCGTCGTCGCGGGTGGAGCCGGCCAGGACCAGCGCCGCCGCGTCGAGTCCCCCGACCCCGGTGAACTGGAGCAGGACGTGGCTGCCGGGGATCTGGCGCTTGAGGTCGCCGGGAGTGCCCTGGGCCACCAGGCGGCCGCGGTCGAGGACCGCGATCCGGTCGGCGAGCTCATCGGCTTCCTCCAGGTTCTGGGTGGTGAGGAAGACGGTCACGCCGTCGGCCACCAGCTCGCGGACGATGGTCCACATCGTGCGGCGGCTGCGCGGGTCCAGGCCCGTCGTGGGCTCGTCCAGGAAGATGATCTGCGGCCTGGTGACCAGCGTCATCGCCAGGTCCAGCTTCCGGCGCATGCCGCCGGAATAGGTCGCCGCCATCTTCTGCGCCGACTCCGCCAGGTCGAACCGCTCCAGCAGCGAGGTGACCACCCGCCTGCCCTCGCCGGCCCGCAGATGGTGCAGGTCCGCCATCAGCTGCAGGTTCTCCTGCCCCGTCAGCAGGTCGTCCACCGCCGCGAACTGACCGGTGACCCCGATGAGCGCGCGCACCGCCCTGGTCTGGGTGGCAACATCGTGCCCGGCCACCCGCACCGTCCCGCTGTCGGCCTTCATCAGCGTGGTCAGCACGTTCACCGTCGTCGTCTTGCCGGCCCCGTTCGGGCCGAGCAGGGAGAAGACCGTGCCCGCGGGAACCTCTAGGTCGATGCCGTCGAGGACGATCTTGTCCCCGTAGGCCTTCCGCAGCCCGGTGGCTGCAATCGCAGTGCTTGTCATGCGATTACCATCGAGGCCCGGCCTGACGCCCGCCTGACACGGCCCTGACGCGACCGCTGACACGGCGTTGCGCCTGGCAGCGCCCCGGCTCGGGCACGGCACGGCCAGCGCCCGGTACATGATCTATTGCGCCCGCGGCCTGCTGTCGTGTATCCGTAGGGAGTGTTCGGCCCATCGATCCCGCGCGACGTCGGGCATGCATCAGTCGCGGCGGACCGGCCCGCTGGCCTGCGGATCGGGCTCGTCGCCGACACGCACATCCCGGAGGCCCGGGCCCAGCTGTGGCCCCAGGTCTTCGACGCCTTCACGGGCTGTGACGCGATCCTGCACGCCGGTGACATCCACGAGCTGTGGCTGCTGGACCAGCTCGAGCAGGTCGCGCCGGTGTTCGCCGCGCGCGGCAACGGCGACGAGGGGTTCGGCGGCCGGGTGCGCGCCCGGCCGGACCCGCGCGTGCACGACACCTGGATCCTGGAGCTCGGCGGGGCCGCCGCGGGCCCGGCGAGCCTGCGCGCCGGGGTCATCCACGACCTGACGATCCCTGAGGTGCCGCCCCACCTGACCGTCGCGAACGTGAGCCGCCGCCGCTTCGGCGCGGAGCCCGGCACGCCGGAGGCCCTCCGCGTGATCGTCTACGGGGACACCCACGTCCAGCGCCTCGACCTGATCGGCGCGACGCTATGCGTCAACCCCGGATCGCCCACCTATCCCCGCAATCTCGAGACGCAGCTCGGCACGATCGGCTTCCTGGAACTGGGCGGCGCGGGCGTGCGCGCGTCGATCTGCCAGCTCACCGAGGCCGGGCACGAGACCGTGGCGGTCACCGAGATCCCCGCCAGCCCGCAGGCCGGCCGGAGCCCGTTAGGGCGGCGCGCTGACTGCTGATCACGCCCCTGAGCACGGCCCCCTGGGCGAGGCCCCTGAGCGAGGAACGGAGCGCCCCATGGAATTCGAGAACGTCCTGGTGGATCTGGACGGACCCGTAGCCACGATCACCCTCAACCGGCCCGAGAAGCTGAATGCCCTGTCCACGGGCCTGCGGCAGGACCTGCACGACGCGCTGGCCGCGCTGAGTCCCGGGGACCAGGTCCGGGTCATCCGGCTGAAGGGCGCCGGCCGGGCCTTCTGCCCGGGCTACGACCTGAGCCCGGGCCGCCCGGCCCGCGAGTCGTACGCCCCGGCCGGCGCCGAGAGCCAGCAGCCCCACGGCGATGCCCTGGCCGACTTCGGCGAGTCCGGGATATCCCAGGACCGCGAGCGCCTGCGCGAGATGGTGGACAGCTGGCTGTGGATGTGGAACTACCGCAAGCCGATCGTCGCCCAGACGCACAGCTACTGCCTCTCGGGCGGGCTGGACCTCATCGGCACGTGCGACATTGTCTTCGCCGCCGAGGGCACCCGGTTCGGCCACCCGGCCGCCCGCGGGCTGGGCATTCCCCCCATCATGGGCATGCTGCCGATGAAGATCGGGGCCGCGGCGACCAAGGAGCTGCTGTTCACCGGTGACCTGGTCGACGCCCAGACGGCCAGGGAGCTGGGCATCATCCAGCACGTCGTGCCCGCCGCCGAGCTCGATGAGCGGGTCATGGCGCTGTGCCAGCGCATCGCGATGATGCCGCTCGACGTGCTGACAGTGCACAAGCACATGACCAACCGCTGGATGGAGCTCCAGGGCGTGCGGACCGCCGCTTACGAGGGGGCGGACTACGACGCGATCGCCCATCTCAGCCCGGCCGCCCGCGAGTTCTCGCGCCGGTCCCGCGAGGAGGGCCTGCGGTCCGCGCTGGCCTGGCGCGACGGGCCGTACGCCACGGGCCCCGCGGCGGACCATGACGCGGCGAACCGGCCGCTGTGACCGACACCGGGGTGACCTCCCGCGGGTCCGGCCGCCTGCGCCTCCTGCACGTGTCTGACCTCCACGTCGAGGAGCCGGAGGACGCCGAGCAGATCGTCGCGCTCGCCGCCCTGGCCGCCGAGCGGGCGGCCACCGTGCTGCTCATCGTCGGCGACTTCTTCGACAACGGCCGGGTCAGCGACGCGACCCTGCAGGCCGTCGCGGCCGCGCTCAGCCAGGTGCCGGCCCGCGTGGTGATCCTGCCCGGCAATCACGACCCGTTCATGCCGGGGTCGCCCTACACCCGGGCCGACCTCGGCGCCAACGTCCGCGTGCTCAGCGCGCCCGGCGGCGAGACCTACGAGATCGCGGACCTCGACCTCGACATCTGGGGCCGGCCGCACTGCAGCTACGCGGACTTCCGGCCGATGGAGGACGTCCCGCCCCGCGGCCGGGCCACGTGGCAGGTCGCGATGGCGCACGGTCACCTGACGCGCGGCCCCGATGACCTTCACCGCGCGTACCTGATCGCCCCGGCCGAGATCGCCGGCAGCGACCGCGACTACGTGGCGCTCGGCCACTGGGACGTGCCGTTCGATGCCAGCTCCGGTCCGGTCGTGGCCGCCTACTCCGGCTCGCCGAGCCGCATGGGCGCCTGCGCCCTCACGACGCTGTGGCTGGACGACCGCGGCGGCCGGCACGTCGACGTCGAGCAGATCGCAGTCCGGTTCGCGGTCCGGTGAGACGGGCGGCGCGGGCACCGGGCCCTTGTCCGCAGCGGCCCCGACCGACAGGCTCGTGGCATGGGCTTCTTCGACGATGCACCCCGCCCCCGCCCCGATGAGCCAGGCCCGCGGGGCCACCCCTGGACTCTTCCCGCGGCCGAGCTCGCGAAGGCCGGCGCCTCGGCCCTGCTGCTGGCGCGGACGGAGGTGGTCGCGGTGGCGATCACGGCCGTCTGGGCGTTCCGGGAGGGGTTCGAGTTCTGGGTCGGGGCTCAGTTCCGCCGGCCGGGGCTCGCCCTGCAGGACAGCTCCGACGAGCAGTCCCTGCACCTGGGCCTGCAGTTCGCCGATGGCCGCAAGGTCGCGAACGTGGGCCGCCTGCCGGATCGGGCCGGGTCGGTGGCGGGCGGGCTGATCCTCAGCCCCCGCAGCTTCGGCGGCGGGCACTGGCAGAAGAACCGGACCTACTGGGTGTGGCCGCTGCCGCCGGCCGGGCCGCTGGCCTTCGTCTGCGAGTGGGCGGCGTTCGGCATCCCCGAGAGCCGCGCCGAGATCGACGCCCAGCTGATCCTGGACGCCGCGGCGGACAGCATCCAGCTCTGGCCAGCGGCCGGCAGCTAAGCCCGGCCCGAGCGGAAGGGACCCGATGGGGGCGCCTCAGATCAGCGACGACGAGCACGGGACCCGCTGGATCACCATCGACCGGCCGGAGATCGCGAACGCGCTGCGCCTGGCGGATCTCGACGTCATCTCCGGCGCGGTCACCGGCGCCGGTCCCGGCATCCGGGCGATCGTCGTCACCGGGGCGGGCGAGCGCTCCTTCTCCGCGGGCATGCACGTGGATACCTTCTCGGCGGCCGGCCCGGACAGCGGCCGGGCCGTGATCACCCGGGTCCGCGACTGCGTCGGCGCGCTCCGGCTGAGCCCGCTGCCGACCATCGCCATGATCAACGGGTACTGCCTGGGCGCGGCGTTCGAGATGGCGCTGGCGTGCGACCTGCGCGCCGCCTGCCCGGACGCGCGCTTCGGGCTGCCGGAGGTCAAGCTCGGCATCCCGTCGGTCGTCGACGCGGCGCTGCTGCATCACTACGTGGGGCTGTCCAAGGCGCGGGAGATCATCCTGACCGGCGGCATGTACTCGGTAGCCGACCTGGCCCCGTTCGGCGTGGCCAACCGGGTCGCGGAGCGCCCGCTGCTGCGGGCGGCCGTCGATGAGCTGCTGGCCGGCCTGCGGGCGCTCACGCCGCAGGTCATCGCCGCCCAGAAATCGCTGTTCGAAACCTGGCTGAATACCGGCCTCCAGCACAGCATCGACGCCAGCGTCGAGGTGTTCGCCGACCTTTTCGCCGACCCGGCGACCGCCGAGGCCATCGCCGCCTACCAGCGCCAGTACCGCCGCCGCTGACCGGCTGCCCGCCGCCGGGCCGCCAATAACCGGGCGGCCATTGTTTGCCTTTGCCATCTTCGGGGATCTGGTGCCCAGGTCTTACCCCCCTGTGCAAGGAGTGATCGATATGACCGGGATGATGCGGGTGCCCCGGAGCCGGGGCGCGTTTTGCGGCTTGCTGCTGATCCTGCTCGGCGCCTGGGGCGGGCTGGTTCCCTTCATCGGCCCGCATTTCCACTACGCCTACACCCCCGACACCTCCTGGACCTACACCTCGGGCCGGCTCTTGCTCGAGATCCTGCCCGGCGCCGCGACCGTGCTCGGCGGCCTGATCGTGCTCGGCAGCCGGAACCGGCCGGCCGCGATGTTCGGGGCCTGGCTGGCCGCGCTGAGCGGGGCCTGGTTCGCCGTCGGCGGCGTCCTCAGCATGCTGTGGACCAGCAACGGCGCGTCCGCGGCCGGGACTCCGGTCGGCGGGATTGGCGCCCGCGTCGCCGAGCAGGTCGGATTCTTCACCGGCCTGGGCGTCGTCATCGCGTTCCTCGCCGCGCTGGCCCTCGGCCGCTTCGCGGTCGTCGGTGTCAAGGAAGCGCGGATCGTGGCCCGCGAGCAGGAAGTCCGCGAGCAGGAAGTCGCCGCGGAGGAGACGGCGGCCGTCCCGGCCACGGTCGCTACCCCGGCCACGGTCGCTACCCCGGCCCGCGGCGACGTCTCGCCTGAGTCCCCCGCTGCGGACGATGCCGTCGCGGCCGACGAGGCAGGCGTTCCGGAAGAGGACGCCGGCGCGGCGGACGCCGGCGCCCCGAGCAAGGTCAAGGTCACGTCCTAGAAGCGCCGCCGGGCCGTTCGGCCCGGCGGCAAGTGGCCGCCTGGTCCCGTCAGTAGCATGACGGGATGCGCATAGTGATCGCGGGCGGCCACGGGAAGATCGCACTGCTGCTGGAAGGCCTGCTCGCCGAGCGCGGCGACCAGGCCCTGGCGCTGGTCCGGAACCCGGCTCACCTGGCCGACGTGCAGAACGCCGGCGCCGAGGCGGTGGTCTGCGACCTGGAGACCGCGTCGGCGGGTAACGTCGCCGCGCTGCTGTCCGGAGCCGACGGGGTCGTGTTCGCGGCCGGCGCCGGCCCCGGCAGCGGCATCGCGCGCAAGGACTCCGTGGACCGGGCGGCGTCCGCGCTGATGGCCGGTGCCGCCGAGCAGGCCGGGGTCCGCCGGTTCGTGCAGGTCTCGTCGATGGGCGCCGGCCAGCCGCCGCGGGCAGGCTCCGACGAGACCTGGGCGGCCTACATCGCGGCGAAGACCGCCGCCGAGGTCGATCTGCAGGCGCGGGACCTGGACTGGACGATCGTGCGGCCGGGCGGCCTCACCGATGCCCCGGCCACGGGCCGGGTGCGCCTCGCCGCCCCGCCGGTCCCCCGCGGGACCGTCCCCCGGGCTGACGTCGCCGCGGTCATCGCCGCCCTGCTGAGCGAGCCGCGCGCCCGGCAGCAGACCCTCGAGCTGGTCAGCGGAGACACCCCGGTCGCCGAGGCCGTGCGCCTCCTCACCTGACCCGCGTTCCACGAGTCAAGACGGCAGGCGCCCAGCGCGGCCGGGGGATCCCGCCCAGAACCGCCGTGGCCTGCGGGGCGGGCCGGAAAGTTTGCGACTCATCGGCCGGTCCCCTCCTGGCCCACCCCGCGCAGGTCAGGGTCGTTCCCCAAGCTAACGAGCGGCCCGGCAGGACCGTGAGATCAGCCGGCGGGACTTGCCCCTCGCTGATCACCGTGTTTTGAATATAGGAGACGATTTTCGAGGAGGCAGTCTCCGTGACCACCCTTGACACCGCCACCGCCCAGGCCAGCATCACCAGCCAGTTCCGCGACGTGCCGCTGCAGATCGACAAGCAGCGCTTCGTGCCGGACCCGTCCTTCGACGACTTCGAGTCGGAGCGGCTGCACCGCAAGCAGCAGCTGGCCGCGGCGTTCCGCGTCTTCGCCCGGTTCGGCTACAACCTGGGCGTGGCCGGGCACATCACCGCCCGTGACCCCGAGCTCCCCGACCACTTCTGGGTCAATCCGCTCGCGGTGCCGTTCGGCCGGATGCGGGTCTCCGACCTGGAGCTGGTCAATCACCGCGGCGAGGTCGTGATCGGGGACCGCCCGGTGAACCGGGCCGCGTTCGTCATCCACTCCCAGGTGCACATCGCCCGCCCCGACGTGGTGGCGGCCGCGCACGCGCACGCGGTGCACGGCAAGGCCTGGTCCGCGCTGGGCCGGCTGCTCGACCCGATCACCCAGGACGCGTGCCTGTTCTACCGGACCCACTCCCTCTACGACGACTTCAACGGCATCGTCGTCGACGAGGACGAGGGCAGGCGCGTGGCCGGCGCGCTGGGCCCGGAGAACAAGCTCGTGATCCTGCGCAATCACGGCTTCCTCACGGTCGGCCGCTCGGTCGAGGAGGCGGCCTGGCTGTTCATCACGGCCGACGAGACGGCGCGCGCCCAGCTGCTGGCCGAGGCGGCCGGCACGCCGGTGCTGATCCGCGACGAGGTCGCGGCGCCGCTGGGCGCCAGCCGGGCCCGCGGCGGCTTCAGCTTCCGGCCCTACTTCGAGGAGATCACCGCCGAGCAGCCTGACCTGCTCGACTGAGCCCCGCCGCGGACGCCAGAGTTTCGCCGGGTAGCAGGCGGGGCCGGGGATGCGCGCGGGATGGCGGTACCAGGCGCCATCCCGCGCGGGAGCCGTCCCGGGTCGCTACGCGCGCGGCGCCAGGCCCGCCATGACCATCTTCGCGAGCCGCCCGGCGAGGCCGGGCGCGGCCGCGACCGGCCGGCCGGGCGGGCTCAGCAG